>LXOW01207327.1_pt1 | contig 37606 bp, 22 predicted proteins | sample 1368591 | NCBI WGS metagenome assembly LXOW01 (sample SAMN04884650, study PRJNA319009) | bovine gut metagenome | isolation source: Cow rumen | host: Bos taurus | place: Italy: Legnaro (PD) | collected 2014-07-09
TTTTTTTCGTATTTTAGCGGTGAAAATAAGAGGGCAAAAAAGGCCCCGAAATTGGAATAAATAATTAAAAAACAAAGATATGGAACTCAAGAAAAATCCCAAAGCCGACCTCGAAAAACGCAGAGGTCTCTATCTGGAGATAGGTTTGGTGGTGATTCTCGCAGTTTCCCTGGTTGCCTTCAACCTGAAATCCTACGACAAGGAGATGTCGGAGGGATTCCAGCGCGAAGCCGAGCAGGTGGAGGAAGAGATTATCATTCAGACCGACATTCAGGAACCGCCACCCCCTCCCCCACCCGAGGCTCCCGAGGTGACCACCGTTATTGAAGTGGTCTCCGACGACAAGGAGGACATCAAGGAGGTTACCTTCAGTGCTGAGGTGACCGAGGACACTAAGAACATTGAGATTGCTCCCGTCAAGATTGAAGAGGAAGAGGACGAGACCGAAACTCAAATCTTCACCGTCGTTGAGAACGATCCCGAGTTCCCTGGTGGCATGGAGGCTCTGTACAAATATCTTGCACAAAACATTAAGTACCCCCAGTTGGCTCGCGACAACAACATCACAGGCAAGGTGTATGTCACCTTCGTGGTGGAGCGTGACGGTAGCATCGCCAACCCCCGTGTCCTGCGCGACATCGGAGGCGGCTGTGGCGCCGAAGCTATCCGCGTGGTCAAGTCTATGCCCAAGTGGACCCCTGGCAAACAGCGCGGTAAGGCTGTGCGTGTGCAGTTTAACCTGCCCGTCAACTTCTCGCTGAAATAAGTTGCCTTGATTAGCGTCAACAACCTGTCGGTGCAGTTCACTGGCACCGACCTTTTCAACGGGGTCACCTTCAATATTGGTGACCGAGACAGAATTGGACTTGTCGGCATGAACGGTGCCGGCAAGTCCACTCTTTTGAAGATTCTCTGTGGGTGGCAGGAACCCGAGAGCGGTACTATCATTGTCGCCAGTGGGCAAACAGTAGGTTACTTGCCGCAAGAGATGGTGCCCGATGCTATCGGCACCGTCCTTGAGGAGGCCCTTACGGCTTTCAGCGCCCTCGATGACCTAGAGCGCGAACAGGAGCGTCTCACTGCGGAGATTGCAGAGCGTACCGACTATGAGTCAGCTGAATACACGCGTCTACTTGAGCATCACAACGAGGTGACCGAGCATTTGGCTCTTCTTGGCGGTGGTCGCCGTCAGGAACAGGCGGAAAAGGTGCTGCTGGGTCTTGGTTTTAAGCATACGGATTTTGAACGCCCTGTGGTGGTGTTCAGCGGGGGATGGCAGATGCGCGTCGAACTGGCCAAGTTGCTGTTGCGTCATCCCGATTTCCTCCTCCTCGACGAGCCTACCAACCACCTCGACATTGTCTCCATCCAGTGGCTGGAGAACTACCTGGCCAATTACTCCGGCGCCGTGGTGCTTGTTTCGCACGACCGTACTTTCCTTGACAATATCACCAAGCGTACCATTGAGATTACCGCCGGACGCATATACGACTACAAGTGCCCCTATTCGGAGTATGTGGTTCAGATGCAGGAACGTCGCGCCAGCCAGATGGCGCAGCTGACCAACCAGCAGCGACAGGTGGCACAGATTGAGGCTTTTATCGAGCGCTTCCGCTACAAGGCCACCAAGGCCAAGCAGGTGCAGAGTCGTGTGAAGATGCTTGAGCGCATGGAGAAGATTACTGTTGACGAAGTGTCAACTGAGAGCATCCACTTTCAGTTTCCACCGGCGCCCCACAGCGGCAAGATTGTTGTCGAGGCGCAGCACCTTGGCAAGGCCTACGGAGACAATCAGGTGTTCGATGGTGTTGACCTGCTGCTGACATCGGGTAAGAAAGTGGCTTTCGTGGGGCGTAATGGAGAGGGGAAGTCCACCATGGCCAAGATTATCGTGGGTGACATCAACGACTATACCGGCACTTTCCGCCTCGGTGCGGGTGTCCAACTCGGATACTATGCCCAGAATCAGGCCGCCATGCTCAACCTCGACAAGACGGTGTTTGAGACCATCGACGATATCGCCCTGGGCGATATCAGGCCCAAGATACGCAATATCCTCGGCAGTTTCCTTTTTGGTGACGACGACATAGACAAGAAGGTTAAGGTTCTCAGCGGTGGCGAAAAGGCTCGTCTGGCGTTGGCAAAACTGTTGCTCACTCCCAGCAATCTTCTCATCCTCGACGAACCTACCAACCACCTGGATATGAACAGCAAAGACATCCTCAAGAACGCCCTGCTGCAGTATACAGGCACCCTTATCGTGGTGAGCCACGACCGCGACTTCCTCAGTGGCCTCACAGATGAGCTCTATGAGTTCCGTGATGGAGCGGTCCACGAGTTTAAGGGAGACATCATGGAGTTCTTGGAAAGTGCTAAAGAGACCAGTGACACTAGTAGTACTGGTACAACTAGTTCTGCTAGCAAAATCAAAGAAGCCAGCTCTTCCAAGGCTGCCTACGAGCAGAGCAAGGAGCGCGAGCGCGAGCGGCGCAAGCTACAAAATGCTGTGAAGCAAAAGGAACAGGAGATAGAAGCCCTCGAGGCCGAAATTGCTTCGCGCGATGAGATATTGGCCACCGGTGCCGTGCAGACACCTGACTTCTATAAGGAGTACCAGTCACTCAAAGAGCAGTTGGAAAAGAAGATGGAGGAATGGGAAGAGGCAGTTATTGCCGTAGAGGGATAGCCTCTCCGGCTGCGTGGCCGGTAGAGAAGGCGATTTGAAGGTTGTATCCGCCGGTGTCGGCGTCGAGGTCGAGCAATTCGCCGACGATATACAGGCCTTTGACAAGGCGACTTTCCATGGTCTTGGGGTTCACCTCGGCGAGCGACACGCCCCCCTGGGTGACCACGGCTTCGTTCCAGTCGTGGGTGCCGGTGAGGGTGAAGGTGACTCCCTTGAGCCAGTCGCGCAAGCGGCGGCGTTCCTCGCCGGTTATTTGATGGAGACGCTTATAATACTCTATATGTAATTGCGGCAGTGCCAGTGGGATGAGCTCGGCGGGGAGCCACAGACGCAGGGCATCGTTGAAGATGCGAGTGCCATTGTCGTTGATGTCGGAGAGCAATCGTTTGTCCAGTTGTTCCGCTCTAAGGGCGGGCTTGAGGTCAAGCGATGCGGTCAGTTCCATTCCTTCGTGCAGTGGACGACTGGCAATGCGGCTGGCAGAGAGGACAATGGGACCGGCAAGACCGTCGGGGACGAATGTCATTTCTCCGAAAAACTCTCCGCTGACTGTAGACTGCTGGCATCTGACGGTAAGTCTTACGTTCTTCAGTTGGAAGCCCACCAGTTCTTCGGGAATATTCTCTTGACATTTCAAGGCCACGAGGGAGGGAACGGGCTCAATAACGGTGTGTCCTAGCTCACGGGCCATGCGGTAGCCGGCACCGGTGGAACCGGTAGTGGGGTAGGAGAGGCCGCCGGTGGCCAGGATGATATGGCGGCAGGGGATGCGCTCGCCTCGCTCGAGGATGACGGCGGTGGTCTGCCCTTCGAATGTCTCGATGCTCTTGACGGTGGTGTTCTTGCGGATAGTGACGTTGGAACTGTTCTCCAGCTCGCCAATGAGGGCGAGGAAGATGTCGAGAGCACGGCCGCTGGCGGGATAGACACGATTGCCACGCTCAACGGTGAGATTCACGCCGCGCTGCTCAAACCATTCCATGAGTTCCTGCGCAAAGAAGTGGCCATAGGCATTTCTTAGCCACACTCCTCCGTTTTGGCCAGGCTTTTTGGTGGAGCCTGCTGTGCTACTGCCGATATGGGGTAAGGTGTCGCGTAGGGGGTTGGTGTTGGTGAGATTACATCGGCCTTTGCCGGTGATGCGTAATTTGCGTCCGGCCTGATCCATCTTTTCCAGCAGCAGCACACGGAGACCGCGTTCCAATGCTGTGCAAGCAGCCATAAGACCTGCTGCACCGCCACCTACAACAATGACGTCATACTCCATGCCGTCAAATCTTTGCCGAGACGCTAATATAGTCGGCTGGGTGGATGCAGAGTACTGGAATTTGTGAGCGGTGGACTATCTGTTGGGCATTGGTACCGAGGAATATTTGGCTTATTATGCGGTCTTGTTCGGTGTTGATGACTACCAGGTCGGCTTTAATGTCATCGCAGTAGTTCATCACTGTGTCGCAGTAGTTTGAATACTCACGGGTCTCTATTTGGTATTTTATGCCTTCTTTGTCAAGGTAGTCTGTCGACTGCTGCACGTAGGTTTTTAGCGTGGTTTTCTCCTCCTTCATGTCAAGCAAGGCAAGAATATGGACCTCAGAATCAAATATCTTGGCCATTGAGGCTGCCGGAGGCACCTTTTGGCGTGAGTTGGCGTTGATGCGCAGGGGTACCACAATACGCTCCAGTTTTTTGTGAAAGTTGTATCCCTGACGAACAGTGAGTACAGGGCATGGCGAGTCCTGCACGATACGCACAGCCTGACTGCCCATCCAGTATTTTTCGAAGCCTGAAGCGCCATTGGTACCGATGATAATCATTGAGGCCAGTTCGCGGGTGGCTGTGGTGGCCAGGGCAGGAGCAACCTTTCCGTTGGTGATTTGCCAGCGTAGCTTGCCGTATTTCATTGCGGGCTGGTATTTGTCGCAGAGCATCTGTAGCTTGTCCTCAGCCAGATTGGTCATGATATTCAATTGTTCGTCGCTGAAAAGAAGTTTCTCGCGACGCGCCCAAATAAGGATGATGTCGCTTTGGAAGCGGTTGGCTACATCGATGGCCAGTTCCAGTGCCATGTATGATCCTTCGGAAAAATCGGTTCCAACAATGATTGGTTTCATGTCTTTCTGTTTGTTTTTGTTTTCATAACGTTAATTATTATTTTTTATTTTGCCAGTTCCGTAAAAAATAGTATTTTTGCAGCATGAATGATAATTTGGACAGCCGCAGTATCTCTGCGCAGGAGAAAGATATAGAACGCGCTCTGCGTCCCTCAGGGTTCGATAGTTTTGCCGGGCAGAAGCAGGTGGTGGAGAACCTTAAGGTATTTGTCAAAGCCGCCAAGGAGCGTGGTGAACCCCTCGACCATGTGTTGCTCTACGGTCCTCCTGGTTTGGGTAAAACCACCCTTTCCAATATCATTGCAAATGAGCTGGGTGTCAATATCAAAACTACCAGTGGCCCTGTACTTGACAAGCCTGGTGATTTGGCGGGGCTACTCACCTCGCTCCAGCCCAATGATGTGCTTTTTATTGACGAGATTCACCGTCTGTCGCCTGTGGTCGAGGAATACCTATATAGCGCCATGGAGGACTTCCGCATTGACATTATGATTGAGAGCGGTCCTGCGGCGCGTTCTGTACAGTTGAATTTAAAGCCTTTCACCCTCATTGGCGCCACCACCCGCAGCGGTATGCTCACCGCCCCATTGCGTGCCCGCTTCGGGATCAACAGCCGTTTGGAATATTATGATGCCGAGACGCTTACCAAGATTGTTAACCGCTCGGCCTCGCTGTTGCAGGTGAAGATTACTTCTGAGAGTGCTATTGAGATTGCCCGCCGCTCACGCGGAACCCCTCGTATTGCTAACCGTTTATTGCGCCGTGTGCGCGACTTCGCCCAGGTGAAGGGAGACGGCACCATTACGCTGGATATAGCCCGTTATGCACTTCAAGCTCTTAACGTTGATCGAAATGGACTGGACGATATGGATATCCGAATTCTTACCACCATTATCGACAAGTTCAAGGGAGGTCCTGTAGGGGTCAACACCATTGCCACCGCCGTCGGCGAGGATGCCGGCACCGTCGAAGAGGTCTATGAACCTTACCTCATCCAGGAGGGGTACCTTATGCGTACTCCGCGTGGCCGCGAAGCCACCTCTCTTGCCTACCAACATCTTGGCAAGCTTAAGACCAATGGAAACCAGCAAGAGTTATTCTAAATTGTTAAAAAAGCCTAATTCTTGTTAAAAGGGTGAACAAAATTGGCTCTTTGTTGTCATTATAGTAGGAAAGATATAAGTAGATGATAAAGACCGGGAGAACCCAAATGAAGAAAAATGTACTCTTTGTGGGCATTGTTATGCTCCTGACCTTCGTTGGGAAAAGCTACGGGCAGTCTGATTGTCAGTCGCTGAGTCTTCCTTATTTTGAGAATTTCGGGACGTGGGTTACTAATACTGACCCGTCTTATCTGACAAACTACTGCTGGTATTTTTATTGTCCCTACTCGGCAGGTCAGGCTATTATTGGTGGGGGTGATACTCAGGGCGAGTGGAGTGGCGACAAGGTGTTGACGTTGCACACACATGAATCAGACCATACCCTCTTGATGTTGCCATCATTCGATGAACAACCAGGGACATTGAGTTTCCGCCTTTCTGTGGGAGGTTATGGTGATACGTTAGAGAACCCTTATCAAATGACGGTAGGTTATGTCATTGATGAGGCAAATCCAATGAGTAGCTTTGTGGCTGTAGATACGGCGCCCACTCTTTATGATGAAACAGTTCTGACAACAGGGCAGTGGACTTATTTTGTTCTTAGCTTCAATGTCGGAAACTATCCCTATCCCAAACGAATCGCCTTGGAATGTTCGCCGACTCCATTTGCTCGTCTTTTTTATTTCGATTGGTTCCGCGTCGAACCTGCTTTTCATCAGGATACAGCTATTTTTAATGATACTTCTTGTGCAGGGAATGACTATTCTGGATATGGTTTTTCTATTGAGGGTTCAGAATTGGTAAGTCCTGGCTCCCATGTCTTTATTAGAGAATATTACCAATGGCATTATGTATTGAATCTCACTATCTTGAATTCCGATACTACCCACCTTTATGCCAGTTTCCAGCGAGGTGAACGATATAGATATAATGACACTGTGTTGACGGAATCTGGGGAGTATCGTTTCCTTTATTCCAACTGTATCGGGTGCGACTCGTTGGTAATCTTGCACTTGGAATATGAAAAGATTACACTGTCCTGTGATCCTGATGGAATCTGCATTGGTGACAGTACGCGTATTATGGCTTCCGATTTTGCCGAAGGATTTTCTCAGGGATTTGTCTGGATGGCGGAGCCCAATGATGAAACACTTTGTTATCAGCAAGGAAGGAGTACTGTTACAGTGCATCCCGATCGTACGACTACCTATTTCTTAACCGTGGGAGGTGATACACTGGCGCGAATTACAGTGTTTGTTTCTTCCCCGCTTATGCCATGTATTGATTTGGACAATAATGAGATAGATATAAACAATCCTGTGGTTTTCTTGCATGACTGCACGGAGGGAAGCCAGTATTCGCTATGGAGCTTCTCCGACGGTACAACTGAAGAAGGATCCTTTGTGACAAAATGGTTCAATCTTCCGTTGTCCGATAGTGTGGAGGTGACGCTGCTCACTTGTGGTGTCGGACACTCTTGTTGCTCCGATACCACATTCAAGATTGGCACCATAGCCTATTCGATATGGTTTCCGAATGTCTTTACCCCTTTGTTGGAGGAGAATAATAAATTCAAAGGGAGCTTGAGCTTTGAGCCGATCAGCTACGAACTATTTGTTTACAACCGAAATGGGAATTTAGTCTTTCAAACAGACGATGTCAATGTTGCATGGGAGGGTAAAGTGAAAGACGTGATGCAGCCACAAGGGGCTTATGTGTACAAGTACAAGGTGCACGCCCCTAACGGACGTGTCTATTCTGGCATTGGAACGGTGATGCTGCTTAGGTGATAAGATTATTTTGTATAACAATAGTACTGTCCTAAAAAAAAATCGTATCTTTGCAGCCTCATTAAAGAATGAAATTATGCAAACTCTTATAAAGAATATCAAGGAATTAGTGGGAGTGGAATACTCTCCGCAACTGCGTAAACAGGGTAAGGAAATGGCCCAGTTGCAGACTGTCAAAGACGCCTATCTCGTTATAGAGGATGGCGTTATCAAGGCTTTTGGTAAGTTGGATGACTTGAAGGAGACAAACGCCGACCGCGTGGTGGATGCCAAGGGCCGTATGGTCTTCCCAAGCTTCTGCGACTCGCACACCCACCTTGTTTATGCCAATTCGCGCGAACTGGAGTTCGTCGACAAGATACGTGGCCTCAGCTATGAGGAGATTGCCAAGCGAGGCGGTGGTATCCTCAACTCTGCCAAGGCAACAGCGGCAGCCTCGGAAGACGAACTCTATGATATGGCCAAGCAACGCCTTGACGAGGTGATGCGACTGGGTACGGGGGCTATCGAAATCAAGAGCGGATATGGACTCTCCACCGAGAGCGAACTGAAACTTCTGCGTGTCATTCGGCGCCTCAAGGAGAATTCTCCCCTGACCATCAAGTCGAACTTCCTCGGTGCTCACGGCATCCCGATGGAATACCGTGGACATCAGGAGGATTATGTGGATTTGGTCATCAACGAAATGATACCGCTGGTTGCGGCTGAGGGTTTGGCTGATTTCATCGACGTGTTCTGCGACCAAGGCTTCTTTACCGTCGAGGACACTGCGCGTATTTTGGAGGCGGGAATCAAATACGGCATGAAGCCGAAGATCCACGCCAACGAGATGGCTATCTCGGGTGGCGTACAGGTGGGCGTGAAATATGGCGCCATCTCTGTCGATCACCTCGAGCAGATGGGTGATGCCGAAATTGAGTGCCTGAAGGGTACCGAGACGATGCCTACTATCCTTCCCGGCTGTGCTTTCTTCCTCAACCTGCCGCTCTCTCCCGCCCGCAAGATGATCGACGCGGGCCTCTCTGTGGCTATGGCCTCCGATTATAACCCGGGCACCGCGCCCTCGAACAATATGCAGCTCATCCTCTCGATGGCTTGTATCCGCTATCGCCTTACGCCCGAGGAGGCTTTCAACGCCACCACCCTCAACACCGCCTACGCCATGGGCGTCAGCAAGGAATTGGGCACCATCGCCGTCGGCAAGAAAGCCAACTTCTACATTACCAAGCCTATTTCGAGCTATGAGTATATGCCCTATGCCTTCGGAGAGAACAAGGTGGATCGCACCTTCCTGAATGGAATTGAAGTATGATAACTGCAACCAATATCAACAAAAGCTACGGCGACCTCCATGTGCTGCGCGACATCTCGCTGGAAATCAATCAGGGCGAGGTGGTGAGCATTGTCGGCCCCTCCGGAGCCGGCAAGACCACCCTGTTGCAGATTCTCGGCACCCTTGATCGTCCCGACAACGGCATGCTCCGTTACGGCGATATTGAAGTGTCGAAGCTGAATGAGAAGGAGTTGGCACGCTTCCGAAACGAGCATATCGGCTTTGTGTTCCAGTCGCACCATCTGCTACCCGAGTTCTCGGCGTTGGAAAATGTTTGTATTCCCGCGCTCATTCGCGGCATTTCCATGAAGGAGGCTTCAGAAAGAGCCATGGAACTATTGGGTTTCATGAAAGTTGACGGCCGTGCGCACCATAAACCTTCGCAGATGAGTGGCGGCGAGCAGCAACGTGTGGCAGTGGCCAGAGCCTTGATGAACAAGCCCATGGCTGTGTTGGCCGACGAGCCCTCGGGAAACCTTGATTCCCAGCATGCCCGTGAACTCCACGAACTTTTCTTCCGTCTGCGAGAACAATACAACCAGACCTTCGTCATCGTCACCCACAACGAGGAACTGGCCGCCATGGCCGACCGAAAAATAACAATCATCGATGGAAAAAGCACAGAATAAACAACAGATAGTCTATGGCTTGCGCCCGGTCATCGAGGCCATCGACAGTGGCCTTCAGATTGAGCGTGTGCTGTTACAGAACGGCCTCAATAGTTCCCTACTTAATGAGTTGAGGACCAAGATAAAAGAGCACGATATCCCCTTCCAGTACGTGCCAGTGGAAAAACTCAACAAGATGACCACCGGTAACCATCAGGGGGTAGTGGCCACCATTGCTCCAGTCAAGTATCGCAGTTTCATGGAGTTGGTGGAGGAATTGGAGGAACCCTCGTTGCTGGTTTTGTTGGATCATATCACCGATGTGCGCAACATGGGTGCCATTGCCCGCACGGCCGAGTGCACAGGGGTGGCGGTCCTTGTTGTCCCCGACCACGGGTCGGCAGCGATGAACGAGGATGCCATCAAGACCTCCAGCGGTGCCCTGCTACGGTTGCCCGTCTGTCGCGAACAGAACCTCAAGACGGTTGTTAATCTTGCAAAACAGTATGGTTACCAAGTGGTTGCTGCTACCGAAAAAGGTGCCGTCCATTACCGTGAAGTTGATTTCCGTCAACCCACTCTCCTCATCATGGGCAACGAAGAGACGGGAATTAGTTCCGAATTGCTGAAAATGAGCGATGTACGAGCCAAGTTGCCTATTGTTGGCGAAGTGGCCTCGCTAAATGTCAGCGTCGCTGCCGGCGTCTTCATGTACGAAGCCCTCGAACAGCGTAAAAATACAAAGTAAACAGTTCATTTATAAATGGATAGCCTCCGTCGAACCTTATTTCGACGGAGGTTGTTTTTATGGTATTTATAACAGGCTGATAATTAGTATCATCTCCTTATCAACTCCTACCTAACTCCTACCCAACTACTACCTAAGTAATAGTTGGGTAGGAGGAGGTAGTCGGTTGGTAGTCGGATGGTGGGGAAAAATGTTAAAAGTGTGAGCCGAAAGAGGGTGTTTCGACTCTTTATTATGGGAGGGGATTTAGGGGCGAATGGGAATAAAAGGACATTTTTTTATAATTTCGCGTGTATGTTAAAAAAAGTTCGTATATTTGCGTTTGGATTATACCCTACGAAAGGGTAGGGTGGAGTGTATGTAAATGACTGATAATAATCGAGAATAATAAAATAAAAAGTATAAATTATGAAGTTCAGATTCTTACTACCGAGTGTATTTTTTCTGTTCTGCGGATTGATTTCGCACGCTCAGGTGTATGAAATGTTTTATCAGGGGTTCGAGACAGGAGAGAGCCAGAACTACACGGTAACCCCAGCGGCTAACGGTACGGTGGGAACCACGCTGTATGCGAGCGGTTCGCGGTCGTTGACCTTGACGCAGTCGACTACCGGAAGCGTTGAACTGTTGCTTGATACGTTGGATTTCCGCACGCAGACGACTTTGAGGTATGTTTCGATAGAGTTCAACCATATCTGTGATGCCGTTGCCAGTTCGTCGAGCGAAATCAAGAGGTGCAGATTGTGGTATAAGCGAGGCAACCAGACAGACTGGCAGCCGTTCCAGAGCATGAATTATGACAAGCCCAACAGCAGTGGAAGTGACTTTGACCTTATTGGCGGATTCAACAAGGACAGCTATGGCGATTGGAGCCAGACGCCGTCAAACGATTTATGGAAAGTCGAGCGTTTTAACCTGAACAATCTGTTGGGTCCCGATGTGGCTAACAATGAGCGTTTCTTGTTGATAAAGTTTGAGTTGGCCCAGCATACATCCACGACGACTCCTATAGGCCATTGGTGGATTGATAATCTACAAATTAAGGCGAGTGCGAGCCTGATGGTGCGTCCGTCTATCGAAATGACGCTTTATCCCGATGGTCTCTATCACCCCAGCAGCCGTGGTGCCCGTATTGAACTGAAAGCCACCACGACAGTGGGTGCAGGTATCAACCCCGACTCGGTGTACCTGTTCTACCGTGTGGGCAGTGACCCGACACCTATCCGGTTGCCGATGCCGCCAACAGGGGTTACCAACACCTATGGTGCTGTCATACCCTTCTATGGCTACGATACTTCGATGTACTTCTACTGTGTGGCGCGCGATGCGACGGGCAATGCCAATCAGGTTACTTTCCCCATGATGGCCAATTCGTGGGTGGAGTACAAGTGTGTGCGTGGCGTGGAGCAGCCCGGCATACTGACGCCGGTGTTCACGGGCACGGGACAAACTTCAAACTTTCCATTCCCCGCATACTGCAATAACCGAAGCCAGTGGGTTTACGACTCAGCACTGATGGCTTCGGCAGGCTATGGACCGGGCGCCATCACGTCATTGAAATTCACCACGGCGGCACACACCAACGCCGTCACACGTCAGCGCTTCCAGATCAAGATGGGCAATGTTCCGACCGATTTCCATCCCGACATGGCGATTCTTGGAACCCATGCTTTCGAAACCTCATACATGAGGGTGGTGTATGACGGCCCCTTCAGTATCTACGAGGCTAATGCCGATGTTAGTCAGGTGATTAATCTGCAAGATACATTCTTCTATGCTGGCAAAGACCTGCTGTTTTTGGTGACCTACAATGCAAGCAGCGATGACATTCCAGCCACCAGCATCAAGACTATTCCCTCGATTGCTGGCAAGGAATCCATTTGGCTTAGTGGCTATGAATCTTTCCAGGGTTCCCCGTTTACTTCCACTAGCGGAACTTATGATTATGGAACCGAAGCAACGACTTACCGTCCGGCAATGGTAATCACGCAGCATGCCAACTTGCCCTTGTTCTATGACATGGGATTTGACACGGTTCGTACTTCATCGACCTATGGTCTTGTAACGCCCAACCGCGATGTTGCCATGACGCCGGGCGACCACAGTGTGAAGGTGAAGTTGAAGAACTTCGGTGTTATGACTGCCAATGCCATCCAGATTAGCTACAGCATAGACAACACTATCAACAACACGTATAACTGGAGTGGAAGCTTGGCTGGCGGTGCGGTACAGACGGTGACACTCAACACGAATGTCCCGCTGGCGCCTGGTTTCCATACGATAAAGGTGTGGGTGGAAGATACCTTGACAGCCTCTGGTCAGCAATACCGCGACCATGAGCCGTATAACGACACTATCTTCTCTGAGTTTATTGTTTGCGACGGCGCATTCAGCGGCGTGCGTAATATTGGCGGTCCTTCGGCCGACTACAATACTATCGAAGAGTTCCTCTTTGCAGTAAGCCGTTGCGGTCTTGGCGACAGCTTGGTAGTCAAACTTGCCCCTGGCGAGTATTCTCCTTTCACGATGCCTGCTATCAGCGGATTGTCGGCAAACCACTATATTGTCTTTGAGCCTCAGTCGGGCACGGTGACGTTCTTCGCCGACACCACGACGACCTCTTCCTCAATCGTGAATCTTGGTAATGTGGACAATATCCGCTTCCGTAACATTAACTTTGTGCGCTACAACGGAGCATTGACCGATATGGTGACCCTCGGCATGACGAGCCACAACTGCTATTTCCTGAACTGCCAGTTCATTGACAGCCTGGACAATCCTGCTGCTGACATGCGCATCAGTGCCATGATTAATTCAGGATTCTCCAATGGTTTGTATGTGGATGGCTGTACTTTCTATGGCGGCAATGTTGGCGTGGATGTCAAGGGTCAGGCCCCCGACATTCTTTCGTCGAATTGTAGTGTGAAAAACAGTGTCTTTTACAACCAGACCGAGAATGGCATCAAGGTGCAGAATCAGAACAACGTTATCATTGAAGGGAATGAGCTGTATGACGTGATGAGTTCGTCGTCTTATGTGCTGTACGTCAACGAGTGTTATGGTACGTCGCGCGTCATGGCCAACAAGATATACACCTCACATGGTGCCGGCGCCGTGGCTGTGAACAATGCCATAGGTACCTCCGCACACCATTTCCTGATGGCAAACAATATGATTGTTAGTATGGACGACGGTACAGCGGCCCAGTTGCGCAATCCTTTGAACGTCATGCAGGCCCAATGGGCCGATATCGTCTATAACTCGGTGAAGATGGTGGCGGCGGCAAACCGCAATAATGTGGCGGCGGCATCTTTTGGAGGCAGCGGCACGCTACAGAACAGTCGTTTTGTGAACAATATTGTGGTAAGCCTTGACAATAATTGCTATGCGTTGAACTACACCCCCGGAACCGAGACATCCAACACCGTGGGCCACAATGTTTATTATTCCGTTGGTGCCACCCTTAACCGCAAGTCGGGAGCTTCTTATCCCAATATCAGTGCCTGGCAACTGGCCGAACCGAGCGATACTGTTTCCATCTCGGTCAACCCGAACTTCCTCAACGGTTCGTTGGTCGACCTCCGTACCTACAACCGATTGGTGAAGGGTATCGGTATCCCGATAGCAACCGTGACGACTGATATGTTTGATACCCTCCGCAGTACCACGGCTCCTTGTCCTGGTGCCTTCGAGTTCGTTTCGTTGCCATATGACTTTGAGCCAGAGGCACTTACAAGCCCTGAAGCCAGCGTCTGCTACATGCCCTCGCAGGTGGAGCTGAAGGTGCGTATACGCAACAGCGGTGTCAATGCTTATACTGGTAGTGGCTTGACACTCAACTATCAAGTGAACAATGGCCCGGAGAATACAGTCAACATCACCGATCCCATTCCAGCCGAAGATACTATTACCGTCAACACTGGAGTCATGCTCTCGTTACCGGCCAATGGTACCCAGGATGCTGTCTATCAGATTATGGTAAGGGTTTACTATGCCGCTGACCCCAACCAGACCAACGACCAGAATACCTTCACGGTGATTAGCAGATACCATCCCGCTAAGCCGGCCAATATTCTTGATAGTGTCAACTATGCCACACCGGCAACTATCACTCCGGTGACGGGAATTGAGTCTTGGAGCGTTTATGACAACACTTCGGCCGCTCACCGCAATTCGAGTATCTATTGGTACAGTGATACCAATGACGCTGCACCGTTCTATGTGGGACCTACCCTGGTGACCGATAGTCTGCGTGCTGACACTAATATCTATTTCCGCCAGCGCCGTTCACAGGCAATAGTACGTATCACACAGGTAGAGATTACCAAGAGTACTAGTACCACGGGTGCGACACCCTCAATGCCTTATTGGATAAATAATTCGCGTAAACTTGCCCTTCAGTTGACCAATGTGGGCGACGAGCGTGCCTATTTGGCAGGGGACAGCATTGTGACAGTTTCGCCGAGTTCGGGAATGCATAACAAGATTTATGTTTTTGCCGACGATGCCTATATTGAACCAGGTCAGTCTCTGGTGGTGCAGTATACCAATGGTAATTCACTTAATCCCGCCGCGACAGTGCATACGGGTTTCTCGTTCAACGTCAATTCCTCAGCAAAGTTAGGCATCCTCTATAAGAGGAATGGTGTGCTTGAGGATGCGGTGGCAATTAATGCTGTGACTACAGAGAATGTTTGGTCAAGCCTCAGTATACCGAGTTATATCTGGGTGGGGTCTGGGGTTACACTAACCCCCAACACTACTGCCGGTATCTACAGAACCGGATTTATCGGTAATAACACTGACTGGGCGGTGGCAACCACTAGCAATCCCATGTTCCTCAATACCATCGACCCCGAATGGATACGCTATAGCTACAACGGCTGTGAGGGCCGTTTTGCCACGGCAACCATTTTGCTCATACAGCCTCCTCTGGCTGATATCAGTATCAGTGAGCCTGTCTTGCCCGAGCCCTCTTGTGGAATGGGAATGGAGGACGTTACCGTAACGGTTCATAACTATGGTATTCAGCCTGTGACTGGCCTTGTTCTCAATTATACCGCCGGTGGCGATACCGTGACGGAGCCTGTGCCGGGCACTCTGCCCGCCAATGGTGCACTTACTTATACTTTTACTACCCAGCTGAATATGAACTTCGGTCAGGATTCGACAGTGACGGTTAAAGTGTGGGCCGATTCGGTGGCCAACGAGCATTCGACCGCCAACGACACCAATAGTGCTACTACTGTCTCCTATTATACTCCTGTTGCGCCAGCCTCCATTGCCACCCGTATGGTGCCTTATGCCGGGTCTGACACTATCACGCTTCCAGAGGTGGCCGGGGTAGTCCCTGTGTGGTATGACTATAGCGGAAATGCGGTCGACACGGGTTATACTAGTATTTCAGAGATATTGTATGTTGGTGGAACTCGAGGTGTAAGATACATGACTGTCAATTCGCATGTTGGACAGGTGGGTGGCGCTTCGACGTCAAACACACCGACATCTTATCCCTCACCCTATCAGCCTAATAAAAAGTATGCCAAACAGCAGTTCATTTATTCCGCCAGTGAGTTACGTGCGGCTGGCCTCACCGCGGGCTATATTGGCGCCATTGCATTCGATCTCGACTCCATCTACGGCGATTCCACTTCGCTAACGTTCACTAACTACTTTATTTCGATGGGTCAGACAAGCGACACCATCTTCTCCAGCAAGACCGATTGGAAATCGGTTCAGCAGGTATACCATCGTTCGCCGATGACCATCCACCGTTCTGATTGCCACAACTGGATGTCTCACACCCTGGATACCCCATTCTATTGGAATGGTGTGTCTAGCGTTGTGGTGCAGTTGGTGCATGAAAAGAATACCGCCTATACTTCCGGTGTACAGTCGCATTATACAGCCAAGAACAATACCACCCTTCATAAGGCTGACAACTCGGCCCTCTCTCCTTCGACAATGGACTTTTCCGGTACAGGAGATAGTAAGGGTAACAATCGCCCGAACATCCGTTTCTCCAATATTGTTTACGGATGCACAAGTCCTATCACACCCTACACCGTCCAGATGACTAACATACCGCCTGTTGACATGGCAGTTCTTTGGCCCGACGGAATGGATACTATCGACTTTAACTCTTGCGGCAATAGTCAACTCTATGTGAACGTACGCAACCAAGGTGCTGCCACCGCTGATAACACCGTTCTTTACTACTACTTTGATGCGCTGCCGGTAGACAGTACCATAGTCACCAACAGCATTGCCTCTGGTGCCACCGAGAATGTTATGTTCATGAATCGTTACCTGGCTCCTGGCCGCCACGTTGTCACTGTGGTTGTTTCCGCTCCCGGCGATGAAATCACCAGCAACGACACTGTATCGTTGGCTTTCATGGTTCGCTTCTGTGGTGGTACTTATACAATCGCTGCTGACGGTGGCGACTATCACTCCTTCGGTGAGGCTATCGATACTTTGAATGTGGCAGGTATCGAGGGACCTGTGGTGTTCAATGTTGCAGAGGATACCTATACTGAGCAAGTGAGGATGACCTCTATTCAGGGTTCGTCCAACACCAACACCATTACCTTTATGGGTACTGGCGACAATGTTCTGCTTACGGCTGCTACTACTCAGAATACCAACTATGTCATGTTCCTCGACAGCGTTTCCAATGTCCGACTCTCCAATTTCAGAATTGAAGCCCGACCCACTTCCAATAGTGCCAACTATGCCAACGCCCTTGTTATGCGTAAGGGTGGCAATATTACTGTTGACAACTGTACCATTAGGGTGAAGGGCACCATTAATAACGCTAGTGCTTCCTGCGTCATCATTCAAGACGGCATCTCTGGACTGACATTCAACTCCAACGTGATTGACAGTGGCTACTATTCAATCAAGAGCTCTGGCGCCGATATGGACTTTTTCGATATTATATTGAATAATAATATTATTAAAAACTTCTACTCGCAGGGTATTAGTCTGCGTGGAGTTACCAATGTCGATATTACATCTAACCAGATTTCCGCAGGTGTAAACATTACCGGTCGAGGTTTGAAGGGTATCGGGCTCGGACAGTCTGTCGGTAACATTGTTATCCAGAAGAACAACATCAACCTGATTGACGAAAAGAATGGCGGCAAACTGGGTATCATGCTCACGGGTATTAATTGCTCCGCATCCAATCCGGCATTCGTTGTCAACAACATGATTAGCTGCTCTGGTACGGGTACCAGTGGTCTGTCGTCCCAGAAACCTTGTGGTATCTGGATTGATAGTTTGAGCGCCAATATCACGGTGCTTTATAACTCGATACGCGTGAACTGTGGGCCATATGCCAATGCCAGTTACTCCGATGCATCCTACTCTTTCTTCGCGGGTGCCTCGACAACAGGTATCCAAGTGCAGAACAATATCTTCTCTAATGTCAGTAAGGGCTACGCCTACTATGTTGCGGCAGCCGGTGCCGTCACTATTTCCAATTACAATGCCTACTATACGGTGAGTGAGCGTCCTTTCGCCTGGGGTTCAAATACTACCCTCGCCAACCTCAGCGCATTGCAGGCGGCAAATACCAACGATGCCAACTCTCTCTTCGAGGAACCCTATTTCGCCGCTGACAACGATCTGCACCTGGTGATGACCAACTTCGCCACCAAGGCCCTGTTTATCGGCGATGTGACAGAGGATATTGACGGTCGTCCCCGATTCGAGATACCTGCACCTACCATTGGCGCCCACGAAATGGGAATGTTTACCCATGACATGGCTGTTGTTCGCATCATTGAGCCTACGTGGCCCAGTAACATCAATAACCCGACCCACATCGAATCAGACTCTGTACGCGTTATCGCCCAGTTCTACAACAATGGCCTTTCGGTAGAGACCAGTGCCCAGTGGTATGCTTATATTGAGGGCCAGCCCAGTAGCACCCCCAAGGCCCTTGGCACATTCAACCCATCCCAGATTAAGACCGACACCGTGATGTTGCCAACTTTCCTGGGAATGATCGACACGGCTGTGGTGCATGTGGTGGTGACCCTCCCCAACGATACCGCACTCTCTGACAATGAGCGCACCTCAATGTTCTATCTTGCTCCGGCATTCAATCTCAAGGCCAAGAGTATGTCGACAGACCATGTGGGATGTAATATGCAGGATGTCGTGGTGAGTATCACTGTCAAGAACGAAGGCTTCAAAGACTTCGCTGCCGGTACGCCGGTGAGGATTGGCTATAGCCCCACCATTACCAATCCGGCCAATATCAGCATCTCTACTTTGACTCCACCTGTCGAGGAATCAGTCACTCTGCCTTCCAACCTGCTTACTGGTCAGGAGGTGACCATCCCCTTCACCACCCACGCCAACCTCTATCCCACCGATACGGCTGTCGATTTGAAGGTCCGTATCAGGGGATGGTGCAAGTATGATTATGATGTCAGTCCTGAGAATGACACCACCAGCATCCCCTCGTCGCTTACTGTCGACTCTTGGTATACTCCTGATGCGCCCATCGGACACGATACTATTTTCCCCTATGGTACTTGGGGTGAGGTGAAGGCCGAGCAGGTCAATCACCGTCCAATCCGCTGGTACCGCGATTCCACGGCCGCTCCGTTCTTCCCGCTTGACACTAATCACAATATTATCAACAACTACAACACCTCGTGTACCTGGAGAAGCACTGTTCCCCCGCAGTTCCTCCGTCAGAACACCCCGCAGTTCTTCCACGATTCGACATACTATCTACAGTGTACCAGCCTCAAGGGATGTCTCAGCAGATTCTCTGAGGTGCATGTCCATGTGGATAATCTTAAGCAAAACGACATGGCCTTCGAGGAGATGTATGCGCCCGTGGGAGGACGTGTCTATATGGAAAACGATACGGTCCGTGTACGTATAGCCAACTATGGTACTCGTGCGCAGAACAATGTCCCCATCACCTATGAGCTTAAGCAGGGTAGCAGCGTATTGCAGACGGTCACCGAGATGTGCCCGGTGGCTATCCCCGCGGGTGATACCTATGACTATACCTTCGATTCGCTCTTGGCTATCCCTGATCCTACTTTGGGTAAAAATTACGTGATCAGTGTGTGGACCGATTTGGCTACCGATGAATCCCGCCGCAATGACACCATGCGCTTTGCCCGTACCTTCCGTACCCTCCCCGAGAGTACTTACGCCCCCACCGGTTCAGGCAATCCCTCCTTCGATGTTACTCGCGTCTCCTTCAACGAGATCGACCTTGTGATGCCTCCTCTTGGACGTGGCCTCTCCAACATGGCTGCCTATAACAGTCCTGAATATCCTGTGGTTCATGTAACAAAGGGGACTGTCGACTCCCTCATTGTGGAAGTTACTCCGCTGGATGCCACTTCCCAAAGTGTCCGTTGCAAGATATGGACATATATTGATTTTGATCGCAATGGTGTCTTCACTAACAACGAAAGACTTGTCTCTGGAGAAACCTTCTACGACAATCAGGCCTTTGCTACACAAATCGCCATTGCCAACGATGCCTCCTATGGCTACATGCGTATGCGCATCGCTGTCGGAACTCAGGCATCTTTCCCCGACACTACAGACAACCCCAACTCGGGTATCCCCTCTAACAAAGACGGTCATACCCTCGACTTCCTTCTCTTTGTCGATGCTGAGCCGCTGGCTACCGACATAGCTGTTACCCAAATCGTCGCGCCTCGTAGCTATCTCATTCGCGACGATGCTCCCAAGGTAATCTCCTTCCGCGTGGCCAACAAGGGCAACTCCGCTATCAACAATCCCCAGTTCAGCTATATGTTTGTTGGTGACACCATTGACTCCACTGCTGTCGGTACCGTTAACTATCCGGGTACTATCCTGCCGGGCCAAAGTGTTGTTGTAAGTCTTCCTGCACACACTTTCCCATTGGGTACTTCCACACTTACCATCAGAAGTACCTTGGAAGGTGACCTCAATCCCGAGAACGATCTCCTTGTCTACGAGTATCACCGCTTCCATGTTATCACCCTGCCTCTCACCGACGACTTTGAGGTGGACAACCAGCACTGGTATGCTCCGACGGGCTATAACGACTTCTCTCACAACTACTGGGAGCGTGGTGTTCCGAATAAGACTGCTATCTCCACGGCTCACTCCGACTCTATTGCTTGGGTCACCGACCTTACCTCCAATATCGTTACCGGCAAGCGCGGCAGCGTGAGCTACCTCTACAGCCCCATCATTGAAAACTCGCAAATCCACCCCGATACTATCTCCTTCTACCTCCGTCGCAACCTCGGTTCAAACGGAAGTTCCGTTACCCTCGAATTCTTCAACTTCGAGGGCCGCTGGGTCAAACTCAATGTCGATAGTACCACCAACTGGTACAACAATGTCGACGACGGTTGCTTCGACGGCAATACCTCTGGTACAGGCTATGACCACTACTGGGTCTCCTCGGGCACCCTTACTGGCGACTTCAACGAGCATCTCCAGTTCCGCCTTGTCTACTCTACGCCCATCGGAAACTCCACCAGTGCTGCCTTCGGCGGTGGCTGTGCCCTTGACGATTTCTACATCAGCCGTGCACGACGTTCTGTCGACCCGGGCCTCATAGCCATTACCCAACCCGTGTCCCCCAGATATGGTCAGACAATCTATCCCGAAGTTGTTGTCAAGAACTATGGCACCGACACCCTTAGGAATCTCTCTGTGGGTTATACCCGCTTCGGTAGACATCTGTCCGATGAGAGCACCTTTAGTAATCTTTGTATACCTCCCGACTCCACCGACACCCTCCTCATGAGCACCCCCTTCATTATTACCAGAGACTTCCCCGAGGAGTTTACCATCAGGGCATTCACTTATCACCCCGAAGACCTCTATAACGATAACGACACCATTGAACAGCTCTTCACCCTCACTCCCCTCGACAACGACATCGGCGCCTACTCCTTCCTCTATCCTCTCGACCATGTTATTGCTGGCGACACCGGCGTCTATGTCACCATGCGCATCCGTAACATGGGCTTCAGTCCCATCTCCCATGCTACTGCCTCCTACATTGTCAATGGCACCGACCGTGTCGACGAGGAAATAGACTTCGAAGAACTGCTTGGTGGCCGTCCTCTCGAGTCGCTAGAGTACTTCAACTACACCTTCCACCAGCGTATCAGAGCCAATATGGGTTGGATGAAGCTCGTGGGCATCATCAAGAGCGAGCAGAACGACTATATCTACAACGACACCGTCTCCAAGCGTGTCGAGGGCATCACCTCGGTGACTGACATTGCCGCCGCCTCTGTCATTGTCGACACCTCCTCCTACAGCGAGGTGCGTATCGAGCTGTTGATTGAGAACCGCGGTGCTCGCGGTGCCAACGACTTCGTGGTGGGCTATTACATCGACAACGATCCCATTAATACCCTCCGCACCGAGTACTACACCCGTCCAATGCCTATCCCGTCTCTCGGCATGGGCTTCCACACCTTCAATATGCCTCTGCCGCCTCGCCCCGCCGGCTATCACAATGTCACAGGCTTTGTCCATATCGATGGCGACAACGACCCCACCAACGATACTACCACTGAACTGGCAACGCAGTATCTTGATATCGAACTCGTCAAGGTGATTATCGAGGAGAATTCCGCACCTGACTGCCGTGTCATTATGCAGCTCCGCAACAACGGCAATGTCAGCCTCCTTGCCGGCAGCTTGCAGCTCAAGGCCAACATCAACGGCACTTCCATATCCTACTCTACGACTCGCCGCATCGAGCCCGGGCAGATTGCCCATGTGATTATGGAGCGCCGCATCCCGAAGAGCCCTGAGCGTGTCTATACGGGTACTGGTACCTTGATGTTGGGTAGTGATGCCAACCCCGGCAACAACCAGACATCTTTGATTGAGGTCATCAACTACTTCGACCCCACCGGTGTGCCTGTTGTCGAGAAGAACGAATTGCTGCTCGACCAGAACTATCCCAACCCCTTCACCGGCCGCACCACGGTGCCCTTCGTATTGCCCACACCCGCCACGGTCCACTTCTTCGTGGTTGACGCCATGGGCCATATCGTCAGCAGCTTCGACCGCTTCTACGAGGAAGGCGCCCAAACCATTGAGCTCAATATGGACAGCTACCCCGCCGGCATCTACTACTATGGCATCGAAGTGAACGGCGAGCGCCGTATGAAGAAGATGATTATGCGGTAATGCTCCAGCGTTTCAAAGACTTTATCCAGCAGCAGCACCTCTTCCCCTCGGGGCAGGAGGTGCTGCTTGCTGTTAGTGGTGGCCGCGACTCGGTATGCATGGCTTACCTTTTCCGCCAGGCCGCCATCCCCTTTGCCATCGCCCACTGTAACTTCCACCTCCGCCCCGGCGACTGCGACCGCGACCAACTGTTTGTCCGCCGTCTTGCCGATGTTTTACACGTGCCTTTTCATTCCATCGATTTCGACACCCGCCGGTATGCCCGCGACAGCGGCATGAGTGAGGAAGAGGCTGCTCGCGAACTGCGCTACCGCTGGTTCGCTGCCCTATGCAAAGGGCAGGACTACTCCTGCGTCGCCGTGGCACACCACCGCGACGATTCCGTTGAGACACTCTTTCTCAACCTCTTCCGTGGCACGGGCATTGCCGGTCTGCATGGCATCCGTCCGCAGACAACGCTTTATGATACGAAGGTCGTCAGACCCATGCTCTGTTTCTCACGCGACGAAATCAACCGCTATATCGACGAGCAGGGCATTGACTATGTAGAGGATAAGACCAACAAATCCAACATCGCCCGCCGCAACCGCATCCGCAACGAATTGATGCCGCGTCTGCGCAAGTTCTACCCGTCAATCGACGAGACGATGGAAGCCAATATCCGTCATTTTGCCGATGCAGAACAGGTCTATGACAACTATATCAGTCTCATGCGCGAGCGTCTGATTCAGACGTTGCCGCGCCGTGTGCCTACCATACCTGTCCCCGTTCAGGGTATCAAGCTCGACGACATACCACAGCCCCGAACCACCATCCTCTTCGAGCTCCTCCGCCCCTATGGGGCCAACGAGGACAATGTCCGTCGACTCCTGAGCGGCGAAATTGGGACAGGGGCTCGTCTCCATACCCCCACCCACGACCTCATCTTCAACCGTGGCTGGCTGGTCATCGACGAACGTGTCAAGCCGGTCGAGCCGGTGATCAGCGAGGTCGAGGGGCGCTTCTCCAACGGCAAGCCCGGCATTTTTGTTGATGCCGACACCCTTGTTCCTCCCTTAACGTTGCGCCTATGGAAGCCCGGCGATAGTCTTCATCCCCAGGGCTTCGACCATTTCCGCAAAGTCAGCGACGTGCTTAAGGACCTGAAGTTAAGCGTTCTTGACAAGAAATATGTGTGGGTGCTGGTGGATGCCAAAGACCGAATCGTGTGGATTGTCGGACTCGTTCAGGATGAGCGTTTCCGCGTTACCAGCCGCACCGTCCGCGTCCATCATATCTGCCTCGAGTCCTAATAATCATTTAACATAATTTATTATTCGAAAATATCTGTAATTCAGATTAATTGCGTATATTTGCATTGTGTAAAGCATATATGCGTTTTCGTAAAATGCTGACACTCATATTATTTAAAGAGAAAATAGTTAACACATAATAACCATTAAAAATCAACAGTTATGAAGAAAGCATTATTTTTAGCCATGGCAGCATTCGTATCGTTTGCCATGTGGAGCTGCGACGGTGAAGATGCCGGCGCAATCCTTTCGCTCGACGAAACCGTTAACGTCACTGTCAATGTTGACGCCAGTATGTGGGCCGACGGCGCACCGCAAGGCCTCAAAGTCCAGACACTCTCTGAAAGTGTCGACTACAGCGCCGGTTGCACTGTGAAGGCGTTCAAGAACGACAAACCCCAGATTATCGCCGTCACCGACAGCCAGAACAAGCTTCTGATGCTCTATCGTGGTCCTGTCAGCGAGGGTAGCACCATCACCATCAACGCCCAGAGCACCTGCATCGCCCTGGTTACCTTCAACCCCCTCCTCGGCCCCATCCCGGCGACCGACTACAGCGCCCTGACCGAAACCATCGAGGGCTCCTCGCTCTACAATGGCTACCATGCTGCCGTTGTCGACGCCATCACCCGCAAGGTCGACCTCACCAGCACCAACAACCACTTCCTCATCGCTTCGCTCTACAACCTCCTCCGTGTGCTTTGCGAAGAGGCCTTCAGCGGTCTTCAGTCCATCGATGCCAGTGCCATCGCCAGCAACAGCTTCTTCAACTGCTTCCCCCTGGTGGCCGGCGTCAATGAGAACACCCTCACCCTCCGCACCTCCTCCAACTGCCCCAGCTACTATGGTAAAGTGACCAATGGCGAAGGCGCCATCATCAAGGATAATCTCTATGTCGGTGCCGCCAAGCGCTACGGCTTCATGGACAACTTCAGCGGTGCTGCCGGCGAGAACAGCCTCGGCAATCCCACCGACATCACCTTCACCGCCGAAGGCTCCTACACCGTCACCCTCACCTGCGACGACCAGTCGGCCATGCTCGACCTCTACACCCGTTTGGGTAACAACGTCCTCGCCGCCCTCGGTGCCAGTGTCGATCCCGGCATGATTACCCTCCTCAGCCCCGTCATCAAGAAAGCCATCGACCAGCATGGCATCGACCTCACCCAGGCCACTATCTCCAGCGAGACCCTCATGGACCTCGTTGCCTCTCTCTACGACGGTGTTATCGAGTTCATGAACAGCGAGGAGAACCAAGCCCTCACCGGCGAGGCTAACTGGGATCTTGCCAGCTCGCTCCTCGTCAAACTTATTACTGTTTACGCCTCGATTCGCGAGACCACCGACGCCCTGCTCCGCACCTCTTGGAACATCGGTCAGGAAGGTGGCGCTGACACCATCACCCTGCGTGTCTCCTATCTCAACAATGTTATCCGCGCCCTCGATGCCTACGACATCGCCATTGTTGCCGGTAACGACCAGACCGCCTCTTCCTTCGGTACCCTTGACACTCCCATCAAGGTCAAAGTGCGTCAGTTCGACGAGGCTGGTGCCCGCTCCGCCGTTGGCAAGACCGTCAACTTCGTTGTTGCCACTGGCGATGGCACCGTCTCGCAGTCCTCTGTCACGACTAATAGCACTGGCATGGCCTCCACCGTCTGGACCCTCGGCGGCGGTGTCTCCGGCGACGTGCAGACCCTCTACGCTGTTGTGGTTGAGGATGGTGTCGAAGTCACTCCCCGTGTCTACTTCAACGCCCTCGTCTCCAACGACCGCTATCGCTGCTCTCTCTGCTGCGATTGGGCCGACCATACCAACTACGCCAGCCAGTGGGACCTTGACTTCGCCGTGGCTAGCGATGCCAGCGGTGTTGTGCCTCTCTTCAACTCCAATGGCCGCCAGTGGGACTACAACGGCATGGCCGAGCGCTATGAGATGACCGGTACCATTAACACCACCAACAACTTTGTCGACATGGAAGTCGCCATGTATCTCACCGATCCTTACTATACCGGTGGCACCGACATCCACTTCCGTACCGACGAGTACCAGTTCACCCTCCAGAGTGGTGGTTTTGCCGCTGAGGGCAACCTGATTTATGACGGCTTCTGGGATGGTCAAGAGTGGGGCGCCGGCTGCGGCACCTATATCTGGATTGAGAAGATTGTTGGCAACAACGCTCCCGCTGCCAAGAAGGCTACTCCCTCCAAAACTCCCCAAGGCAAACTCGGCATTGCCGCTCGCAAATAAGAAAGCGATTATTGGCAAATAAAAAAGAAGGGCTGACGTTGCAAAACGCCAGCCCTTCTCACTTTTCCACAGGGGTTCCGCTCCGCTCCACCACCTGCCTGTGTTCCGCCGTCCCTGCTCACCTCACTCCCAGCAGCCGGTCGGCGCGGTCGCTGGGTTCGCGGTGGTAGACATAGACGGTGTAGCGGTTGGGGGTCTCGCGGTGGTTGCCCTCCAGCAGGGCCGTCTCGCCCTCTTTGGCGCGCATGGGGCGGTAGAGCAGCTGGTAGGCATAGTAGCCCTGCTTCAGCAGCAGTCGCTTCACGTAAGCTTTGAACTCGGGGTTGTAGTCCATGCGGCTGGCCGAGTCGAGCTTCCAGTCTGTCAGTTGCCCCACCACAAACAGTTCGCCTCCCAGTATCGGCTGGGCCATGGGTAGGCTGATGTTCACCCACACATAGTCCGCCTCCACCGCCGGTCGCTGGCGCTCCCAGATGTTCACCTTCATGCTGCCGTTGAGGGTCGTCTCGGTGAGGTAGTGCTTGCGCGAGCGGTCCTCCTCGGGGCGCAGCAGGGCGAAGATTTCGCCGCCGTATTCCTCGACGCGCTGCACGTTGTACATCGGCGTGCGCAGGTTGCTGCAGTCGAAGTAGCGGAAGGTGTTGCCGCCGTCGAAGATGTTGGGCTGGCGGTAGCGGTAGGCGAGGGCAGGGCCGTCATAGCCGCTGAACTCCAGCCACCGCGCATTGTCCTCGCGTCCGTTCTGCTGCACCCGCACCCGCTCATATTCAGGCCTTAACGCCACACCGGTGGAATTCTTCATTCTTAATTCTTCATTCTTAATTATCACGTCCACCTCCTGCCGCCGGTCGATGTCCATGCCGTCGTAGGGGCGGGTCACTTCGACCCCCACACGCACGCATTCCTCGCTCACCCAGAAACGCCGTGTCAGCAGCGTGTCGCCGCCGTCGACGGTGGTCACCGTCAGCACATAGTTGCCCGAATAGAGGAACTGCGCGTAGCGCTCGGGCACCACACGGTGGTAGTGTACGTAAGGCCGCAGCGTGGTGAACGAGAACTCGAAATCCTCTATCTCGCCCGTCTCGAAGCCCGACATAAACTCGTATGGCTCCAGGTCGTCGGGGTGCCAGTCGGCGTCGCAGTGGGCTATCGCATAGCGCAGGTTCTCCGCCTCGTCGGCCAGCACGTCAAACTGTAGCAGCATCCTGCTACTGCCGCCGAGCGTCAGCACCGGAGCCTCCAGCTCCACCCCCTCGCGTGTCAGCGTCACCGTCTTCACGTCCTTCCTCCACGCCGAGTCCGACACCACCCGCTGCCCCACGGCCGTCGCCGCCACCAGCAGCACCAAGGCTATTGTAACTATCTGTCTCATATTGTACTATTTCCCGAACAGTTCTTTGGCTTTGTCCATCTTGGTGGGGATGTCGACGTCGAAGGGACAACGAGAGAGGCAGGCGCCGCAGTGGGTGCATTCGCCGGCATGGTGGGGCAGGGCGTCGTACTGGGCTTGCAGCTCGGGCGTCAAACCTTCGGTTTCAGCCTTGTCGAGCAGCTCGTTGACCTTGGCGATGGGGATGCTCTGGGTGCAGGGGGAGCAATGGTTGCAGTAGGTGCAGTCGCCTGAAATCTTTTCACTTTTCACTTTCCGCTTTCCACTTTCCCAATCCTTCTCGGCATCGGTGGCGTGCATCCAGTGGAGGTCGGCCTTCAGCTCGTCGAGGTTGTCGATGCCGAGGATGCAGGTGGAGATGCAGGGCTTGGCCAGACAGTAGGCGATGCATTGTTCGGGTGTGTAGGCCACGCCGAGGGGCGAGGTCTTCGCGTCGAGCAGGCGTCCGCCGCCACCGAAGGTCTTCATCACCGTCACGCCAATCTTATGCGTGGCGCAGTAGTCGTAGAACTCCACACGCACGGGGTCGATGCCGGCCTGCAGGTTGTCCATCGCCCCTTCCTCCCACGGGATGGCGCCGCCGCGCAGACGGTCGAAGGCGGGATTGAGGCTGAACATGATGACCTCCACCCAGCCGCTCTTGGCGGCCATCAGGGCCACCTCGGCATTGTGGCTGCTGAGACCTATATGCTTGATTTTACCCTCTTTCTTCAGCTGGAAGACATAGTCGAGGAAGGGCGAGTTCTGTATCTCCTCCCACTCCTCGCGGCTGTCGGTGATGTGTATCATGCCCACCTCGATATGGTCGGTGTGCAGCCGGTCGAGGAGGTCCTGGAAACTGGCCTTGCACTCTTCCACGTCGCGTGTGCGGCAGTGCTGTCCGTCCTTGTAGATGGTGCCGATATGGCCTTGGATGATCATCTCGTCGCGGCGGCCCTGCAGGGCGTAGCCGACATTAGAGCGCGTCACGGGCGTGCAGTCGTAGATGTCGATATAGTTCATGCCGCTGTCGAGCGCCATCGTCATCAGTTCGAGTGACGCTGCGCTGTCGAGCTTCTCAAAACCTCCGCAGCCGATGCTTATCTCGCTGACCATGAGGCCTGTGTTGCCCAGTGGGCGATACTGCATGGCGGTCTTTTTCTCTTTGTTTCCGCAGGAGGCGAGTGTTAGCGCCGCCAGCGCAATGAATAATGCTTTCTTCATGATTATTATTGTGTTATATCCAGTTCATTCGGTAATACACGCATTCTGCGTCGCGGTAGAACTCTGTGGCACCCCAGCGCTGCCAGTATTGGTGGGTTTTGAGGCGGTGCAGCACGGGAATGAAGACAAAGTCGTAGCGGGCCTTTAGCTCCGGCATGATAGACATCAGCATGTCGTAGTTCAGCCGGGTGCCGCGCCAGGGTTCTGAGACAATAAAGGAAAAGACCGCAATATAGCGTTGGGCGTTGAGGCTCGCCAGGAGTTCGGGCGCATCGGTGAGGATCTGCGGCGTCTCTTCCTCGATGCGGTAGTCGCTCATGTTCAGCAATCCCACCACCTTTCCGTCGGCATCCAAAGCCTTCACACTCAGCGGCCAGTTGAAATGCAGGTTCTGCACCCAGTCTTCCACTTCGGCGCGGTCGAAGCCATACTGCCGCACCATCCAGTCGACGGTCAGCGGCGCATCCTCCTCAGTCATTCTTTGTAATATGTACGACATTGTAGGTCAATAGTATTTCAGGATGATATGAAAGCTTGGCTTTGCGGAGTCCGGGAATCCCCATGTCCTCTTCGCGGTTCAGGTAGATGTATTGCTCAGGCAGATGCTCGGCAAACTGCTGGTTGACAATGGCGAAAGCACCCTCGACGCTGCGGTCGGCTTTCTCGACACAGACGTCGAAGGTGTCGGTGGTGTCAGCGGCACCATAGGTGAATGCCACCATACGGCCGTCCACAAAGATGCTGCCGCCCATCATCCCCAACGCCTCCCAGTGGGAGAAGACCGTTTCCATCACGCGCCGCTCGGCGTCGATGGTTGCGCTGGCCGCCTTCTCCTCTGCCCATGCGGCGGTGAGACGGCGGCATTCGTCGAAGAGCCCGGGCGAGAGCGGACGGTATTCGAAGTCCGGATGCTCCGCGCGGAAGCGGCTCGCATGGTTGCGCTTGGCCTTGAGCAATCCGCCTTGCAGCGATGCGAGGTCGGCGCGACGGTAGAGATAATCGTACTGGTTGCGGCGGGGCTCAATGGAAATTGAGAAGGGAGAATTAAGAATTAAGAATTGAGAATTTGAAAGGGCTGCCGCTTGGTTATCTTCCATCCCGAGCAACAACAGGTTACCGCCGCCATCGTCCAGCAGGGCCTGGAGGAGGGTGCCCGACAGCTCTCCTGCCGTGCACACCATATAGGCCCGCTCTCCGTCGAAGTTGAAGCGCAGCACCACGGCGTCGGCGAGCACACACACCTCGGTGTGGAACCAGAACTGCCACCCCACGAGGTTGGCAAAGGTGTAGTTGCAGTTGCGGCGCCCCGCATGGAGCGTCACCCTCTGCACCGCCTCGCGGTCGGCAACCGTCAATGGATGGAAAGTGAGCATATCATAACATAGTTTTTTCCCGCTGCAAATATACGACTTTTTTCTTATTATTTTGCTGTTTCAAGGAAAAAGTATATCTTTGCAACTACAATGCATGAGGGTTGGGAATGTCCAACCGGCATAGTGACAGTACATTGAAACGAACAATATCATCGCGGTCCGCCCCGTAATTGGGATGGATAATAGGGAATCACGTGCAAATCGTGAGCTGTCGCGCAACTGTAAATTGCCATTGTTCCGTCGGGCAGAAATGCCATTGGGTCTGCCAAGGCCCGAGAAGGCGCCCGCCGGAGGTGAAAGCCAGGAGACCTGCCCGATGAGTTATGGCAATGCTTTCGCGTCAAAGGCGGTTGTCGGATTCCTCCCGTTCATCCGGGGCTTCTTCTGATTTCTACTTCCACTCATGGGTTGTTGGCATTGCCGTTTGGCAACGACTGACAACAGATAAAACATTATAACAACATGAACTGGAAAGCAGAATATAAAAGAAAAGTCTCCCGTGCGGAGCAGGCAATCAAGGACATCCACGACGGCGACTGTGTCGTCCTCGGACACGCGGCAGCGGTGCCCAAGGTGGTCCCCCAGGCCATGGCCAACCATTGCGAAGATTACAACGATGTGCTTATCTTTCACATGACAACGTTGGGCGACAATCCGTTGCTGCATCCGCGCTGCTTCGGACACTTCCGCCATGTGAGCAACTTCCTCAGCGGCAACTCGCGCGATGCCGTCAGCCATCTCAACGCCGACTTCTTCCCCGCCTATTTCCACGACGTGCCCGAAATGATAGGCGACGAGATACCGTGCGACGTGGCAGTCTTCCAGGCCACCCCGCCCAACGAGGAGGGCTACTGCTCGCTGGGCGTGAGTTGCGACTATGCGTTGGCGGCCATCCGGCGCGCCCGCTCGGTGATTATCGAAACCAACGAATTCATGCCCTTCACCTACAGCAACACCATGATCCACGTTTCGCAGATCGACCATATCATCCCCTGTGCCTACCACTTGCCGGAATTGCACAGCGAGACCCCCACTGAAGTGGAACAGGCCATAGGCCGCAACTGCGCCTCATTGATTGCCGACGGCTCGACACTGCAGCTGGGTATCGGTGCCATCCCCAATGCCGTGCTCAGCGAGTTGGGCGACAAGAACGACCTCGGCATCCACAGCGAGATGTTCAGCGACGGCGTGGCCGCGCTCATGCGCAAAGGCATCGTCAACGGCAGCCGCAAGACCCTCCACAAAGGCAAGGTGGTGGCCACCTTCATCATGGGTAGCCGCGAACTGTACGACTTTGTCGATGGCAACGAAAACATCGAGCTCTACCCTGTCGACTACACCAACGACCCCGTCATCATCGCCCGGCAATACCGCATGACCTCCATCAATTCGTGCCTTGAGGTCGACCTCATGGGACAGGTGGCCAGCGAGACCATTGGCATGCGGCAGTACAGCGGTATCGGCGGACAGATAGACTTTGTGCGCGGAGCCTCGATGGCACGCGAAGGCATAAGCATCATCGCCATGCCGTCCACCGCTGCGGGCGGCACCATCTCGCGCATCAAGCCGTTCCTCACACCCGGCTCAGCCGTCAGCACCACACGCAACGACGTGAAATACCTCGTCACCGAATACGGCATCGCCCGTCTCAAGGGTCGCACCCTCCAGCACCGCGCCGAAGACCTCATCCGCATCGCCCACCCCAGCTTCCGCCCCATGCTCATCGAGGAATATGAACGGCGCTTCGCAACGCACTATACATTGTAAAACCGAAAACCATGTTCAGCCTCGTTGAGATATTCAGCACCTTCATCGTGATGTTCGCCATCATCGACATCACAGGCAGCATCCCCATCTTCGTTTCGATGCGCGAACAGGGCAAGACCATCCGACCGTTACAGGCGGCCGTGGTGGCTCTTTCCCTCTTTGTTGTCTTCTTTTTCGCTGGCGACGCGCTTCTAAGGCTATTCAGCATCGACACAGCCTCGTTCGCCGTGGCGGGCTCGTTCGTGCTGTTCTTGCTGGCGTTGGAGATGATTATGGGGCGCGAGTTCATCCGCAACGACTCCTCATCGTCGGGAGCCACCATCGTCCCCATAGCCTTTCCGCTCATTGCAGGACCGGGAGCCATCACGGCATTGCTCTCGCTGCGGGCAGAGTATGCGGTGCCGAACATCATGGTCGGCTTGTTGCTGAACATTGTACTGGATTATGTAGTCTTGCTGATGGTCGACCGCATCAAGAACTGGCTTGGAAACGACATCATCTTCGTTATCCGCAAGTTCTTCGGTGTCATACTCCTCGCCATCGCCGTGAAACTGTTCGTGAACAACATCGCCATCGTTATCCAGTCGATACCAATGGGGTGACATGCCAGTGGCATTCCGGTCGGCGCGGCACCCCGCAGCGTTCCCCGCTCGGGGACATGGGTGCGCGCCTGGTCCTTTCATCATGGTGACGGCACCAAGCAAACTTCACCCCAACACCACGTCCATCGCCATCATCAGCACGAAGCCCACGGCGAAGCCGATGGTAGAGAGGTTGGTGTGACTGCCTTGGGCGGTTTCGGGGATGAGGTCCTCGATGACCACATACATCATGGCACCGGCGGCAAAGGCTAACAGATAGGGCAATGCCACGCCCAGGGCCGACGCCAGCAGCAGGATAGCCACCGAGCCTATGGGCTCCACTACGCCACTTAGTGAGCCGATGAGGAACGACCGCCAGCGCGAGTTGCCCTCGGCGTACATGGGCATCGAGATGATGGCCCCTTCGGGAATGTTCTGAATGGCGATGCCGATGCTTACCGCCAGTGCGGCGCTGAGTGTCAGCCCCTGTGTCTCGCCGGCAAACACCACGCCCACGGCCATACCTTCGGGCAGGTTGTGGATGGTGACGGCAAGCGCCAGCATGGCGGTACGCGAAAGCTTCGAGTGTGGTCCTTCAGCCTTCTGCGCCCCGAGGTGCAGGTGCGGAGTCAGTTCATCGACAAGCAGCAGGAAACCCATACCCAGCAGAAAGCCTCCGGCGGCAGGCAATACACTCTCGCCAGCCATATCTATAGATGGTATCAGCAGCGACCACACGCTGGCGGCCACCATCACGCCGCTGGCGAAGCCCAGCAGCGTCTTCTGCAGCCGGTCGGGAATCTCCTTCCTCATGAAAAAGACAAACGCCGACCCCAGCATGGTGCCCACCAAAGGCAACAATATTCCTATAATTATGGCCGTCATCTTCCTTCCGTTTTTGCGGTGCAAAGATACGTACTTTTTCTGAATCGGCAACGTCCGAAACAGCGAAATCACTACTTTTGGCTATTGTAGGGTTTGGGCGGCGGCGGTATTTTTGTGGCTGAATTCAAAACAATACTTTTAGAAACAAAATACTGACTATTAAAGAAATGAACTTTACGGGAATTATCATTGGGGCCGCCACTTTTCTTTGCATCGGGGTATTTCATTCCATCGTGATTAAGGCCGAATACCATTTTGGAGCGGGATGTTGGTGGGTGTTCTTGCTGGCGGGCTTGGGTTGTATCGCAGGCTCACTACTTGTAGCCACCATGATACCCTCGACAATTCTCGGTGTCGTTGCCTTTTTGTGCTTCTGGTCAATCCTGGAGCTTGTCAAACAGCGCGAACGCGTCGAAAAAGGTTGGTTCCCAAAGAATCCCAAACGGGAAAACTAAAACGATTATGAATATAAAGAATTGTATCTTCGTTATTTGTGCTGTCGTAGCCACCGCCGTTGCGGGGCCGGTGGCAGCTCAACAAAAGGACAGCACTTCCTCGCGCCTCATCATCGGCGGCTANNGGTCTACAGCCGCCATTTCTATTCCGACGACGTGCACCGCTACATGTATCCCGCCAACAACAAAGACGCCGCCAGCCACGGTCGCGTCGACCTGCCCCACGCCGTCATCATGCTGGGTTACGACTTCGGCCACGGCTGGAGCATCGGCACGGAGATTGAGTTTGAACACGGCGGCACCGAGGTGGCGACGGAGATGGAAGCCGAGGAAGCCGGCGAGTTCGAGCAGGAGGTGGAACGCGGCGGCGAGGTGGCACTGGAGCAGTTCTGGGTGCAGAAGAGATTCAACCGACACCTGAACATCCGCGCCGGACACATCGTGGTGCCCGTCGGTATGACCAACAACAACCACACGCCCAACAAGTTCTTCGGGGTCTATCGTCCCGAAGGCGAGAACACCATCATGCCCTGCACGTGGCACGAGACAGGCATATCTCTGTGGGGCAAAGCCGGCAGCTGGCGCTATGAGGCGCAGCTGCTACCGGCGCTGAACGCCTACCTATTCAACAACTCGAGCTGGATCCACAACGGCAACGCCTCCCCCTACGAGTTCCGCCCCGCCAACGGCCTGGCCTGCGCCCTGCGCGTCGACTGGTCGGGCATCCCCGGACTGCGCATCGGCTTGAGCGGCTACGCCGGCAACAGCTTCAACAACGACATCAAGACCGACAATTATGCGGGAAGCTCCAAGTATCGCAACGTCAAAGGGACGGTGGTGATTGGAGCACTCGATTTTGCCTATAGCAACCGCCTTGTGGTGGTGCGCGGCAACCTGGACTATGGCCACCTCAGCGATGCCGTGCTCATCTCGCAGCACAACATGAACCAGACCACCATGACCGGAAACCCCTATCCTCACACCGCCGTGGGCCGGGCCGCATGGGATGCCTCCATCGAGGCCGGAGTGGACATCCTCGCTCTACTCAAGCAATCAAACACCCACCCAATCAAACATTACAAACTCCTTCTCTTCGGTCGCTACGACCACTACGACAGCTTTGTGCCCGGTGGGGTGATGACCGACATCGGCTGGTGCGAACGGCAGGTGGTGTCGGCGGGTGTGAACTACAGCCCCATTCCGCAGATAATCATCAAAGCCGAAGGGGGTGTCCGCCTCCTCGACAGCCAATACAACGACGAGCCTTTCCTTGCCTTGGGCATCACATGGACGGGGTTCTTTAAGAATTGAAAATTAAAAACATAAATACAATGAAGTATTCTTTTAAATCTTTGGCGGTGGCACTGCTGGCCACCCTGACGCTCGCTTCGTGCAGCAAGGACGAAGACGACGTAATGACAATCGACATGAAGGCAAAGGCTGTCACCGAGCAGTTTGTCGACCACACCGTTGTCCCCACCTACAAGGCGCTGGCGGCAAATGCCGAGAGACTGGTCGACCAGCTGGTCGAGCTGAAGGCGAACCCAACGCAAGCAGGGCTCAACGCTGTGTGCGCGACCTTCCTCGAGGCACGTAAGGAGTGGGAGAAAAGCGAGGCTTTCCTCTTCGGTCCCGCCTCCAATTTCGGCATCGACCCCCACATCGACAGCTGGCCCCTCGACGCCAACCGTTTCAATGCGCTGATGAACAACGCCAACCAGCTCGACCGGCTCGACGCTGAGGACGGCGACATCATAGCCAATAGCCTTGAGGTCACGCTTCTCGGCTTCCACGGCCTCGAGTATGTGCTCTTTGCCAATGGCAACGCCAAGAACATCGGCGACATCAGCAGCGGCGAGCTGACCTACGCTGTGGCCGTGGCGGGTGACCTCCGCAACTGCTGCTACCGGCTGGCCATCAGCTGGGCAGGCGAAGACAATGTGCCCGCTTCCTACGCTGAGAAAATGGAGGAGGCCGAATGGGAGTACACCGTGGCCGGTGGCGACTACAGCTATGGCGAAAACATGAAGAATGCCGGTAGCGCAGGCAGTACCTTCGGAACGAGCACCAGCGCCCTGCTTGCCATCGTGCAGGGCTGCATGGACATCGCCGACGAGGTGGGCACCCAGAAAATCGGTCGCCCCTACGAGGGCACCTCAGACGACGACATCTGCTACATCGAGAGCCCCTACAGCCAAAAGTCGGCCGAGGACTTCTACGACAACATCCTGAGCATCCAGAACGCCTATATGGGTGGCATCGAGGGACAGCGCGACGAGAGCCGGTCGCTCCACCAGTATGTGAAGGATGTGGCGCCGAGCGTGGATGCCGAGATTCGCGAGGCCATCAATGCCGCTCTGGAGGCCATCAACGCGATGCCGCGTCCCTTTGTCAACAACCGCACCGACCAGCGCAACGGTGTTGCAGCACAGGCTTGCATGACGCTGAGCGAAAAACTGGAAAAGGCAAGCGAGGCAATTCGCAATAATTAAGGAGTGGTTTAATATGAAAAAATCAGCATTATTTTTGGCAGTCGCGGTGGCCATCTGTTTCGCTGCCTGCAACCGCGAAGAGGAACCGACACCGCAACCGCAGCCGGGTGTCGATGAAGAGACATATGCAGGTGGCCTTTTAGGCACCACCTTCAACCAAAGCGCTTCGGCCTACGAAGACCCCACGCCCGCCGTGGAGAATGCCGGCATGGTCAACGCCTTCAAATACGGAGAGATGTTCTTCGAGCACACCGTCACGCAGAACAACCCGCCCTTCAACGGCCTCGGGCCGCTCTATGTGCGCTCCAGCTGCGAGAGCTGTCATCCCGGCTACGGTCACGGCCGCCGCATGGAACGCTACCGTGCCGACGACTGGGGCAACGGCTACCTGCTGGTGGTGTACAACAGCGCCACCAACGCCTACGAGAGCTCGGTGGCCGGTATGCCGCAAACCAAGGCGGTGGCACCCTTCAAGCCCTCCATCGACGAGAGCAAAATCAACATCGCCTGGCTGCCCTACACCGACGAATGGGGCAACCGATTCCCCGACGGCGAGACCTACGACCTCATCTATCCCGAGGTCAACATCCCCGAGGATGCCTTCTACGCACCGCTCTCCACGCCCTACGCCCAGCTGGCCTTCCGCCTCGAGAGCACCATCGGCATCTACGGCACGGGCCTGCTCGACGCCATCCCCGACGACTCGCTGAAGGCGCAGTACCAGCGTGAGCAGGAGGCCGGCGCCACCCTCAACCCCGCCATCTGGGCCGGCGGCGACTGGGCTTCGCTCTACGGCAACACCACGCATCCCAAGCGCTTCACCTACGCCCTCAGCCGCGGTCCCCTGCAGGATGCCGCCGGCGCCAACGCCATCTGGAACATCACCAACGTCACCCGCAGCGACCGCCGCAAGCACTACCTCAGCCTCGACCCCACCATCTACGCCACCGCCGCCTCGCAGGATCCCGACGTGCAGGCCCAGTTCTACCAGTACTTCCCCGAATGGAATAAGACCGGTAACGTGCAGCAGGATATCTACAACTACCTTACCTCCACCGAGCTGCCTGTCGAGATGAGTGACCAGGACTACGTCAACTTCATGGTCTGGCATCGCGGTCTGGCCGTCCCCGCCGCCCGCAACATTACCGACGCCGACGTGCAGCGCGGCAAGAAACTCTTCATCGAGTCGGGCTGCGCCACCTGCCACCGTCCCAGCTGGGAGACGGGACCCGACAACTTCACCGACCCCAACGGCTTCTTTAGCGACGGCGACGCCCGTCTGCCGCGCTACCCCTACCAGAAGATCTGGCCCTACACCGACATGGTGCAGCACCGCCTCTT
>LXOW01344376.1_pt1 | contig 37540 bp, 22 predicted proteins | sample 1368591 | NCBI WGS metagenome assembly LXOW01 (sample SAMN04884650, study PRJNA319009) | bovine gut metagenome | isolation source: Cow rumen | host: Bos taurus | place: Italy: Legnaro (PD) | collected 2014-07-09
GTCTATGGCGGCGGCAACCTGGCAGACTATAGCGGTACCCCTGATGTGAACATCATCAGTGGCACCGCCGGCAATGTCTTCGGTGGCGGCAACCAGGCCACCGTCAACGGCGGCGATGTCGTGGTCACAGGCGGTACGGTCACCAACGTCTATGGCGGCGGCAACCAGGCCGGCGTCACCACCAACACCGCCGTCGTTCTCAACGGCGGCACCGTCACCACCGGCATCTATGGCGGCTGCAACACCAGCGGCACCGTGGGCGGCGACGCTACCGTCACCCTCACCAGTGGCCAGGTGGGCCGCGACCTTACTTCTGACGAAAGAATCACATACGAAGCCCTTGCCGTTGGTGTGCCACGCATCAACTGGATGAATGACTTCGTCGCAAATCACTATGGAAATGTCTTCGGTGGCGGCTATGGTACCTCCACCAATGTCGATGGCAAAGTGCATGTCATCATGGGTGCCATCCCTGCCGTCGATCCTTCTCCCGACCCGGCTCCGGGCCCCACCATCTACGGTGACATCTACGGCGGTTCGGCTTTGGGCAAAGTCAACACGGAGAGCACCCATATTGATGGCAATCAAATCAACAGTACCGAAACCACCACCGTCGACATCCTTTCCGGAACCCTCACCGGCAATGTCTATGGCGGCGGCATGGGTCAGGAAGGAGTGGGTAATGCCGCTAAAGGTAGGGTCCACGGTGCGGTGACAGTCAATATCGGTGCCACCGATGGGGAATTGTCTCCCACCTATTCCGGCTATGCCTCTATTCATTATTATATGGTTGACACCATCAAAAGCGGCGGTGCTGTCTACGGCTGCAACAACATCAACGGCTCGCCTCAGAGCACGGTCAATGTCAATATCTACAAGACTGCCCACACCGCCACCGATTTGGCCTCGTATAACTCTGAAGGCAAGACCTATGCCATCTATCAGGTCTTCGGCGGTGGCAACCGTGCCAGCCATGTACCCGCCAATGGCAATGAAACTATCGAGAAGTGGATTAATGTACATGTCTATACTTGTGACAACACGGTAGAAGAGGTCTTCGGCGGCAGCAACGCCGCCCACGCGGTGCGTGTCAACACCGTGGTCGACGGTGGCCGTTTCAACTACATCTTCGGCGGCGGCAACGGCATTGTATCTGCATCTAATGTCACACAGGCCACCCATAGCGAAATCGATGGCGGCCATGTGGGCTTCACCTTCGGCGGTTCCAACCGTTTGGGCAACTGTGAGGATGTTGTGGCTACCACCGGCAGCGGTGCTTGCGGCGCAGTGGTAATCGACGACGACTTCGCTGGCGGCAATATGGCCGACCAGTATGGTGATTTAACTCTCAACCTCAGTTGTGATGAAGAAAAGACCTATCAGCGTGCCTACGGCGGATGCCGACTGGGTACTGTCTACGGCACCATCACCGTCAATGTGACCGGTGGCACCTTCGGCTCCATCTTTGGCGGTTGCCAGGGAGCCTCCGACTACGCTGCCGATGTCAAACGATTCCCCACCGATGAAGAACTCATCGCGGATGAGGGTCATGTCCTTTACTCGGATGCCCTGAGAACTTATATTACTGAGCATCCTACTGTCAAAGGCACCGGCGGTACCATTACCATTAATATTCAGGGCGGCAAAATCGGCCGTGTCTATGGCGGCTGCGATGTCCGCGGCAATGTCGAAGGCAAGATTACCATTAATATCGACTCTACCAAACAGGCCAGAAACGAATGCGATTTGGACCTCGACTATGTCTATGGCGGCGGCCTCAAGGCCACCTGTAATCCTATTATGACATCGGCACTGCCCCCCAACTACTCTCCCCTCATCAACCTCGTGCATGGCCATGTGAACTACGACGTCCATGGCGGTGGCCGTGGCGATGAGAGCAATATTAATTCAGGTCTTGTCACCTCCAACCCCAAGGTGGAGATGTCTACCGATGCAAAATTCCGTGTCAAGGGCAATATCTACGGCGGCGGCGACCTGGCGCCAGTGAATGGCAGCACCACCATCCATCTCACCACAGGTACGGTGAAACACTCCATTTTCGGTGGTGGCAAGGGTTCCACAGTCAATGAAAAGTTCGGCTTGGTGAAAGGGAATACCCTGGTCGACGTGAGCGGAGGCACCGTGGAACGCAGCATCTATGGCGGCGGCTCCTTGGGCTCCGTGGGCACCTTCACCTATGCCGATGCGGCTTACAACAGCTTGCATCCTGATGTGCCTGTGGGCTTCCCGTATGAATGTGCTGAGAATACAGGCCTGTGCAAGGTGCTTATCAGCGGTACCGCCCAGGTGGGTGTCAAATCCAAGGCCCACATGCCCAACACCCTTACCCCGGGCGACGACGAATACGGCTATGTATTCTGTGGTAGCCAGGGCGACGGCACCAACTCTGCCAAAGCCGAGCTGCTGGCTGTCTGCGATACCACCTACCTCCAGATGAGCGCCGGTCTTGTCACCGCCTCTATCTATGGCGGCGCCGAGAACGGCCAGGTGCTCCACAGCACCCATGTCAAGGTCTCCGGCGGCCAGATAGGCCTCGGCTATTACAAAGACGGTGGTGGCGTCGAGCATTGGGATGACCCCTATGCTCCTGAATTGTGGACCAATGCCATCAACGCCGTTACTAGTGGCAACGCCACAAATATCAATACCTATGCCGCCTCCTTCCATGAGTGCGACCACTGGCCCTATGGCGATGGCGCCGGCCACTACTATGTCTACGATATCTTTGCCGATCCCACAGAGTATCCTGAATACAACTCCCAGGGCGGCTCCGCCAATAGTCCCTCTGACGGCAAGACCTTCTTCGGCTGTGTCTTCGGCGGCGGTTCGGGTTACTATCCCTATGCTGCCGGCCAATGGCGCCGCGAGGCAGGCCGCGTCAAAGGGCGCACCCGGGTAGAGGTCGAAGGCGGCCATATCCTCTCCAACATCTATGGCGGCGGCGAGACCGCCGATGTCCTCGATTCCAGCATCGTCCTCTTCAAGAATGGCACCTTGGGTGTGCCGCGCACCATCGCGCAAATCCGCGACCACCCCGTTACCTGTTACCTCTTCGGTGCCGGCAAGGGCGACGAGCGCACCATGTTCAACACCTGGACCACTGTGCAGAATGTCCGCGTCGAGGTCACTGGCGGCCACATCTTCGGCTCGGTCTTCGGCGGCGGCGAGGATGGTCATATCCTGGGCGATGCTATCGTGCGCATCAAGTCCGGCGCCTTCATCGGCACTTGGGGCACCTCCTATGTCGACGGCAACGTCTTCGGCGGCGGCCGTGGTTTCTCGGGCTCTGCCCTTACCGCCGGCGGCACTGGCGGCAACGTCACCCTCAACATCACCGGTGGCACCATGCTCGGCTCCGTCTATGGCGGTGGCCGTCTGGCCTCGGTGGGTACCCAGTTCACCGTACCGCTCGATCCCGACTACGGCCAGATGCTGGATGGCGCCGGCCATGGCCACATCAATATCACCATCTCGGGTGGCACCATCGGCAACAGCTATGAGTATAACTACATAGCGCCCTCTGTCACCGGCGACGCCCTCACTACCGCCAAGGCCAATATGCCCTATACGGTCCATTCCACAACCCCCAACGCTTGGGGCTTCGATGCCAACCGTCTGCTCCACACCAAGGGCGGCAATGTCTTCGCCGGCTCCATGGGTCGTCTCGAACTCCTCAACGGCAGCGAGAACCCCCTCTGGCCCCGCATGGCCAAGGTGAAGACCACCACCCTCAACATTACGGGCGGCATCATCAAGAGCTGTGTCTATGGCGGCGGCGAGATGGGCTCCGTGATGGAGGACGTCCAGGTGAATATCTCGGGCGGCACCATCGGCTCCTCCGTCCATGATGGCGAGACCCACATGTACTACTTCGGCTCTGTCTACGGCGGTGGCTACGGTTCCGACGACCACACCATGCACACCAACGACTCCTCGTTCTATCCCGATGAACACGCTGGCCGCGTTTATGGCGACGCCACCGTCAATCTCACCGCCGGCACCATCTGGGGCGACGTCTTCGGCGGCGGCGAGATGGCCTCCCTGGGCTTCGAGAGCAGCTCGAACCACGGCAACACCACCGTCAACGTCGGTCACACCACCGGTGGAGTCTCTCCCACCTATTCCGGCGATGTCACCATCGAAGGCCGTGTCTTCGGTGCCAACAACTTCGCTGGCACTCCCTATGGTAATACCAATGTAAATATATATGGTACGCACCACACCACCACTCCCTCGTTCAAAATTGACGAAACCGTTATCCTCCGGGGCAACTCCTATCCCACGGTGAAGGCACTGGCCGAGCCCTACGATGTCTACGACTGGAACGATGTGGCGGTTCTCCTTGCCAACAACCAGGCTGCCAACTTTGTCGACCCCGCCCGCTTTGCCCTTACCGCTGTCTATGGCGGCGGCAACCTCGCCAACCACACCCCCGTAGCCAACAACGGCACCACCAACGTCCATGTCTACGACTGCGAGTCGAACACCATCTATCAGGTCTATGGCGGCGGCAACGCGGCTAGTACCAAAAACAACAACGTCGTCGTCGACGGTGGCCACATCCACCACCTCTTCGGTGGCGGCAACGGCGAGGTCTCCGCGGCCAATACCATCGGCACCGCCACCACCCGCGTCCATGGCGGCCTCATCGACACCGTCTTCGGCGGCTCCAACGTCAACGGAACCTGCGCTGCCGATCTCCGCATCGACCACTCAAGCGCCTGCGAAGAGCTCATCGCCTCCATCTTCGGCGGCGGCAACTATTCGCCTGGCAATGGCGGTACTTTGACCATCGACTGCGGCACAGGCTATGCCAGCGTCATCTATGGCGGCGCCAACAAGGCTGCTATCTCCGGCGATATCGTGCTCAACATTCATGGCGGCACCTTCGACACCATCTATGGTGGCTCCCGTGGCGATACAGCCACTTTGGGTGTAGGCCATAGTAACCTGGGCGGCCATGTCAACGGCAATGTCACCGTCAACCTCTATGGCGGCACCATCGGCGACGTCTATGGCGGCGGCAACATCAACGGCATGGTCAACGGCATCATCACTGTCAATATCGACTCCATCCAATCCACCTGTCCCCTCACCATCTCGGGCAACGTCTATGGCGCTGGCAACATCACCCCCACCTATGGCACCGTTGCCACCCGCGCCACCGATACCCGTTCGCCCATTGTCAACCTCAAGCACGGCACGGTGGGTCTCTATCTTGATGATGCCACTTATGTATCGACGCATGGCTTTGCCTCACAGAAATCGGCCAGAGATGCCGCGATAGCCACTGCTGCCGGCAAGGCAGCATGGGAGGCCATCCACGGCAACGTCTTTGGCGGCGGCCATGGTGTGGGTGCACGTGTCTGCTCCAACCCCACCATCTACATAGGTAACGGCAACTACACCACCGGCATCGACGACCCCACCACCGTTGCGGTAGAAGACGTTGCCATCACCCGTAAGCCCGTTGTCTTCGGCAACCTCTATGGCGGCGGCATGGCGTCGCGCACCTTTGGCAACACCCTCGTCGGAATGCAAGACGGCACCGTTCTGGGCGACATCTTTGGTGCCGGCCGCGGTGTAACGCGCAAAGAGCGTCCCGACGACAACGATATCGTTACCCGTGCCATCGTCGATGGCTGGACCACCATCAATATGAGCGGTGGCACTGTGAAGGGCAACCTCTATGGCGGCGGCGAGATAAGCTCGGTCAACCACTATGATAATGCCACCTACTCCAAATACGGCTCCGATGCCGGGAACCAGTCCAAGTACGGCACCGCCTACATCACCGTCACCGGTGGCACCGTGGGTGTCGAGACGGCAGGTCAGGGCCTTGACCTCACTGGCAATGTCTTCGGCGGCGGCCTCGGCTTCGTTGAAGTTCCGGCCGACGAAGTCGACGACCCCCAGAAACCCTACGCATATAGTAGCGACGACAATTATCTATTGAATATGGGATTGGTCGCCAACACCGACATCGACATTTCCGGCACCGCCTACATCGTCAATTCTGTCTACGGCGGCGGCGAGAACGGTCGTGTCACCGGCAGCACCGACGTCAACATCGCTGGCGGCACCATCGGCAAGCCCCTCACCCTCGCCGAGCGCTATGTGGATGCCGACGCCCAAGTTATCCGTGTCTGCACCGGCAACGTCTATGGCGGCGGCAGTGGCGCCACACCGTTAAGCACCACCACCGAGAACGCCACCACCCACAATCAAATGCCCAACTACCGTGTCACGGCGGGCCGTGTCGACGGCTCCACCGCTGTCACCATCACCGGCGGCACCGTGCGCCACAACGTCTATGGCGGCGGCAACATGGCTTCGGTGGGTGTATTCACCACCGATGGCAACGGAGTGGCTACCTACACCTCTGGTGGCACCTCCACGGTCACCATCGGCGGCACCGCCCTCATCGGTCCCAAGAAGACCGACCTCACCACCGCTCCCTCGGCGGCTGAGTTGACGGATGCCAGAACCCTCCTCAACAAGAACGACCTCACCAATGCCCAATACCAAGACACCGCCTTCAAGTACCTTGGCGGCAACGAAGGCATCGTTTTCGGCTCCTGCCGTGGTCTTTCCGGCGGTCATCTGAAGGGTTTTGCATTCACCAACATCTCCAATGTCACCGTTGGCGGCACCGCCCAGGTGGCGGGCAATCTCTTCGGCGGCGGCGAGAACGGCCACGTACAGTGCTCTACTAACGTTGTCATCAACGGCGGCACCATTGGTGGCATCCCCTTCCATGGCAGTGGGGAATATACTGTTGACGGTGGCGAGTACGATGGTGTTACTCTCCACCTCAGCGAGGCCGACGACGAGACCCATGTGGACGAGTATGGCGAAGGTCGCTTCGTCTATCGTGGCATGGTCTTCGGCGGCGGCAAGGGCTTCGACTTCATCTCATGGTTCAAGGAAACCAATCTACAGTGGCCCACCCCTGTCAACAAGTTCTGCTACACCTCTGGTCGCGTCTATGGCAACACCCATGTCACCGTCAACGACGGCACCATCTACAACCGTCTCTTCGGCGGCGGTGTCATCAGCTCTGTGGGTACTTTCCAATATAACGATGGTTCCAATGCGCAGAGAGTCACCGGCGTCGTTGCCAACACCGGCACCGCCAATGTCACCGTCAACGGTGGCACCATCGGCTCCGATGGCTTCAACAACGGTCGTGTCTACGGCGGCGGCCGTGGTTTCCCCGGCGACAACACCCGGGCTTCCACGCCCGAAATGCGGCAGGTGCCCGACGAGGCCTACGTGGGTGCCACCAATGTCAACATCAACGGCGGCACCGTCAAGGGCAACGTCTATGGCGGCGCGGCCAACGGCCACGTCCAGAACAATACCAACGTCACTGTCGCCAACACGCTGGCCGACCAAGACTATGTGGATGAACACGGTGGAGAGGTGGGTGATGTCTTGGCCACTCCTCTCATCGGCGGCAACGTCTTTGGCGGCGGCGGCGGCACCCAGCGCTTCACCAACACCAGCTCGGCCCTGGAATTCAGTCACACCTCTGGTGCTGTCTTTGGCAACAGCAATGTCGCTATCTCCGGCGGCAAGATTACCTTCAACGTCTATGGCGGCGGCGAGCTAGCCTCTGTCGGCACCGTCACCGACTCCACCACGAAGCACACCAATACGGCTACCTCTTTCGCTCTCAGCTGGCCCTACGAGTTCGTCTATGCCGACGGTACCGGCACCGCCACGGTCAACATCACCGGCGGCCGCATAGGCATCACCGGCAAGGACAAGATTCCCGTCGTCAGCCCCGATGTCAAGGTCGACAACGGCGATGTCTACGGCGGCGGCAAGGGCTTGGTGGGACCCTCTTTGTACGAGGCCCACTTCGCCAATGTCAAGAACACCGTGATTACCGTCAACATCACCAGTGATGCCACTCCGGCCAACTACAAGACAAATGGCATCGACGGCTATCCCTGCATCACCGGCGCCCTCTATGGCGGCGGCGAGAACGGCCATGTCTCCACCACCACCAATATCACCCTCACCAACGGCCTCATCGGCCATGCTGTCTACGGCGGTGGCAAGGGTAAGGATAAATATAACAACGGCGTCTCCGACGTCTACAGCCTCACCGCCGGCAAGGTCTACGGCAACACCACCGTCACCATCAACGGCGGCTACGTGGTGCGCAGCGTCTTCGGCGGCGGCAACCTGGCCTCGGTGGGCAAGGGCAACTATATGGGCAACGGCGAAACGAGCACCGATGACGATGATTTGGCGGCGGCGGCGGCCAGTGGCCACACCTATGTCACTGTCAATGGCGGCACGCTCGGCATGCTGCCCACCGACCCCTCCAAGCCCGAGGATGTCGTCAAGGACAACATCCCCTACGGCTCGGTCTTCGGCGGCTGCCGCGGTGAGGTGATGGCGGATGCAATCGACTATGCCGACCTCTTCGGCACCGTCAACTTCACCCATGTCATCATCGGCGACGCTTTGGGCGTGATACCAGACCCCACCCTCTACGGCTCGGTCTACGGCGGCGCCCAGGACGGCCATGTGCGCCATGATGCCACCGTCACCGTCAACCGCGGTGTGATAGGCCTTCCCTTCTCTGCTGCCAACCGTACCGCTGTGGGAAGCTCCGACCTCAATTCGGTCTATTGGTTGGCGCGTGGCAACGTCTATGGCGGCGGCTCGGGTCTCGGCCAGTACGATGCCAACTCCGACGGTACTCCAGACACTTACAAAGCCGTCGCCGGTTTGCTGATTGGCAAGACGCTCGTCACCGTCAACGGCGGCACCATCTACCGCAACGTCTATGGCGGCGGCTCGCTGTCCAGGGTAGGTCCTGCCGACATAGTGGCCGATAACGTCTCCAATGCCACCGTCACCATCAACGGCGGCACCATCGGCTCCCTCGCCGACGCCGCTGGCTCCTATGTCGTCCATCACGACGCAGTTGAGCAAGTGGGTGAACCTGGCGATCCCGAATATGTCGCGCCTGAGGATGCCTACGACGAGACCGTCTACTATTCTTATGGCGGCAATGTCTTCGGTGGCAGCCGCGGTCAGACCGATGTCGACAACGCCACCTTCTCCACTGTTGTCTGGACCCATGTCAACGTCACCAATACCAACACCCCCCAAATCTACGGCTCTGTCTATGGCGGCGGCGAGATTGGCACCATCAGGCAGGATGCCGACGTCAACATCAGCGGCGGCACCATCGGCAACGCCTCCTACTACAACCACAACGACCCCGAACATCCTGTCGCCGTTGCCACCTATTATAATGATAATGCCCCGACGCATACCAATGTGGGCCATGTCTACGGTGCCGGTAAAGGTATTTCTGAAGACGTGGATGGTGACTACAAGACCTACTGCAACGTCCGCTCCACCGATGTCGACATCACTGGCGGCACCATCTACGGCTCTGTCTATGGCGGCGCTGCCGACGGCCACGTCACCGGCAGCACCGATGTCAGTGTCAGCGGCACTCCCACCATCGGCACCCTCGGCCTCTCCTCGTGGGACGGCCATATCTTCGGTGGCGGCCAGGGTAGCGGCACCGTGACCGGTGACGAAGGTAGCGAGGTGTTCACCCTCTGCCCCACCTGCGGCAATGTCAGCGGCAACACCCACATCGCCATGAGCGCTGGCACCATCAAAGGCTCCATCTACGGCGGTGGCCGTCTGGCCCTCACGGGCGTCGATGCCAATGGTGTCTACACCACCTACGTAACGACCAACTACGACTCTATCAGCCACGGCAAAGCCATTGTCGAAGTCACTGGTGGCACCATCGGCAATTCCGAAGGCACCGCCCTCGAGGCCAGCGACTTCAGCCTCGGCGACATCTTCGGCTCCGGCCGCGGCGACGTCGAATGGTACCAGAGCGTCCTTGCCGGCCGTGTGGCCAATGCCTCTGTCACTCTCAGCGGCACGCCTACCGTCTACGGCGCCGTCTTCGGCGGCGGCGAGATGGCCGGTGTGGGCTGGTGGGATAATACAGGAGCCTTTGCGGGCCTGACCGGCACCACGGTCGTCAATGTCAGCGGCGGCACCATCGGCACCCCCTATGAGTACACCCCAGCCTATCTCATCAACCACGGCGACTGGACGGTCGTCACCCCCGGCGAGATTGACGCGGACTACCTCGATTATCCCGACGACTGGTACTACAACTCGAATCCCGCCAAGAAAGTCGCCACCGTTGGCAAGCTCACCCATGCCTGCACCGGCAACATCATCGGCGGCAGCCAGGGTGATGTCGACCTCCTATATCCCGCCTGGATTTCCATGGGTCGCTCGCGCCAGACCTACGTCAACATCAGCGGCGGCACCATCATGGGCAACGTCTATGGCGGCGCCGAGCAGGGCGTGGTGATGGAGAACACCCACGTCGTCGTCTCCGGCGGCACCATCGGCACCGAGATTGCCTGCGGAAGCTCGAGCGTTGATGATGACGACGATCCCGGCACACCTAATGTCACGATTAACCACCACTACAACTTCGGCTCTGTCTTCGGCGGCGGCTACGGCTCCGAGCGCTGGTGGGACACCGCGCGCAACGACGAGGACCAACTTGTCTACTGTTATAACGACTCCTGCCTCTTCAACAGCCCGACCCATAACAGGTCAACCATGACCCACTACACTTCTCCCACCCTCATTGCCGGCCGCGTCTATGGCAACACCTATGTCAAAGTCTCTGGCGGCACCATCCGCGAGAACGTCTACGGCGGCGGCAATATGGCCTCGGTGGGCTATGTCGAGCGCGACGCCAACGGCGAAGAACTGCTTGTCAACGGCAACCGTCGCAACGGCGTCTGCACCGTTGTCATCTGCAACGATACCGCCGCGGGCCCGGTCATTACCGGTCCCAACATCGGTGTCAGCAGCGACGGCCAGCTCGACCACACGCGCATGAGCGGCCACGTCTATACCGCCGGCAGGGGTGTCGGCAACGACCCCGACGACCCGTCGACCGCGCTACACGAGGAGCACTTCATGCGCTATTGTAACGTCAACAGCAGCCGCCTCTTCGTCAGCGGCGGCCACATCTACGGCTCCACCTTCGGCGGCGGCGCCGACTGCCATGTGCTCGGCAACGCCAACACCATCGTCAGGGAGGGTGCCTACATCGGCTCCAAGAAGGGCACCAACGACCCCGACAAGGAGGAGTACGACGGCTGTGTCCTCGGCGGTGGCCGTAACGCTTTGAACAAGAACCACACCGCCGGCCGTGTCCAGGGTCACACCTATGTCACGGTCGAGGGCGGCCGCATCCGTCGCACCGTCCTCGGCGGCGGCGCCATGGCCCGCGTCGGCGTCGATGTCGACGGCGATATCTCCGAATTTATGACGATGTCGCTGAAGGCCTACGACGGTGGAGACACCGCCGTGGTCGAAACCGCCTACGACTCCGTCCACCACGGCTCCGCATTCGTCGAAGTCAAGGGCGACTCCGTGCAATACGCTTCTGCCGCTGCCTTTGAGGCCTCGCCCTACTATACCGACTACGTCGGCACCACCCGTGAATATGGTGACGGCAAGGTCACCGTCTACAAGACCACCATCGGTGCCTTCAACGGCGCCGTGCTGGTGGACAACGACTACACCATCGGCGACATCTTCGGCGGCGGCAAGGGCGACACCAAGGACACCGCCGACACCTATGCCGGACGTGTCATGAACACCTATGTCTGGGTACACGGCGCCCCACGTGTCATGGCCGATATCTACGCCGGCGGCGAGATGTCGTGCATCGGCTGGTACGACTCCACGGGTGTCAACGCCGGCAAGTACTATGGCAACACCGGCTACACCAAGGTCAAAATCGAAGGCGCGCCCTATGGCGGCACCCCCTACGAGTTCAGCCAGGCCAATATCCACGGCGGTCGTCCCTGGACGCTTATCGACTCTCTCGGCCGACTCTACCACACCTGCTCCGGCAACGTCTACGGCGGCGGCCAGGGCTATGTGGAAGAGCATGCCACCCACCGCGAGAACTGGGTGAATATGGGTCGTGTGCGCAAGACCAAGGTCACCATCTCCGGTGGCCGCTTCCTGGGCAACGTCTTCGGCGGCGGCTCGCGCGGTATCGTCAAGGAAGACTGCGTCGTCAACATCTCCGGCGGCCATTTCGGCTGCGTGATTCATGACAGTCATCCGAGCGCTCCCTTCGGTGGAAACGACTACTATTACGGCTCTGTCTACGGCGGCGGCTACGGCAACCAAAAGACCTTCTCGCACGTCAACGACTCCAGCTATACCATACTTGAAGGCCCCAATACAGGCAATCGCGTCCCGATGGTGCCCACCGAGTATGCCGGCCGCGTCTATGGCAACACCTACCTCACCATCACCGGCGGTTGGATTATGGACTGTGTCTACGGCGGCGGCGATATGGCCTCCACCGGCTGGGTGGAACGCGAACCCTCCACCGGCAGGTTCCTCTTTGAAAACGCCTCCAAGCGTCACGGCGGTGTCTGCAACGTCAGCATCAGCGGCAACACCATCGTCGGTCCCCTCGACGGCAACGGCCACAATGGCTACGTCTACGGCGCCGGCAAGGGTATAGGAAGCGATGCCGCCGAGTATTCCAAGACCTTCTGTAACGTCAACGAGACCCACCTCACCGTCAGCCTCACCTTCGCCAATCCCGACGCTGATGCTGCCGACTACGGCTGGAACAGCGCCACCGATGGCCGCATTTGGGGCTCAATCTTCGGCGGCGGCGCCGACTGCCACGTGCTCGGCAACACCAACACCACCCTCCACAGCGGCCTTATTGGCACCAACGGCACCACCTCTTGGGACGGCAACATCTTCGGCGCTGGTCGTAACTTCCTCAACACCAACCACACCAACGGCCGTGTGCAAGGCAACGTCACTGTCCTCATGGACGGCGGCACCCTCAAGGGCTCCATCTTCGGCGGTGGCCGTATGGCCCTCACCGGCATCGATGTCGACGGCCACTTCCCCACCTCCAACTGGACTCCTGCCGACCACGGCAACGTCAACATCACGGTGCGTGGCGACGCCACCATCGGTACCAATGTCTCGGCCGACCTGCTGGGCGCCTACGAGAGCTGCGGCGACATCTTCGGCGGCGGCAAGGGCGACACCGACCCCTACAAGGATGTCTGGGCCGGCCGCGTCACCAACACCACCATCACCGTCGAAGACTCCTACACCTATACCTACGAGGATGGCTACGAGGGCGACCCCGAACATATTCTCACTACCACAGCCCACAGCCCCCGCATCTATGGCGGCGTCTTCGGTGGCGGCGAGATGGGCTCTATCGGTTACTGGGACGACACAATCAAGAATGCTTTGGGCGAGGTGATATTCAATACCTCTGGCACAGGTGTTACCAAGTACTGCGAAATCTACGACAATACCGGCTCTGCCACCATCTCCATCACCGGCGGCGTCACCATCGGCACGGCCGACGAGCTGAGCTACTACACCAAGCCCACCCACCCACGTCCGCAAGACCGCGAAGGTACAGAGAACCCCGGCGTGTGGACCATCTACAACGATGACGGCACGGTGCTCCACACCTGCACCGGCAACGTCTATGGCGGCAGCCAGGGCGATGTCGCTGTCGATAAGCCCCGCTGGGTCTCCATGGGCCGCTCGCGCACCTCCACGGTCACCATCGGCAACGGCTCTGACAATCCCACCATCATGGGCTGCGTCTTCGGCGGCGCCGAGCAGGGCATCATGACCGAAAACACCCACGTTACCATCAACAGCGGCACCATTGGTACCAACGTCACCACGGGCTCGGGGGCCATCAAGAACTACACCTACGGCGATGTCTACGGTGCCGGCTATGGCAGCGACGACCCCGACGAGTGGGACAACGACAGCGACAACGACTCCACCGCTGCCAGCGAAAATATGGGCCTCGGTTGGAACACAGGCCTCCTGTCGGGCCGCGTCTTTGGCAACGCGACAGTCGATATCCTTGGTGGCCACATCTACGGGAGCGTCTTCGGCGCCGGCTCCTTCGCCTCGTTGGGCGACGACAAGTCTATGAGTGCCCTTTACACTACTTCTGACTACCCCGTCAACGGCGTAGCCACCGTCAACATCGGTAGGCCCGGTGCCCAAGCCGACGGCAGCGATGCCACCGGCAGCGCCACCATCGATGGCAAAGTCTTCGGCGGCAACAACAACAAAGGCACCCCCTACGGCAACACCAACGTGCATATCTACAAGACCGCCCACAACGGCAGCAACGGCTATCCCAACATTGCCACCGTCAAGGCCAACACCGCCCCCACCGACGAGTTGAACAAGGGCGACGTCGAGGCCCTGGGCCACGACGCCAGCACGTTTGCCCTCAGCGCCGTCTATGGCGGCGGCAACAACGCCGCCTACGAGCCCATCGGCGAGAAGAAGACCAACGTCACCGTGCACTACTGCGACCTGAACACCGTCATGTATGTCTACGGCGGTGGCTGCAACGCCGACAGCAAGGAGGCCGATGTCACCATCGAAGGCGGCCGCATCTATCAGGTCTACGCCGGCGGCGACGGCTCGGAGGAAGGCTCCATCGGCGCCAACATCACGGGCGACGCCACGGTCACCATCAAGGGCGGCCTCATCGACGATGTCTTCGGCGGTTCCAACACTCTGGGTGTCGTCAGGGGCACCTCGCAGGTGCTGTTCCAGAAGACCGAGCCGGCGTGCGACCAGCTGGTCGAAGAGGTCTTCGGTGGCGGCAACGAATCCCCCGGCGGCTCTACCGTGGTCACCATCCCCTGCTCTATCGACGGCCTCACCGACGTCTATGGCGGCGCCAACAACGCCGACATCGGCACCAAGGCTGCCTTCGAAGCCAATCCCCACGCCATCACCGTCACCATCAATGTCGAAGGCTCGGACATCGAGCGTGTCTTCGGCGGCAACAAGAACGGCGGCACCATCTACGGCGATGTCATCGTCAACATCTACGGCGGTAACATCAACGAGGTCTTCGGCGGATGCAACGAGGGTGGCAGCATCATGGGCGACATCACCGTCAACATCGACTCCAACCGCAGCGACTGCCCGCTGAACCTCTACTATGTCTACGGCGGCGGCAACAGGGTGGCCTACGCGCCCGACAGCACCTGGAAAGACGGTACCGACCATGAAGAGCCTTGGGATACGGTCTACAGCGAACCTACCCGTCTCTCGCCCACAGTCAACGTCAAACAGGGCACCGTCAAGCGCGATGTCTTCGGCGGCGGCAAGGGCTACACCAACCTCCTCGACGTTCTCCCGCCCGCCAGAGCCAAGAAGCCCAAGACCCACGCCGAATGGACCGCCGCGGGCCATGCCGCATACTACACCGGCGACGATGACTATAACGACTCGCTGACGGCGTACAACAACTACATCAACTATGTCAACCAGTACAACAGCGCCCAGGTCTATGCCAACCCGCAGGTCTACATAGGCACCGACAACAACTATCGTGTGCGTGTCGGCGAGAAGAACCAGGCGGGAACCGGCAATGTCTTCGGCGGCGGCAACAGCGCCACCGTCATCGGCAACACCAAGGTCGACATCCGCGGCACCAACACCGCCGTCTACCACAACGTCTACGGCGCCGGCAACGCCGCCGTGGTCACCGGCAACACCCAAGTCATCATCGGCGACAGGCCCATCCCTGCCCCCGAACCCTAATGCAATAACACATTAACACATTAACACCTTGACATACATTGTCGACGCGCCGCAGGAGCTGTTGGAGTACCTCACCAAGGTATTCCCCGACAGCTCCCGCAGCCGTATTAAGGAGCTGCTGGCGCACAACGTCTATGTCGACGGGCGCCGCACATCGCAGTACAACTACCCCCTCCAGCAGGGGATGAAAGTCACCATCGAGAAGGCCACGGGCAAGGACCGTCTGCGGCCCCGCGACCTCGATATCGTCTTCGAGGATCAGCACCTCTTTGTCGTCAACAAGCACGAGGGACTCCTCAGCTACAGCAAATTCCCCAACGACAGGACCGTCATCACCGTCCTCAACCAATACCTCGAGGCCACGCACCAGCGCTGCCACGCCCACATCGTCCACCGCCTCGACCGCGACACCAGCGGCCTGATGGTGGTCAGCAAGAGCAAGGAGGTGAGCCGCAGCTTTGAGGAGGACTGGAAGGGCATGGTCTTCGACCGCCGCTATGTGGCGGTGGCCTGGGGCCACCTGGAGCCGCGCAGGGGAGAGGTGAAGAGCTGGTTCACCGACGGCGAATACTGCGTCCTCTCGTCGCCCACCGACAATGGAGGCAAGCTGGCCGTGACGCACTACGAGGTCAAGCAGACCTCGCGGCGCTACTCGCTGGTGGAGCTCAAGCTCGACACCGGCCGGCGCAACCAGATACGCGTCCACCTGCGCGACCTGCAGCACCCCGTGGTCCACGACCCCATGTACGGCTACAAGGACGACCTCTCGCCGGTGAACCGCCTCTGCCTCCACGCCTTCCGCCTCTGCTTCACGCACCCCGTCACCGGCCGCCGCCTCCAGTTCGAGACCCCCGTCCCCCCCGCCTTCCTCAAGCTGATGGAGCTATGAACACTGGGAAAGCAAGCGGCCCGCTTGCGTCGCGGGCGAGCCGCCCGCGCTCCCAGTATGGAAGCTCTTTTCTACTATCGTTTGACCATCATTCTACCATTGTTCAACCATCCTTTATGGTCGAACGATGGTCGAAATATGGTTAAACGATGGTCGAACGATGGTCGAAATAAGCCTGTTGATGGCCAGCGGACGGCTCGCCCGTGACGGGTCGGAGCGCAAGCGGCCCGCTTGCATTGCGGGCGAGCCGTCCGCTTCCCCAGCCGCAAGCGAGCCGCTTGCGCTCCCAGCCGCGGCTGGCGGTTCTTTTTTTTCTGTCGGGTGGCAATAAAAGCACAATAGACGCGTTAATAATCTTACTATGTATAAAAAGGCTCTAATGACTCTGGCCCTCGTGGCCGCGACCCTCGGCGTGGCGGCGCAACGCAATCCGTGGCGCGGCGCGCAGCGCGACACGTCGCGTCTGGAGTGGCACCTGTCGACGGGCACCGCGGCGGTCTTTGGCGGCGGCAAGGGCGACGCCTACCTGTGGGCGGCGCCGAGCGTGAGCTACCATGCCAACGAGCGTCTGACGGTGAGCGGCGGCTTTGCCGCCGTGGGGTCGCTGCTGGCGGGCTACGACTTCCAGCAGGTGGGGCGTCGCAGCTTTGTGCCGCGCAAGCGCGGTACCCAGGTGCTGGGCTTCTCGGCAGCCGCCGAATACCGCGCCAGCGACAAGCTCACCCTCTGGGCCTCGGTGTCGCACGCCATGGGCTGGTACGAGCCCCTCTGGACCCCCAGGGGCGAGGCCCTCGATCTGGGAGTTACCGACATCAGCGGCGGTTTCAGCTATGCCTTCAGCGACGAGTCGCTGCTGGAGATGCACTTCCACTTCGTCCACGACCACTACGGCAATGCCGCCCTCGGCCTCCTGGGGCATCCCTGGTACGGCTACGGGGTGCCGGCCTGGGAAATCTACGGCGGCCCCTGGCACTTTTAACCTCTAACCTCATAACCTTTAACCTCAATAACCTCAACAACCATTGGAATACAACACTCAACGAGAACACCTGATAATTACCGACTACGGGCGGTGTGTGAGCAAGCTGATAGACTATGCCAAGACCATTGACGACCGCGACGAGCGGACCCGCATGGCCCAGCGCATAGTGGACACCATGGCTCTGGTGAACCCCAAAATCAAGGAGCGTACCGACTACCGCCAGATACTGTGGGACCACCTGATGGCCATGGCGGACTATGACCTCGACGTCGACTGCCCCTATCCCGTGGTGCGCCGTCAGACCGACGAGGTGCGGCCCCACAGGCTGCGCTACAGCGACAGGAAGATACACTACCGCCACTATGGCCGCACCCTGGAGGACATGGTGCACGCCGTGGCCGCCATGCCCGAGGGCGAGGAGAAGAGCCAGCTGGCGCAGCAGATAGCCCACGCCATGAAGCGGCAGTACCTGCAGTGGAACCGCGACTCGGTGGACGACAACCTTATCCGCGACCAGCTCGCCGAGCTCTCGGAGGGTCGCATCACATTGCCGGCGGACTTCCAGTTCCAGGACTCGAGCATATACATCGACGCCATGGCCGCCGCCAGCGCCAAGAAAGAGAGCAAGAAGAAAAAGAAGAAAAAGAAGAAAAAAACACAGAGCGAACAGGTATGAGCAGTTTTGAAATCACGGGAGGCCGCAGACTGCATGGCGAGATAGTGCCGCAGGGCGCCAAGAACGAGGCCCTGCAGGTGCTCTGTGCCGTGCTGCTGACCCCTGAGAAGGTGCGCATAGAGCATGTGCCCGACATCCGCGACGTCAACAAGCTGATAGAGCTTCTGGAGTTGCTGGGCGTCAGCGTGCGCGAGGACCGCACGGCCCTCTGCGAGAGCGGCCGCAGCTTTGAGTTTCAGGCCGACCAGGTGAACCTCGAGGTGCTCAACACCCCCGAGTACCGCGAGAAAGCCGGCGCCCTGCGCGGCAGCATCATGCTCGTGGGACCCCTGCTGTCGCGCTTCGGCCAGGCCGTGGTGCCGCAGCCCGGGGGCGACAAGATTGGCCGCCGCCGTCTAGACACCCACTTCATAGGTATGGAACGCCTCGGCGCCACGGTGGATTACAAGCGCGGCGCCTATCTGGTGAGCGCCAAGAGGCTCAAGGGCTGCTACATGCTCCTTGACGAGGCGTCGGTCACCGGCACGGCCAACATCATCATGAGCGCCGTCCTGGCGCGCGGCACCACCACTATCATGAATGCCGCCTGCGAGCCCTATGTCTACCAGCTCTGCAACATGCTCAACGGCATGGGCGCCAGGATTAGCGGCGTGGGGAGCAACCTGCTCACCATCCGCGGCGTCCGCGAACTCCACGGCTGCACCCACCGCCTGTTGCCCGACATGATCGAGGTGGGCTCGTTCATCGGCATGGCCGCCATGACGCAGAGCGACCTCACCATCAAGAACGCCCAGGTGCAGCACCTGGGGCTGATACCGCAGGTGTTCCGCCGTCTGGGTATCGAGGTGTGGCAGAAGGGCGACGACCTCTATGTCCCCGCCCAGGAGCACTACGAGATAGAGCGTTTCATGGACGGCAGCATAATGACCGTCGCCGACGCGCCGTGGCCCGGCTTCACGCCCGACCTCATCTCCATAGCCCTCGTCGTGGCCACCCAGGCCAAGGGCAGCGTGCTGATACACCAGAAGATGTTCGAGAGCCGTCTCTTCTTCGTCGACAAGCTCATCGACATGGGCGCGCAGATCATCCTCTGCGACCCCCACCGCGCCACCGTCATAGGCCTCGACCGCGAGCACAAGCTGCGCGGAGTGCGCATGGCCTCGCCCGACATCCGTGCCGGCGTGGCGCTGCTCATCGCCGCCCTCAGCGCCGAAGGTAAGAGCCACATAGACAACATAGAACAGATAGACCGCGGATACCAGCACATCGACGACCGGCTGCGCAAGCTGGGCGCCGACATAAGAAGGATTAGTTAAGAGAGAGATATGTTCAACCTGTTTCAGAGAAAGCTCAAGGCCAACCCCATCTTCGCCCCCCTGGGGACGGACATGCACTGCCACCTCATTGCGCGGGTCGACGACGGCGCGAAGTGCGACGAGGAGAGCGTGGAGTGCCTCAACACCCTCAAGGCCGTGGGCTACAACAAGGTCATCATCACCCCCCACTTCTCCTCGCGCTTCTTCAACGACGAGGAGGACATACAGCGCCGCTATGCCGCCCTCAGGCAGCTGGCCGACGAGGCCGGCGTGGAGATAGAGATTCATTCCCTCGCCGGCGAATACCGCATCGACGAGCGCTTCGGGGAACGCCTCGCCAACCCCCGTTTCCTCAAGCTGGCCGACAAATACCTCCTCACGGAGTTCTCGCTGCACCAGAACCTGCCGGGGGTCGACGAGACCATCTTCAATCTCCAGATGGAGGGCTACGAGGTCATCCTGGCGCATCCCGAACGCTACCCCTACCTCAACCCCATAGGGGACCGCATGGAGCAGCTGAAGAACCAGGGCGTGTACTTCCAGGTTAACGTCCTCTCGCTGGGCGGATTCTATGGCGCCGAACCCAAGCGGCGCGCCTACCAGATGCTCGAGAACGGATGGGTGGAGTTTATAGGCACCGACACCCACAACCCCATGTACGCCCGTGCCCTCATCGACATCTCGCACGACCGCAAAGTGGCCCGAACCATAGAGAAATACGAATTCCTCAACAAAACCCTTTAACCTTTAACCATCAACCCAACATGAACAGTCTCAATGCTGTGTCGCCCATCGATGGGCGCTACCGTTCCAAAAGCGAGCCCCTGGCGAAGTACTTCTCCGAAGGAGCATTAATCAAATACCGCGTCCGTGTGGAGGTGGAATACTTCATCGCCCTCAGCGACCGTCTCAAAGATACGCGTCCCCAGTTGGCCGTTGTTGCTTCGAAGGCCGAATCGTTGCGCGACCTCTACCGCCACTTCACCGACGACGACGCACAGGCCATCAAGGACATAGAGAAGGTGACCAACCACGACGTCAAGGCTGTGGAATACTTCCTCAAAGGGAAGTTCGACGAGATGGGTCTCTCGGACCTCAAGGAGTTCATCCACTTCGGCCTCACCTCGCAGGACATCAACAACACCTCGGTGCCGCTGAGCATGATGGAGTGCCACCGCGAGGTGCTGCTGCCGGCCTACCGGCATATCCTCGAGATGCTCGACGAGCGTGCCGAGGAGTGGAAAGACATCCCGATGCTGGCCCACACCCACGGCCAGCCCGCCTCGCCCACCACGCTGGGCAAGGAGTGGGGCGTCTTCGCCTACCGTCTGCGCCGTCAGATAGAGGAGCTGGAACGCCTCCCCTTCACCGCCAAGTTCGGCGGCGCCACGGGCAACTTCAACGCCCACCTGGCGGCCTTCCCCGAGGTCGACTGGCGCGCCTTCGGCAACCGCTTCGTCAAGGAGAGCCTCGGGCTGGAGCGTCAGCAACTCACCACCCAGATTGAGAACTACGATGTGATGGCCGAGTACTTCGACGCCTGCAAGCGCATCAACGTCATACTGATAGACCTCTGCCGCGACGTGTGGACCTACGTCTCGATGGAGTATTTCAAGCAGAAAATCAAGGCCGGCGAGGTGGGTTCCAGCGCCATGCCCCACAAGGTGAACCCCATCGACTTCGAAAACGCCGAGGGCAACCTGGGCCTGGCCAACGCCATCTTCGAGCACCTGAGCCACAAGCTCCCCGTGAGCCGCATGCAGCGCGACCTGACTGACAGCACGGTGAGCCGCAACATAGGCGTCCCCATCGCCCACACCTTGATATCCCTCGCCTCGCTCGAGAAGGGCTTGGGGAAACTGCTCCTCAACGAGCAAGCCCTCTATAACGACCTGGAAAACAACTGGGCCGTGGTGGCCGAAGCCATCCAGACCATCCTCCGCAGTGTGGGCTACCCCAACCCCTACGAGGCCCTGAAACAGCTCACGCGTACCAACGAGAAGGTCACCGCCAAGACCATCGAGGCCTTTGTCGAGACCCTCGAGGTGGCTCCCGAGGTGAAGGAACGCATCAAGCGCATCACCCCCCATAACTATATAGGATACAGCTTGTGAAATTCCGTGGCAATCTGACGCTGAGGCTCCTCAAGCCCTATGGCGCACACTGTGCGCTGTATGGTCTGTTTGCCGTCCTCAGCGTGGTGTTCACCATGGGAACGGCCCTCTCGGTGGCCGACTTCCTGCGAATACTGTTTGACACGGGAGACGAGACCGTCACCGTCACGGCCAACATGGTGGCGCAGTGGCTCGACACGCTCTACGTATGGCTCATCTCCTTCGGACAGCTTAAAGCCCTGTTGCTCTTCTCGGGCATCATCTTCTCGCTCTACTTCCTGAAGAACGTCTTCTCCTTCCTCTCGACCGTGGAAATGGCCATCATCTGTAGCCGTGTGGTGCGCAACCTGCGCAACCTGATGTTTGACAAGGCCATGCACCTGCCCATGAGCTACTATGACCACAACCGCAAGGGCGACGTCATGGCCCGCTTCACCAGCAGTGTGGGCGAATACGAGAAAGGCATTTTGGGGTCGCTCCAGATGTTCTTCACCGCCATCATCAGCATGGTGCTCTATCTCTCCATGCTCTTCTATCTCAATGTCAAACTGACCCTTTTTGTGCTGTGTATGCTGCCGTTGGTGGCCCTGGTCATATCGGGGATTTCGCACCGCCTCAAACGGGGCACCAAGCTAGAGCAGGAGAGGGAATCCTACATCATCTCGCTCATCGACGAGGCCATTGGCGGCCTGAAGGTTATCAAGGCCTATACCGCCATCGACTTCTCCAACCGCCGCTTCAAGGCCTCGAACCGCGAGTACACACGGATACGCACCTCGGTGTTGCGGCGTATCGATGCGGCATCGCCCGTCAGCGACTTCCTGGGGAACACCATTGTCATCGGCATTCTCCTCTTCGGAGCCTGGCTTGTGTTTAGCGGCGACCAGGGGCTCACCTCAGAGCTGTTCATCTCCTACATCATGATTTTTGTGCTGATGATACCCTCGGCCAAAGACCTCTCCACGGCGGCCTTGCAGATAAAGAAAGGGCGCGCCTGTGCCGACCGCATCACCGCCTTCCTGGGGGAGGATGAGGAGGATTATTCGGAGCATCTGGGAAAACCGGTGATTCCGGAAAATCCGGAGATTTCGGAAAATCCGAAAAAATCGGCTGTGGAGTTCCGCCATGTTTCATTCTCCTATAATCCAGGGACAGAGGTGCTTCATGACATCAATATTGAGGTTCCCCGAGGCACCACGCTGGCCTTGGTGGGCTCGTCAGGCAGTGGCAAATCGACCATCGCCGACCTCCTCTGCCGTTTCTATCCCTGCGTAGAAGGGCAGATACTCTTCGACGGTGTCGACATTGCCACCATTTCGCTCGGCGAGCTGCGTAAGCGCATTGGCGTTGTGGCGCAAGACACCTTGCTCTTCAACGATACGGTGGCCGCCAACATCGCCTTCGGACGCCCCGACGCCACAGAGGAAGAGATAGTGGCCGCCGCCCGTGCGGCACAGGCCCACGACTTCATCCTTCAGCTCCCCGAGGGGTACAACACCAACCTCGGCGACGGCGGTGGGCTCCTCTCCGGCGGTCAGCGCCAGCGCATCAGCATTGCCCGAGCCCTGTTGCTCAATCCCGACGTGCTACTCCTCGACGAGGCTACCTCGGCCCTCGATACTGAGAACGAGCGCCTGATACAGAACACCCTCAACGAGGTGCTCCGTGGCCGCACGGCCATCGTCATCGCCCACCGCCTCTCCACCATTGTCGGGGCCGACTGCATAGTGGTTCTTGACCATGGCCGCGTGGTGGAACGCGGCACCCATGCCGAACTCATGGCTCTCGGCGGCCGCTACAAACAACTTGTCGACCTGCAAAGCTTCTAAGCCATGGTTGCCTTAAAGTCTTTAAAGCCCCTAAGGACCGTAAAGTCCTTAACGTCCTTAAGGTCCTTAAGGCTCTCAAGGTCACTGTTTCTCCTTTTTCCACTTTTCACTTTTCACTTTTCACTCTCCCCCCTTCAGGCCCAGGAGCCCATCGCCCCCCTGACCCGTTGGCTCGCCACCGTCGACGAGGAGAGCCAGCAAATCGTTCTCTCGTGGAATGCCAGTGCCGACAGCCAGGCCATGGGCTATCATGTATGTACTGGCAACCCCTGTCTCGACTATGACACGGTGTTTGGCCGCTTCGACACCACCCTCTTCTGTGCCGACCATGCGGTTACCGAGCCCCATACCTACCGGCTTCATATCTTCGACAGTCTCTACAATGTCAGTCCTCTCACCCCCCTGTTTGGCAACATCGTCCTCACGGCCGACGTTCCGCAGTGCTCCACAGATGTCCATGTGGCCTGGACTCCTTACAAAGGGATGCCCACAGGGGTGGTACGCTATCAGCTCTATGTACGCATAGAGCCCTCGGAGGAGGGCTATCAGCCTCTCTATACCACAGATAGCATGGGTCCCTTTGCCTACCATTTCGATATCTCGGAGGAGGTGACACGGATATGGCTAAAAGTCAGGGCGACAGGCTTTCCCGACAGCCTCGGCCATGCAGGGCTGGTCTCGCAGTCGAATGTCATCATGGTGAAGCGTCTCACCGTTGACACCGCCCGCTACCTCGCTATTTCCAGTGTGGAATACGACAGCATTGAGATATGCAACCGCCTGACGCTCAAGATTGACACCTCCTATCACGACTACCCCTACACCCTCTGGCGCAGCATTGACGGAACGCCTTGGGACTCCATCGCCAGCTTCCTGGCCACTGACTGCCAGCGGTCGGCAGTCAGCTATATCGACCGCGATATCAACCCCTACGACTCAATCCATTGCTACCAGCTCTCTGTGCCCGACGCTTGTGGAATGAATCCCAATTACTCACAAACACAGTGTGTTGTTGTTCCCGACCCCCCCCCTCCTTCCATCTACATCCCCAACACTGTCGTCTGCAACGACCCTGCCAACGGAGCTTTCCTGCCCCGGGTGCGCGGACTCCAAGGGACGCTCTACGAGTTGCACGTCTATAACCGTATGGGTGCCCTTGTGTTCCACACCAGCGACCCCGGCGAGGCATGGATTCCAGGCAACAATGTCCCCCAGGGTGTCTATGCCTACACCCTCCGTTGCCGCTTCAACGACAACCGCATACAAACCTACACCGGCACTGTGCTGGTATTGAAATAACGCCAACATCATAACCTTATAACCTTTAACCTCATAACCCCACAACCTTTATGAAGATTGCCCTCTACTACCGTTACATCGACCCCGCCGACCTTCCGGCTTTCGACCAGCTCTGCGCCGAGTTGCAACGCGCCGATATCCAGACCGTAACACTTCGTGACGGTGACAGTGTCGATGGTTTCGACTATCTTTATTCCATCGGCGGCGACGGCACGCTGCTCTCCTCTGTCCAGCTTGCCACCAGCCGTTCCGAGTCATTTCCGCCCATACTGGGCATTAACTTTGGCCACCTGGGATTCCTCACCACAGCAGGTAAAGAGAACATTGCCACTCTTGTAGGTGACCTTTTGGCCGGACGTTTCACCCTCGAAGAGCGCACCCTCCTCCAGCTCACCACACAGTCGCTCGGTTGCTCCTATGCCCTCAACGAGGTGTTTTTACATCGTCCGGAGGGGTCGTCGATGCTTCGCACTCAGGTCTTTGTGGATGACCAATATGTCGCCACCTATGCCGGCGACGGCGTCATCGTGGCCACCCCCACGGGCTCTACGGCCTATTCACTCTCCTGTGGAGGCCCCATCCTGACCCCCACGTCGCGCTGCTTTGTCATTACCCCCATTGCGGCACACACCCTCACGCTGCGGCCTATCATCGTTCCCGACACGGCACGTCTGAGGCTGGTCACCGTCACGGCATCGCACCATGTCTCTGCAACCACTGCAGATGAGAAGTTTACGTTGGGGGTGGATTCGCACCGTGTCAGTTTGTCTCTCCCCCAAGGGCCACAGGCATCCCTCTCCTTTGAGTTGCAGCGGGCACCGTTCACGGTGAACCTCATCCGCATGAACACGCAGAACTTTTTCTCCGCCATCCGCGACAAGCTTATGTGGGGCACCGAGGTGCGCCAGTGAAAAAAATATTTGCGGGAAATCAGATTTTTTTGTTACTTTGTAATTTGAGAAAAAGAGCACATATATCATTAATAGATTGATAATCAAGATAGATAATATGAAAAGGATAGCCAAAAAACTATTGCCGTTCTTGATGTTGGCCGCCGTGGTCTCTATCGGAACCCTGCCAGTGTCGTGCCAAAGTTCAAAGGGCAGTATGTACGAGCGCAAGAAGTCAAACTCGAGCCGTGCCGTCAAATCGAATATCAAGGTCAAGGGTACCAACAAGGCTAATAGCCATACTACCAGAACTTACTGATTAGAGATGCAGTCTGCTTTGTACCCCATGAAGTTTCTCCCACTGTACAAAAATGTGGTGTGGGGAGGAAACAAACTGAAAGGCTACGGCTTCAACTACGACCCCCTGCCCAACTGTGGCGAGTTGTGGGTGCTCTCCTCGGTCGAAGGGCGCGAGTCGGTGATTGCCAACGGATTCCTGGCCGAGAATACCCTCAACGAGGCCATTGAAGTCTATATGGGCGACCTAGTGGGTGACAAGATCTATGAACGCTTCGGCACTGAATTCCCGTTGTTGTTCAAGGTGATAGACGCTGCCGCCGACCTCTCTATCCAGGTACATCCCGACGACGAGCTGGCACGGCGACGGGGCATGCCTTGTGGCAAGACCGAGATGTGGTATGTGATGGAAGCAGACCCAGGCGCACGGCTCATCAGCGGCTTCCGTCGCGACACCACGCCTGAAGAGTATCAGGCGGCTCTTGCTGCTGGACATCTCGAGGACCTTCTCTACAGCGAAGAACCCAAGGCTGGCGATGTCTACTTCATCCCTGCGGGACGCGTCCATGCCCTCGGCAAAGGCTTGATGGTGGCCGAGATACAGCAGACCTCGGACTGCACCTACCGCATCTACGACTACAACCGCCGTGATGCCGACGGCAAACTGCGCCAGCTGCACACCCAGGAGGCTTTGGATGCTATCGACTTCGGTGGCATGCGTGGTCACGCCAACACCAACTACCACGCCCGCAGCAACGAGACTACCACCCTTGCCGACTGTGACTACTTCACCACCCGCCTTATCCCCTTCGATACCCCCATCCGTAAGAATCTCGAGGAGGTCGACACTTTCGTGGTCTACTTCTGTGTTGAGGGTATCGCTGCGGTGAAAGCCATGGATACTATCGTGCCATTGCACACCGGCGAGTGTGTCCTTGTGCCCGCAGTGGCCGACAGTGTGGAACTCTTCTGCGAGGGTCCTGCCAAACTGCTGGAGGTCACTATTGACACCAATGACTAAAAAAAATTTGGCCAGTTGCAATAAAAATACTATTTTTGCACCGCTTTTTATAGTGTTAATGGCAGCGACAGAATATGTTTGATTTTGAGACATCGGTAAGTGGGATTGAGTTCAAGGTGAGGCAGTTGGCAGATGAGGTAACCCGTCTGCGCGCACTGGTGTCGGAGAAGGATGAGCGCTGTCGGACACTCGAAGAAGCGCTGAGAAACAACGAAATATTAATAAATAATCTTAAAGAAGAAAACAAATTAGTTAAATTAGGGAACAAGTTGACTGAAAAGGGCGACTGTACTGAGATAAAACTTAAAATCAATCAGATGATACGCACCCTCGACAGGAGTCTCGAAATAATAAAGAATAATGGAAACGGTATCGGCATCGGTTAACATACTTGGACGCATCTACAAGCTTCGCGTCGCCACAGAGGACGAGGAGGCATTGCGCAAGGCGGCGGAGACTATCGACAGGCAGTCCAAGTACTTTGGCAAGCAATATGCCTATAACGACCATCAAGACTTGCTGGCGATGGTAGCACTGACGCAGATCACACAGTTGACTAAGATACAAGACTCGCTGCGGTTTAAAGATACAGACCTCGCACAGAGGCTGACGACCATCGATAGCGTGCTGGAACAAATCCTGCATCCGACAGAGGAAAGAGTTGCTCCCACATGGTAGCGACTGCCCCAAAACAGTTTGTAAACTCAACACCATTTACAAACCGAGTCGGCTCAGGGGCGGGTAGGTTGTATGGCTGATACGCCCGGCGCTCAAATCCTAACAGTCCAGAGTTTACCAATACTCCAGGAGGGGTTCACTGCGATGCAGGATTTTTTATACTGACTCTCGTCCCCCAAGGCCAACTCCCGTTCCCACAACACCAAAACAACAACACATCATGTCAGTACTTTTAATTATAATCGGAGTTGTGGCGGGCGGCGCCATCGGCGTATGGCTCACCACTTCGATTTTGCGCAACAAGCTGTTGGCCAAGAGCCAGCAGGTGCTTAAGGACGCCGAAGAAAAAGGCGAGGTCATCAAGAAGGACAAAATACTTCAGGCCAAGGAACAATACCTGCAACTCAAGGGCGAGCACGAGAAGCGCGTCAACGAGCAGAACAACAAGATTCGTGATGCAGAGAATAAACTCAAACAGCGCGAACAAAGCCTCAATCAGAAGGTAGAGGAGTTGCAGAAGAAAAGCAACGAGCTGAAAGGCGTCAGCGAGAACCTTAACAATCAGATTGAAGCCCTCAAGAAACGTCAAGCTGAGGTGGAGAAGGTCTATCGCGAGAGCGTCACCAAGTTGGAGCATATTGCCGGGATGAGTGCCGAAGAGGCTAAACAGCAGCTTATAGAGAGTATGACCGATGAGGCACGCGCCGAAGCCAGCACCACCATCATGGATATTGTCGAGGAGGCCAAGATTACGGCTAACGAGCAGGCCAAGAAGATTGTTATTCAGAGTATTCAGCGCACTGCCACCGAAGCAGCCGTAGAGAATACCGTAAGTGTGTTCAACCTTGAGAATGAGGAGGTAAAGGGCCGTATTATCGGTCGCGAGGGCCGCAATATCCGCACTCTCGAGAACCTTACCGGCGTGGAAATAATCATCGACGACTCGCCCGACGCCATTATTATCAGTGGATTCGACCCCGTGCGTCGCGAAATCGCACGTCTGTCGCTTCATAAATTGGTGACCGATGGTCGTATCCATCCTGCTCGTATCGAGGAGGTGGTGGCCAAGACTCGCCGCCAAATTGAGCAAGAAATCAACGAGGTGGGCAAGCGCACCTGTATCGACCTTGGTATTCTCAATATGAACCACGAGTTGATGCGTATGGTGGGTCGCATGAAATATCGCTCCTCCTACGGTCAGAACCTGCTGCAGCACAGCCGCGAGGTGGCCAATCTGGCCGCCACTATGGCCTCTGAGTTGGGACTCAACCCCAAACTTGCCAAACGCGCCGGTCTGCTGCACGACATCGGAAAGGTGCCTGAGACCGACCCCGAGATGCCGCACGCTATCTTCGGTATGAAGCTCGCTGAAAAGTACAAGGAGCACCCTGACATCTGCAACGCCATCGGAGCCCACCACGATGAGATGGAGATGACTAACCTCATCTCGCCCATCATCCAGGTGGCCGACGCCATCAGCGGTGCCCGCCCTGGTGCCCGCCGCGAGGTTGTTGAAGCTTACATCAACCGCCTCAAGAAACTTGAGGACATGGCCATGGCTTTCCCGGGAGTTGTCAAGACCTATGCTATCCAGGCAGGTCGCGAGTTGCGCGTTATCGTCGGTGCCGACAAGGTGAGCGATGCCGAGGCCAACAAGCTCAGCTTCGACCTCTCCAAACAGATTCAGAGTGAGATGACCTATCCCGGCCAGATTAAGGTCACCGTCATCCGCGAGACCCGCGCTATCAACTACGCCAAATGATCCTCAATGCCATCCATTGGAATGCAGACCCGGTGATGTTCAACATCGGGTCTTTTGGATTGCGCTGGTATTCGATGGGCTTTCTCGTTGCTTTTCTCCTCGGCTATTATATCATGTCGCGGATATTCAAACGCGAGAAAGTAAACCCCAAACACCTTGACGGTCTAGTGGTTTATATGTTCCTCGCCACCCTTGTGGGTGCCCGTTTGGGACACTGTCTCTTCTACGAGCCTGACTACTTCCTCACTTCCGCTCACTGGACGGAGATCGTATGGCCCTTTTCTGGCGGACAATTCACTGGTTTCCAAGGTTTGGCTAGCCATGGTGCCGCCATTGGTATCCTTACGGCCATGTGGCTTTATTGGCGCAAATATGGCATGAATCTCTGGTGGCTGCTCGACCGTATGGTCATCGTCATAGCCCTCGGCGGTGCGTTTATTCGTCTGGGTAACCTCTTTAACAGCGAGATCTATGGAGTGCAGACCGACCTGCCGTGGGGGTTCATTTTCGATCGTAATAATGAGACCGTTGCCAAGCACCCTACGCAGCTTTATGAAAGCCTCTGCTATTTCACAATATTTGCTGTCTGCCTGTGGTACTACCTTCGCAAAAAGGGCTCTTTCAAGGCCGGTACCCTCTTTGGTTGGTGGATGGTGGCCCTCTTTGGCGTCCGGATACTCATCGAGTTTGTCAAGAATGATCAGGTGGATTTCGAGGCTGGTATGGTTCTCAACATGGGACAGCTTCTTAGTGTGCCGTTTGTTGTCGCCGGTCTGGTTATTGCCTGGCTCTCCCGCAAAGAAAAATTCCCGCAGGGTCCATTCCCCAAGGGAGAGAAAGTAGTATTCAAAGAAAAAAAGAAAAAGAAATAATGAAGACTCTGATATTGGTACGCCATGGCGAAAGTGCCTGGAACAAATTGAACCTTTTCACCGGTTGGACCGACGTTGACCTCACCGAGGCTGGCATCAAGGAGGCCTATGAGGCCGGCAAGCTCCTCAAAGCCGAAGGCTATCGTCCCGAGCTCTGTTTCACCTCCTACCTCAAACGCGCTGTCAAGACCCTCAACGAGATGCTTGATGCCATGGACATGGACTGGCTTCCCGTGCAAAAGAGTTGGCGTCTCAACGAGAAGAGCTACGGCGCTATCCAAGGCCTTAATAAGGCCGACACTGCCGCCAAGTACGGCGAAGAGCAGGTGCTCCTTTGGCGACGGAGCTTCGATGTGCAGCCCCCGGCGCTCGACCTCCACGATGAGCGCAGTCCCCGTCTCGACCCTCGTTACAACGAGATTCCTGACAACCTCATCCCCCTCACCGAGAGCCTCAAGGATACCATCGAGCGCCTGATGCCCTATTACCGCGGCACCATCCTCCCCGCTTTCGACAACCGCAATACCCTTTTGGTGGTGGCTCACGGCAATTCACTCCGCGGCATTGTCAAAGAGCTTAAGGGTATGTCCAACGAGGAGATTATCAAGTTTAATCTCCCCACGGCGGTGCCCTACGTCTTCACGTTCGACGACCGGATGCAGCTTGTCAGCGACGAGTTCCTCGGCGACCCCGAGGTTATCGCCGCCAAGATGCAGAGCGTCGCCAACCAGGCGAAAAAGAGATAGTAGCTCAGGATTCCTCATTTGTCGGACGTACACGGAGAGGGGATGAAAAAGTGTTATGGTTGTATGTCGAGGGAATCTGTTTTTGCGGATATTCCCATACGGTTGCCGAAATTTTACACCACATAATATATTGATATACATATATATATTAGTTTTTTCTACTTTCAGGTTACATTTTTTTTTTGCCAGTAGCAAAAAAGTTCGTATTTTTGCACCGCTTTTCGAGAGAGAAAAGCGGTGCTTTTTAGTCAAAGAGAAACACACGGAGAGGTGGGTGAGTGGCTGAAACCAACAGTTTGCTAAACTGTCGTACTCGATTAGGGTACCGGGGGTTCGAATCCCCCCTTCTCCGCCAAAAGACGCCCCGAAGGCGTCTTTTTTAATGTGCAGGTTTATTCGGGATATAGCGAAGTCCGGTTATCGCGCCTGCTTTGGGAGCAGGAGATCCCCAGTTCGAATCTGGGTGTCCCGACAAAAATGGCCCTGTAGCTCAGCTGGATAGAGCGAGAGTCTTCTAAACTCTAGGTCCTGCGTTCGAGTCGCAGCAGGGTCACGAACAAAAGACTTGTAACGATGAGTCATAAGACCGCAATAAGATTATACGAGGTGGCCTCCTACGTGCTGATTCTTGGCGCCACGGTGGTCTATTTCTTGTTGAAAGACAGTCCCATGAGACTCTCTTTGACAATGATGCTTGTGGCTGTGGCCATTGCCATGCGCTGGATGATGGAGCGTCACCGTTTCCGCTCTTGTGAGGAGGAGCTTGACCAAATGAAGGATGACTTGCGCCGCCTCACCCAACTCTATGCTGAGGAAAAGAAAAAGAATAATAATAATTAAATAAACAACAATCATTTATGGCAACAACGACCGACATCAAAAACGGACTCTGCATCAATTTCAACAACGATATCTATACCATCGTTGAGTTCCTCCATGTGAAACCTGGCAAGGGCGCCGCCTTTGTGCGCACCAAGATGCGCAACGTCAAGACCGGCCGCATGCTTGAGAATACCTTCCCCAGTGGTGCCAAGATTGACATCGTCCGTGTGGAGCGCCGTCCCTACACTTACCTATATAAGGAGGGCGATATGCATGTTTTTATGCACACCGAGACTTACGAACAAATCTATATCCCTGAGACTATCATCAATGCCCCTCAGTTCCTGAAGGACGGACAGTATGTTGAGATTACAGTTGAGGCTGACACCGAGACCCCGCTGACTTGCGAACTGCCTCCCTTCATCGAGACCGTGGTGACCTATACCGAGCCTGGCTTCGCTGGCAACACCGCCACCAACGCCATGAAAGACGCCACCGTGGAACCCGGCGTGCAGGTTCGCGTGCCCCTCTTCATCAAGGAAGGTGAGCGTATCAAGGTCGACACCCGCACATGCGAGTATGCAGAGCGCCTGAAATAAAGTGGAATGATGAAAGTGGAAAGAGAAAAGAGGAAATTGGAAAGCGGAAAGTGGAAAGAGATTAGGCTTGTCAGCCGCTCTTTCCACTTTCCGCTTTCATTTTTACTCTTATTGTTTGTGCTGGTAGGCTGCAACCATAAGCAGGAAACCTCAGAGGCTCCTAAGGGTATCGATTACACCCAGGTGGTAGTGCCCAATTTCTCGGCCGACAGCGCCTACGCTTTTGTTAAGGCGCAGTTGGCTTTTGGCAACCGCATCCCTGGCAGCAAGGGCTGGCAGCAGTGCGCCGCATGGCTTGTCAGCCAGATGCAGCGCTGGTGCGACACGGTCATCGTGCAGGACTTCCGTGCCACGCTGTGGGACAACAGCACGGTGCCTGGCAAGAATATCATTGCTTCGATGAACCCAAAGGCTGAGAAGCGCGTGCTCCTTACCGCCCACTGGGACAGCCGTATCTGGGCCGACCACGACAAAAACGACGAGCTGCAGCATAGTCCCGTACCTGGTGCTAACGACGGTGCCTCGGGAGTGGCGGCACTGATGGAGATGGCTCGTGTGATGAGCGCCATGCCACCCTCGGTGGGTGTGGATATCATCTTCTTCGATGTTGAGGACCAAGGCGCTCCTGACTGGAGTGAGGTCTACGACCAGGACACCTGGTGCAAGGGCTCACAGTATTGGGCAGAGAATCGGCATGTACCGTTCTATACTGCCGTCTATGGTGTATTATTTGACATGGTCGGCACGCAACATCCCCGTTTCACCAAGGAGCAAATCAGCCGCGCCTTCGCCCCCGGCCTCACGGACAAACTTTGGCGTGCCGCATCGGCCCTTGGCTATGGGAACATCTTTGTTAATCAAGAGACCGACCCCATCCTCGACGACCACTACTATGTGAACCGCCTGGCCGGCATCCCTATGGCTGACATTGTGCAGAACAGTGGCACCACCAGTTTTTTCGAGCACTGGCACACCACCACTGATGACCTCAACGCTGTTAGCGGTGAGACTCTCCGCATTGTGGCCGAGGTGACCATGAAGACCATTTACGGAGACTATCCTAATGAAAAATAGAGGACTTATTGTCTCTTGTCTCCTTCTCATATTGACGATGGCGTGCAGCAAAGACGATGCTTGCAACACTCCCTTCGGCGTGGGAGGGTCGTTTAATCTTTCCTTTCCAGAATACTCTTCTCTACAGAATATTGGTGGAGCCATGACTATCTACCGCGACTATTTCGGTTATGAGGTAGGGTATCGTGGCATCTTTGTGAGACGTGTCTCCTTGGGCGAGTTTGTGGCCTTTGATTGTGCTTGCCCCAACGACCACGAAGTGCGTCTCACTCCCCTTGAAGGGTGGGAGGGCGCTGTGGTTGAATGTCCTGCCTGTGGCTCAATGTACGAGACAGAATATGGACAACCCCTCGAGGGTGCCGCCAGCGGCTGTCCTCTCTACCAGTACAACACCCACTTCGATGGGTATACTCTGGAAATCTATTAAATTCTATCTTTCCTGTAGCACCTTGCCGTGGTCGTCTACTATCTGACGGAGGAACCAAGCAGGGTAGGGGGGCTGTTGCGGATAGCGCACCACGCCGGTCTCGGTGGTCTCTATCTTGCCGTTTTTTACATGCTTGATGTTGCCGTCGATGTACTTCATCAACAGTAGCTGGTCGAGTTCGCGCCAGCGGCGCATCATACGCTCGGCACGGTCGTTGCTGAAGCGGTTGAGCTCGCCGACGAGGCGACGGTTGTTGTCAATCTGCGCCCATTGTTCAGCATGCGCCTTTTCCTCGCGAACGAAAGCGTCTTCCAACTCGCGCTGCACACATTGCACGTCGACAATCATCGAGTCGTAGCGCAGGTAGCAGAAATTGCTCACGCGGTTGAAAAGCCAGAAGGCTGCGGTTTCGCTGTACTGGCTCATCGAGCCGTTGCCTTCCTCAAAACAGATGGGAATCTGGGTGCAACCGCAATAGACGGGGCAGTAGACGGTGCTGTAGGTATCGTCGACACCGAACCAGATGATGCCGCCCAGTTTGGAAGGTAGCCAGCTGCGGCACTGCGCCACGAAGCTGAAGCCCGTCTGCTGGGTGCTGATAGCGCGCTCATGGATATAGCGCTTGCCATCGACCTCGAAATCCATTGGGCGCCAGCGGTAGGGGCAGTGGAAGGGACCCGCGCCCACGTCCTGTGTCATGTCCATGGGGGTTCCCTCGAAATGGTCGCGCATCAGGGCCATGCAGTCCTGCACGGTGAGTTTGCGGCTGGGCTTCACCCACAGTGGCAGACGCTCAGCTTTAGCGTCGCCCATGGCGTAGGCTTCGTACTTATTCATGCCATCGGCTACACGGTTGAACATGGCATAGACGCGCGCCTCGCAGGCACGGAGACCCGAGAAGGTCAAGGGGTTGTAGGTATCGGCAAAGGAAAAATCCTCGTCCTTGCCGCTGAACCATCCCTGCTTGCGGGCAAAAGAGGCTACATCCTCGCTGTAGACGCACTCCACCTCCTTGTCGAATATCTTGCTGATATGCTTTGAGCTAATGCTCTTTCCACTTTCCGCTTTACGTTTTCCACTCTCCCAAGGGAAGGTGGTGATACGGGCCTGGTTGGCGTGGCCACTGATGTAGCCGTCGGGCACGCGACGCGCCACCCACACGGCGCCCTTATCGTTGCCCTTGTTGATAATCTCGTAAATCCATACCTCGTCGGGGTCGGCCAGTGAGAACGTTTCGCCGCCGTCGCTGTAGCCGTAGGTGCTTACCAGTTCATGCATCACCTTGATGGCCTCACGGCAGTTCGTCGCCCTCTGGAGGGTGACATAGATGAGGTTGCCATAGTCGATGCCCACGCCGGGACCGTGTGCCAACTCTTTGCGTCCGCCCCAGGTGGTCTCGCCGATGGCCAGCTGGTGCTCGTTGATGAAGCCCACTACCTGGTAGGTGTGTGCAGGTTGCTCAATCTCAATCTGGAACTTCAGCGAGCCGTAGTTGTAGAGCTTCAGCGTCTCGCCGGGCTGGTGGTCGGCGGCGGGACAGTAGCGCAATTGGCCGTAGCGCACATGGCTGTCGGCGGCATAGGTGATGAAAGTGCTGCCGTCGGCACTGGCACCGCGCGACACGATGAGGTTGGTACAGGCTAGGGCATAGCTGCTTATGGCCAGCATCAAAGGTAGAATCAGTCGTTTCATTTTGTCTTTTTTTTATAATGATAAAACGTATTATAGTGGAAATAATTGTGTGAACCCCCTATCAACACCTGCCCAAGTCCTACCATGGTAGGAGTTGGTTAGGACTTGGTTAGGAGTTGATAGGGCTTTGGTAGGGCAGTAATACCACTCCAATCAATTAATATTGTTGGTGTTATAGTGCATGGCACAGAATTTTTTTGACAAAAAAGTTTAACAATATTGTCAAATTTCTTTAGTCTCTTGATGTAGAGTTTTTTAGATTATTCCACCAGGGTAATGAAGACTACCGGTTATTTCAGGTGGAGTTCATGACCCATGCGATCCTGCTTGGTCTTGAGATAGCGCTCGTTGTATTTGTTGGGCTCGATGACGATGGGGACAATTTCGGTGACTTCCAGGCCATAACCCTCCAGGCCTGTGCGTTTCACAGGGTTGTTGGTGATGAGGCGCATCTTGGTGACCTTTTGGTCGCGGAGAATCTGGGCGCCAATGCCGTAGTCGCGTTCGTCGGCCTTGAAGCCGAGTTTGAGGTTGGCATCGACAGTATCGAGGCCCATTTCTTGCAGGTGGTAGGCTTTCAGCTTGTTGACGAGGCCTATTCCGCGGCCCTCTTGGCTCATGTAGGCGATGAGTCCTTTGCCCTCGCGCTCAATCATTTGCATGGCATGGTGCAGCTGGTCGCCGCAGTCACATTTGCAGCTACCAAAGATGTCGCCCGTGGCGCAGCTCGAATGGACACGCACCAGCACGGGTTCTCCTTCTTTCCACTCGCCCTTTTTGAGCACCATGTGGGTGTTTCCGTTGTCGAGCTGGGTGTAGGCGATGAGTTGGAAATTGCCCCATTGAGTGGGCAGGAAGACTTCCTGCTCCTTGCGGATAAGGGTTTCGTGAGCCACGCGGTAGGCGATGAGGTCTTTGATGGTGACAATCTTGAGGCCGAACTTTTTGGCCACTTTTTGCAGTTGGGGCATGCGGGCCATTGTGCCGTCGTCGTTGATAATCTCAATGAGGGCACCGGCTGGATAGAGACCTGCGAGGCGAGCCAGATCGACAGCGGCCTCGGTGTGGCCGGCACGGACCAGCACGCCGCCGTTGCGGGCGCGCAGAGGGTTGATATGGCCAGGACGGCCCAGCTGGTCGGCCTTGGTGTTGGGGTTGGCCAGGGCACGGATGGTGCTGGCGCGGTCGTGCATCGAGACTCCCGTGGTGCAACCGTCTTCCAGATTGTCAACGGTGACGGTGAAGGGGGTGCCTAGAAGCGACGTGTTGTCATGCACCTGCATGTCGAGGTTCAGTTCGTGGCAGCGTTCTTCGGTGATGGGGGCGCAGAGCACGCCGCGGCCGTTCTTGAGCATGAAGTTCACATGCTCGGGGGTTATCTTTTCGGCGGCCATGATGAAATCGCCCTCATTCTCGCGGTCTTCGTCGTCGACGACAATAACAAACTTACCCTCGCGGAAATCCTTGATGGCTTCCTCTATAGTATTGACTTTAAACTCCATAAAAGATATCTGTTCTTAGTAAACGTTTGCAAATTTACACAAAAAAACTAACATCTCTAATTTTTTCCAATCGTTATTTGATCAATCTAGGTAAAATATTTTCGGCAGAGGGGGCGATGTGTCAGAAAAAAAACATATATTTGCAAAACTCTGTGGAGTGATTTTGTATTGTAATTAATTAGAAATTAAAATAATGGAAAAGAAAGACCTCCTGAAAGAAACCGTCAAGCACATTGACATCAAGAAGTACGACAGCACCGAGCTTATCGACGCCATGCGCCACATGAGCTTCACCAGCCGCGACACCGCCCGTGCCGCCGACATCCTCTGCCAGATGATTGCCGAGAAGGA
>LXOW01425168.1_pt1 | contig 37531 bp, 43 predicted proteins | sample 1368591 | NCBI WGS metagenome assembly LXOW01 (sample SAMN04884650, study PRJNA319009) | bovine gut metagenome | isolation source: Cow rumen | host: Bos taurus | place: Italy: Legnaro (PD) | collected 2014-07-09
ATGTACTCTATGCCCTCGATGCGCTTCTCGGGGGCCTTTACCACTGGTATAGCTGTTACAATCTTCATGCCAAGAAACTATATCATAAAAGGCGCCCCGTAGGGCGCCTGTCCATGAAGGAAATCATGGCGTTGCAGTTAGTGTTTTCCTCCCCAATCCGTGGGGTCGAAAAGCCATGCACCGATGGCACACGCTATTATGAGGACTAGGAGGGTGGTCATGTCGCCTCCGAGCTGAAAGGCAGGAATGTCGCATGCGTCCTATATGCCGTATAGGATGACGCGGAATCCCCGAAAGCCGACCATACGCCCGGATGTTCGTATGTATGCGGAAGCGACGTTGGTGTCGAGATTTCCGAAAACGAGGTAGTTATGACCCACCCTGTAACGCCGGCGGACGCAAAGTGCATGCGGCCCGATTCATAGAGAATGCCTTTCGAGAAGTACTCGTATGTAGGGTAATACCCGTTGGGCATCCCGATTTCAAGCACGCTGCCGTTTTCTCCGGTCCAGTTGTACGTGTACACGGCAGTCCCGCTGCACGTTGCGGATGAAGAACCCCTGTTTGCAATGTTATATGACGGAGGGAGACTGATTGCCGTCCAGTTATAGTTTCCGTTGTCGTCCGGACCCGAACGCGCAGTATGGTTTACACCCATCAGGCCTGATGCGCTGAATGTCCCTGAACCGGTGGTCGGGATTGTTATTTCCACGGATGTCGGGGAAATGATGCCTGTCCAGTGCATGTTCGATGCCAGTGCAATCCCCTTCCAGCTTGATCCGGTCAAGTTGAACTTCACGTAGTCATAGTCAGCCAGGTTGACCGAGGCGCCGGAAGCGGCATTTCCCGAAGCCGTTTCCGTCGCCCACTGGCCGAGTATTCCGCTATCTGTCAAAAGTAGGCTCATGGGGTCCATCCTTGTGCAGCTGCCCACGCGGTCAAAGATTGCCATGCCGACACGTTGCTCATGTCAGCCCATGCCATCGCATTCACGGAAGTAGATGATGCGGTCTGTGCAGGGACATCGAACGAGGCCGATGCACTCAATCCCCATGGATAACCCGCATCAAACGGGCAGTCGAAGGTAAATGAAACGATATCGCATGGCTCTAGTCTAAATGCGGTGGAACTGAGCGAAGTCAAATAGGCTGTAGCGGTCATTGCGCTGAATGTCCATACACCGGCCCTGTAATAATCAACTGTAACCTTGGCGGTAGTATTCTCTAGATTTACAAGTCCCTGGCTTGATATCCCTCTGAACGTTAATTCCGTTTCGCCAGTTATCCCTAGACTGGATAACACGGCATTACCCCCAAAGTAAAAATTAGGCTCTTGTTCCGCATAAGCAGAATATGAGGTTATATGCTGTGCAGTTATCACATGTTCATCGACCCTGATGGCGGAGTTGGTGTTCTCAATGGTCCTGATGTTATTGTCGATTGCAACGGTACCGCTAGGAGAAGTATAATTCCACCCACCGGCAACGGCAGAACCGTCAATGCTGGAAATCTCGTCATCGGCATTGTAGCCAAAATTTGGCAAATAGTTGGTAAATCCGCTTGGGTTGCCCGTACCGTAAAAGTCAGAGGATGCCGAAGCTGCCATGAAGCCAGAGGATGCCGAAGCTGCCAAGAAGTCCGAGGATGCGGAAGCCGCCATGAAGTCCGAGGATGCCGATGCATCAAGCTTCGACGAGAGCGAGCTGTTCGTTGCATAGGCAGTGAACGGAACATACTCCCCTTGGTCAATGAAGGCGGACTTGGCATATCCTGCTGTATAGGCAAAATTTGCGGTGTCTGCCCTAACAGCCCTGCTCGCGCTTTTCGCATATATCTCCAAGTCGTTTATCTTGCTGATATAGGTGTTACCATCGGCGGATTTCGTGCCCAGAGACGAAACGAGGTTTGCCGAGGCATCCAGCTTGGCCAGTGCGCTGTTTCTTAGCGCGGAGATGTCTTCGGATGACAGATAGCCAAGGTTGTTTACCTGGTAGATGTACTTGTATGCAGAATTGGCAACGGATGCCTTGCCTGCATTGATATTCTTTCCATTTATATACCGCACCTCATTGTTCAGCATATCGACAGCGGTAACGACCTGTGCGGAAGAATCGAGCTTGCCACTAAGCTGTGCAGTCGTCGCATAGGAGCCCATGTTTGCCGTAAGCTGGTACTTTGAGGATTCCGAGGTCGGGATGTAGCCGCTCATGTCGCCGGTCTTGACAAAGGATGTCATCTGGGAAGTGATGTTCCCGTTCACGCCGATGAACCCTGTCCCACCGGACATATAAGAGGTCATCGTCCCGTCAAGCTGTACCGGGGTTGCGGAGAGCGAAATGCGGTCATTCGCGTTGTCCACGACAATCGGATCCACGCCCGTGTAGGTATGGCCTGCAGCCGTTGCAGTGTATGCAGTGAACGCGCTCTCGTCAAGCTTCGAGCTCAAGGCGCTATTGTACGCATAGTCCCCGGAAGGCTGGTATGCACTTAGGGCACTATTGTACGCATAATCGCCACTAGGCGCGAATTGAGAACTCGCGCTGCCAGGCAGGTAAGAAGATAATGAAGAGTTGTAAGCATAGTCCCCCGAGGGCTGAAACATGGAACTTGCGGACTTTTCAAGGTAGTCCCCGGTGAGCCCGCTGACCACCGAGCTCATGGAGGTCACCGATGTTTCAAGCGAGGAAACTACGGATGACATCGAGGAGCAGCACTGGTCAAATGCGCTCTGGTCCACCTTCCCGGAAACTGCGGAACTGACGATTGCAGTAACCGTCGCGGAGTCCACGTTGCCCCCGATTGCAGTCCCGGAAATTGCTGTAATCTTCTGCGATGAATATTCGAGCGCAGAATACGGGATGAGGCCTGCGGTGCTCGCGGAGCCACCGAGGTCGAGAAGTTCGCCAATGGAAAGTATTTCTGCCATACCCTAAAACTCCTTTAATTTATGGGCGCCATTCCCTGCGAGGTGGCCCAGTTGTAAACTGCGTTGATCGCGTCGATGGAGGACCTGGTTAAGTCCGCATAGGCCGTAGCATCGGTCATGCGCAGCTTCTTGTCGTCAAGCATCGCCGTGGTATCGGTTGCCGAATTTCCAACGGAAACACCGTCCGTCTGCAGGCGGATAACCTTGTCGTCCATATATGCGGAAACCCGGATGCCGTATTCGTTCACGACGCACTTGTTCTCCGGGATTGCGCTGTCCTTGTTGTATGCGGAGAAGCTCAATTCATGACCGGTTAATTGACCATAGTAGTCAGAGTGATACCCCTGGAAAATCGAGGAGAACCCGGTCACAGCGATGGGACTCGATGCTCCATCCCCGGAGAGCCCTGTCCCCACGTTGACAGAGGAGAGCTTGCTGTTCCAGGAGGATATAGATGACATGTAGACGGTAGCCGATTCGGTCGGGGTGTACATGAGGAGGTAAGGATATCTTACAACCTCGTCGCCGTTGTAGAAGCCGATGTCAAGGACGGTGCCGTTGCCGGTATCCCCTGTTCCCTGGAATCTATGGGAGCTGTTCCAGGTGTCATTGATTCCATTTGAACCAAAGATACCGTAGGCTTCGATGCCTGCGACACCGATACGGCTGGAAATCCAGTCCTGGCCTGCAAGAGGGGTTTCAAACTCAAGCCCGGTGCTACCAAACTGTCCCTTGCTTGTGCTCCCGCCAAGGTCCGTCCTTACCAATACACCCGCGTTGGAATACTGGGCCGACATGGCCGCGCCATTGGCCGTTAGCTGGAAGGCGGAGTTTAGGCCTAGACGGTCGGAGGAATCGGTGCCTGAACCTGTAAAGGCATTGGTAGTGTAGACGCCGTTGAACCCTGCGCCCGCAGATATTGCAGAACCGTTGATGGAACTGATTACGGAATTGTCCCCGGAAATCGCGGAATACGGAATCTTCGCAGATTCCACATGCGACGAGAAGTTGTTGAAGGTCGTGGAGGACACGTAGTCCCCGGATGCCTGGGCGCCGATGTTGTCACGCGCCTGCTTCTGTTCCGCCGTGGAAAATGCCTGCGCCGTAGAAGCCAAAACTTTATTAATGCGCTCCATTATTGCGAGCCTCCTTTATTTCCTGCTTTAAGTCAGCGAGGGTGTCGATGACTGAATCCATCTTGGTAATAACCTGCGCAAGCTGCGTGTTCAGGAGGGCAGCCTGCTTGTTGGAATCTTCCTGCTTCTCGAAAAGTAGCGTGATGTTGTCTTTTGCCTGGGCTGCCCCAAATTCCAGCTTGAGCACCTTGTCATGGAGCTCGGTGGAATCAGCGTCCCTTGTGGCCTTGGTGGCATTGCGCTCGTTGGTCAACTTTATCTTGTCCGAGATGACCTTTACGAGGATGGCCAAGTTGGCCACCAGGGACGTGCATGCCACCACGAGGGCTGTGATTGTTGGGTCCATATTATTCCTCCTACTTCCTGTCTATCCCGATTACCTGGTATATGTAAGGAACCGGTCCATCGGTGCCCTTGTAGCCGAAGTTCTCGAATCCGAAATATCCCCATCTGCGGGTCCAGTTCTTGCTCCAGCAGTTGCCGTACATTCCAAGACAGAAGCAGGAATGCATGTTGTCGATGAAGTTGTTGTAGACCATGACGTTCTGCCCGTTGGCTGCCGAGAGGTGCGCCGTCGGGTATTCCTGGTAGCAGGTAGTCGTTACCGATGGCGTCAGTGGACAGCCGCATACAAGGCCGATTCTCTTATAGGCGGACGGGTGCTCGCGGAGGGAAATGTTGGAACCGCTGCCGTCCCGGTAGATGTCATAGAGAAGGTCGCGGTGGAAGTTCCCCTGCTCGCCGGTCTTGATGCCCACAACCGAGTAGATGTTGGTCCAGGGGGCTGCAACAGTTGCCGAGTAGGTGTTCATCAGGCCATAGCGGTTGAACACGTTTGTCCATGATGTCGTATTGCATCCCGAGAGCGCATGGGCAATCCTATACGGGTTGCCGAAATCCGTAGTCGAAACGGTGCCGCAGAACATCCCGAAGGTCATCATCTTGTTATATCCGGTCGGGTATGTAACAGTGAGCATCGGTCCCATGTTGTTTGACGGGGTGGATGTAACATTCGCATTTGTTGGCGATCCGTAAGTTATGCGAACATAGTCAAAAGGCGCCTGGCTTGCCGTAAGCTGCACGGTGCTGTTCTGCCCGCTGTAAGACGAGTATAAAACCTGTTCATTGTATTTAGCCATGGTGAACCCCCCATACCTTCCTTACATGGGTAAAGTCATATCTGGTTGAAACATCATTCAACCCTGCCAAGCTGTTCCACAGGTTACCCCATGCCTTCGTGAGCTTCCATGCGGACCCTGCACACCCGGTAAGGATGCCGCCGAAATAGTATCCTACCGTAACGCCCGTACTTGCGGTAGAACCGAAGAACGGGAGCTTCAGGAACAGCTGGTTGTTTGCGCTCAGCTGCCTGTAAGGGCATTGCAGGGTAAGCGGAATCTGGCTGTTGCCTATCTGGTCACCACCGTAGGCCTCGACCCTGATTGAATCGAAGGCGGACGGATGGGCGGACAGGTTCAAGGAAGCATTCTGCGCATAGGCATCCCCGCTCCACAGCAGGGTTTCGTAGTAGCCTGTCGGAGGTGCATACTCCCACGCGACGGACCCTGTGGGCCCACCGAATGTGAGGCGGTCAGTGCCGTATGTCACATAGTAGGAGGAGCTCATTAGAAACCTGCCGTGCGGGAAACGCCAACTACTTTATTAACAGTACAGTAGACAGATGATGCCCATGAACCGCCAGTAATGTTCTGGAAATTACCCTGTATTTGGCTAAAGTTAGTTCCATTACTCGAAATACTATACACAAACAAAGCCTTACCTGCATTAGGACCGCCATTGCTTGCCCATCCAGCATCAAGTGTAAATACTAATGCAAACGAAGGTATTTCAGAAACCCTCCATGCCACCTCATCGCTCCAAGGCTTCCAGTAGAACCTAACTCTATCAAAATTTGTGTAAGATTCAGAAAGTGTAATTGAGGATAAGCTAGTTTTTTCTCCGCTCCACAGCACGGTTTCATCCGTGCTCGCCACCAGCACGTTCCCACTCTTTTCCAGTTTCACACCCGGTCCTGCGCTCAACTGCAAAGCCGATCCGCCCCAGTTTGCGCTCTGGGTGCCAACGAGGTCCACCGTGGCAGAAACGTCGGAAGACAGGGCATACGAGGACATCCCGGTGACCTGCTGGAAGTCGCTGGACAACGAGGTGGGCATGTAGCCGCTCATGTCCGCAGTGGTCTGGTACGGCGAAAGATCGACGCCCGTAAGGAACCCGGATTCATTCGCTGTCGTGTAGAACGAGGAGGACGCAGAGGCATCCAGTTTCCCGGAGGCTGCACTTTCTGCATAACTGGAAGCGATTGCGGAAACGGTTGCAGAGTCTACACCGCCTGCACCTCCTGCGATTGCGCTCCCGTTGATTCCGGAAATCTTGTCCTCTGCATCATAGGAGTAAGTAGGGAGAGCCGAGGCCCATGCGAGTTCGCCGATGCTACCAGGGGCGAGGTAATCAGCCGCAGATGCCGATGCAGAACCATGCATGTTCCTGTAGTCGGAGCCATAGAGGGAAACCGTGGTCGCGTTCGGCACATCGAGAACGACATCTGCATAGCCGGTGCCTGCCAATGCCGTTGCGGTAATACCATCGTAGACCGCGCTGACATCCATAACGGAACCGTAGTCCATCTGGAAGAACAGCTTGGAGTTTTCGTTTGCAGTCGGCAGTGTACATACAATCGCTGTAGAAGGGTTTAACTGGCCGCTATTTCCAACGACCATCGTGGCGTAGCCCGGAACAACCGTCGTGGAAACAGCCGAATTGGTAGCCTCTACGTTGAAACCGTTTGCAATAATGGTTCCGTTCGGGGACGTTACCCCGCTAGGAATCGAGGTCTTGTCTGCGAGAGCACTCAGGTATCTCCCGTTCTTGTCCCATACTGCCGTGTAGGCGTAGTCCGCCGATGCAGCCGAGCCCGCCCGCTTGGCGGAAACCGGGATGCCGTCGATTGAGCTTACGTACTTGTTGTGATAGGTGTCCTCGTAGACACCGATGTTCACTGCGGATGGAATATCGTCCTTCCACGCGAGTTCCTTCACGCCCGATGACGTAGAGGCACTATAGAACGCTATGGCGTTGTTGTCGGCGGTATTCAAATAAATGTTGTAATACTGTGAACTTGCCCATATACTTCCAAATCCCCAGGAATGGTCGAGGGGGAAGTTGAACTCCATGGAGCTTCCGTATGCGGTAGCCGATGCGGAACCGACAAGTTCGCCACCACCGCCTATCGGTAAACCGCTGATAATAGCCGAATATACAGCACTAGCGGTAAGGGTGTAATGATTTGCCAAGGCCTGGAGTTTCATCAGGTCTGCGCCCGACACTGATTCTCCTTGAAGCAAGGTCGTCGTTTGCCAGTTTGAAATCTGTGATGCATAGGGGGCATAATTCAGGAACTTCTGTTCAACCGTAGATGACCCGATGGCAGAGTTCGTGGCATCAATAGAGGAACCGTCGGTAACCAGGATGGTCCCGTTCGGGGAAACTACAGAACCACCTCCGCCACCACCCTGTCCTGCAAGTGCACTTCCGTTGATGGAGCTGATGGCGCTGTCCGCATTGTATGCAAAGGTCAAGGAATCCTGTTTCCCCGAAACCGCGCTCTCTACATAAGCCGAGGCGATGGCAGAAACGTCCGCAGAATTTGTAGGTGCGAATGCCGCGCTCTGTGCGCTGATTGGTAGTCCAGATAAACTAGTAAGAACTTGCATTTTAAACCTCCGCTATCCCTAATGCAGATGCGTAGATGTAGTCGCCCGAGGGCTGGTAGGCAGTCATGTCTGCGGTCAACTGGTAGGCGCTCATTCCCGCAGTGGTCTGGTAGGGACTTAAATCGACACCGGTAATGAACCCGCTAGGATTGGTTGCACTGTAATAGTCCCCTGAAGGCTGGAAGCTTCCCGATGCGGTTGCATCCAGTTTGCCACTTACTGCTGAATCGACATAGCCCGTGGTCGCATAGCCATCAAGGTCCACTCCCGTAATGAATCCCGAAGGATTCGAGGTGGAGTAGAAGTCCGACGATGCGCTTGCATCCATCTTTGCAGACAGGCTGCTGTTGTACGCATAGTCGCCGCTCAACTGGTAGGCGCTCATGTCCGCAGTGAGCTGGAACTGTGCCGAGTTGTAGGCAGTGCTGTCCAGCTTGCCGCTCACGGCGCTATCGACGTATGATTCCGTCGCGAGACCGGCCAAGGACTGATGGGCTGTCAAGAACCCGGAGGGGTTCCCGGACATTGGGTAGAACTCTCCTGATGCGCTCTGATCCAATTTTCCACTGACTGCCGAAACTACGTCCGCCGTGGTGGCCATGTCAGCCGGGAGGGCCGTGATGAACTGCGAAGTTGCTGTCACGTCGAGCTTCGCGGAAATTTCCGCACTTGCCCACGACTCGGTGGCGTATGCGCTCATAGCGCTTGTCGGTTGGTAGGAGGACAAGGCCGACGCATCCGCCTTCAGTTGCAGTGCGCTCTGCTTTGCATATTCAGAAAGGTCAACTCCCGTGATGAAGCCCGAGGGATTCGACGTGGAGTAGAAGTCGGAAGAGGCAGAGGCGTCCATCTTCGAAGACAGGCTGGAATTGAATGCATAGTCGCCCGAGAGCTGGTACGCAGACATGTCCGCAGTCTTCTGGTATGGGGTCAAGTCCATCCCGGTAATGAACCCGGAAGGATTCGAGGTGCTGTAAAATTCCGAGGAAGCGGAGGCATCCATCTTTGCAGAAAGGCCAAGGCTGTCAACGTTGACACCGATGACAGCGGAGTTCCCGCTGTTGTAGGCTGTCATCGTCGAGTCTACGCACAAAGTACGGTGGTCAACGGAAATGGTGTCGTTTACGTTGTCCACGGTGACCGGGTTGATGCCCGTGTACTCGTGTCCCTTGATTGCGCTCCCGCTGATTCCGGTAATCTTCATCCCGTCGCCTTCGAGGCCACTGAACGGGACATAGGAACTCATGTTCCCCGAAATCGAGGAAACGTTGTTCACGATGTCCACGATGCTGGAATTGATGGCCGATATCGAGCTCTCGACATTGGAGGAGAACGCGCTGAACGAGGAGTTCAGTACAAAGGAACTAGATGCAGAAGCGTCAAGCTTGCTAGAAACTGCACTATTGAAAGCGTAATCGCCAGCACTCTGGTAGTTCCCTGAAGGCTGGAACATGCCAGATGCACTTGCAGGAATGTAACTAGAAAGGCTAGAATTGTAAGCATAGTCGCCTGACGGGGCAAAGGCGCCCGATGCGCTCCATGGGACAAAGACGGTCGGGTCCACATGCGACGCTGCGATTGCAGAGCCCGAGATGCCCGTGATGTCACCAGTAGCGTTGTACTCGATTGCCGAGTAGTCAACCTTCGAGGAAAGGTTCATGTCGAACGTTTCCTGCACCCATTCCTTCGTCGCGCACGTATCAGGAACCGCATTGATTCCGGAGTAGATTCTATGCACCTGCATGACGATTGCAACGTCATGGAATGCACTTACGCCGTCAAGCTTGAAGTACAGGTACCCGTCTGCAGGCGCCTTGAAGTCATAGCTGAACTCGCACATGACAGAATCATGGAGCGAGCTGTCTATGTCATAGGTGCGCCGGATGAGCATGGAGGGGACAAGGCCGCCATCGTCGAACATGAGGTTCGTTTCGAGGCTGTCGTAGTTGATCCCATCGCCCTTGGGGTAGACCCTGAACGAGGCCGTGATATGGTAAAAACGGTCCTTCCCGACATGGAGTCCCTTCCCGGCAGCAGTTTCCATCGTCCCTTCAACAAAGGAAGGGAAGATGTTGCCGTTTGCCACGTCCTCGTCAACGCATTTCGCCCATTCGAGGAACTCGTCGGAATCATTTGGCGCAAGTCCGATGTCGAACTTCGTGACCCCGCCATCGTCAAACTTGTCCACGGAAATGGAACCGTCAGTGGAAACAACGTCATAGCTGTTCCCGATTGCGGAACCTGCGCCACCTCCCGAGGGAACCATCTTCCTTGCGGTGTAGATTAGTTCCCCGTAGCGGTCATAGACTTCAAGGCGGTAGACCCTGCTGCCGTCAACAAAGAGGCCAAGTGAGCGTCCGTTGTCGTCAAGGATCACCGGCTGCGGCAACTGGCTCCCGTCGGTGTCATAGATGGCCGCGAGGTCATCGGTGCCCTCGTAGAACACCCTGAGCTGGCCTGCCACATTGAGCTGGCCGTTCCTCAACTCGAACTGCTGCGTGGCCGGGAATAGCCTTAAATAAGTCACTGCCATGATTTCTTTCCTTCACCCTTAAAGTAGGGTCTTACTGGTTGGCGCAGATTGGGTAAATGCCCTCTATCTGGGCGATGTTCGAGAGTGCCCCCACCTTGCAATAGAACATGTCGTTTGGAAGGCTACGGTCCCATGCACAGCACGGGATGTAGGCCATCGCCGGGAAGTCGCATGCATGCCAGTAGTCGGCTGCAACGGGCACCGCACGGGCCTTGTATGGTGCCGTAACGCAGCGCTTGTCGATGGTGTATACGCTGTTCTCCACGTTTATTTCGTTCATCGGGTCGCGGCTGTCGTTTGCAAGCACCGGGAGGGCAAACACATACTCGCTCAATGCGGTGGTGCAGACGCACAGGCCGGTGAAGGCGCCTTCCGTTACCCAGTTGGATGCAAAGGCAATACCCGTGCCTCCCGTCTGCGTAACGGAGCCGTAAGCCTTCGGGCAGTTTCCCGTATTGCCCTGGTAGACGTATGGGACATTGAACCAGGAACCGTCCATTACGGAGGCACTGGAATTGTCGAACGTTGTCATTCCACGGATGAACCTGAACGCAAGGCCTGGACCTGCCCAGAACGGGCACGCGATGCCGATGGAGGAAGTGTTGAACACGTTGTCGGTAATGGCAATAGAGGTTACCCTGCACTCGTAGATTTCCTGCAAGTGGTCGGAGATTCCGTTATGGCCTCCAATCCTTACCTGCGAGGACCCGTTGAACCTGTTGCCCCTTAGCTCCATGGCAACAGTCCAGGATACGCGGAGGGTGTCCGGGTCCTCCACGAATGCGCTCGGGTAGACGTAGACTTCCGTATCCGTGATGTTGCATTCGAGGAGCACGGGGGCACTGGAAGCAATCTTCCCGTTCGCGATGCTGCATCCGTAGAATACCGGCTGCTGTTGCAGGGAGAGGTCGTCCGTGGTCCTGCCCACCTTGAGGGTGTTCAGGTTCAGGGAGGTGTCCTTGAAGTTGAGGGTGGAAGCTGTCGTGTCCACGTTGCAACCGAGGGCGATGCTGGAACCCGTGTCGCCCCATGCGGCAAATTCCGCCTGCATGAGGTTGGCCGTGCAGTTCTTGGTGCTGAACGAGAGGGAGGAGTCTTCGAGGTAGAGGTTGCTTATGGCGCAGTTTTCAAGCGATGCGTCGTGCGTGAAGTGGGCATAGCCGATAACCGCGTTCCTGATGAGCGTGAAGGGCATTGCGGCTGAGATGGTGTCCACTATCCTGTTCTGCAAGTCGAGGCTCGTAACCCCGTTTGCGGCCTGCTGCAAGGCGAATACGTTTGCATCCGCGAAGTTGTCGAGGACAATCCTGTTCTCGGTGTTCTTCACGACCTGGTGGCTTGCGACCGTGGTACCGAAGTCCCATGAGGAATCGGCGAACCAGCGGTCACTGAAGTCGCAGTTCTTGAACGTCGTGAACCATGCCGTGGAGAGGGAGTAGCTGTCGAAGTTGCAGTGGTTGAACTGGAGATTGGCGGATCCGCTAACCGTCACCGGGGTGCCGGTAATTCTCTGGTTCTGCACGATGGCGCAGATTGTCCCGTAGTTCCCGAGGTTCGCATCGGCGAAGTGGTTGACCCTGGACTGGTGCAGCTCGCGTGCCTGACATTTCCAGAACATCTTTGCGGAACGGAACCAGGAAGATTCAGCCCTCGCCTGTTCAGTAAAGAGGAAGTCGGCCACGTAGTCGGAATTGAACATGACCTCCGCAGAGAGGCATGTAAAGGTAATGCCCGTAAACTTCGCGCCCGTGTCGAAGGCGATTGTCTTCGGGGTGCTCATGGTCCCTGCGGACGTATATGTCCCCTTCTTGAATCTTGGGACCGGAGGCAACTTGATGGACCACTGGCCCACCTGTTCCGGGTAGGTAAGGAATGCCGAGATGTTGGACTCGCCTGAACCTGGAACTATCCCGTAGTAGGAAGAAGGCATGTAGCGGGAATCGGAGAGGAGAATCCACCTTCCGTTCTCCGCAGAATCCGAGGCCACGATTGCGCCACCGTCTGCATCGGCGGTGCAGTTCGGGTCCCACACGAACATGCGTTCCCCGCAGTCATGGGCGTTGTTGTAGCCCACCACGGACACTACGCCAAGCTGCGTGTTTGCATTTGCGAGCCCTTCCATGCCGATGACAACGGATTCGTTGGTAACGTCCGGAAGGTCAAAGCCGTCCTCGTAGTAGTCTAGCTGGGAATATGAACCCGGGACCCCGTTGTACTTCTCGACCTTGACATCGACAACGGTCGCATTGAACCAGATTGATCCCGTAGGGCACCGGCCACCCTCGTCAAGGATGAACGGGTTCTGCGCCTCGACAAACTGGTCGCCTTCGAGGGTGTAGATGGTTGCCGGGTTGTCCGATTCGTGGAGGAAAACGGACACCCGCCCTGCTACGAGCGGATATCCCTGGTTGTCAAAGAACTGGTTACTGGCGAGCGTTATCTTCATTCTTCACTTCCTTGTTCTGCTGTGCCGCAATGCCCATCGCGGTCTTTACCATGTCGGCCTGCGCCTTGAACTTCGTGGAGTCGAGCTGGACCGCCTGCTTTTCGAGTTCCATCTGCGCCTTCTCGTTCTCGATTTCGGCACGGCTGGCATCGAGCCCCTGGTCAAGACGGGCCTGGAGAATCATGTCCTCCTGGTGGAACTTGTGGTCCATTTCCTTCTTGATGAACTCGGCCTTCAGGTCGAGGTCCTTGTTGTTCTGGAACTGCTCGTAGTTCTTGACCTGTTCCATGAGCTCCTGAATCTTCACGTCCTTTTCGCCGATGGCGCTTCTCATCTGCTCGATGACATCCTGCTGCTGCATTTCCATCTGGGTAGGACCAGGGTTGGTGTTGATGGCGCCGAAGACCTCGCGCATGATTGCGTTGTCCGGATGGCTCATGAAGATTCCGTTGACAAACTGCATGCGCTTGTCTTCAGGGACGAGGCCCATGAGCTGCATGAGTTCCTGTCTTGCAATCTGCAACTGCATGTATTCGGAAGGACCTGCAATGACATCAATGCGGCGCTTACCGAGGTTGAGGAGCTGCATGACCGTTTCTCCGACACTCTTGAACGTGTCGCGGAGATTTGCGTAGAAATGCCTTATGGAGGTCTGTACCTGGCGTTCGTTATAGAGCACTTCGGTAGCCGTAGTCTGGGTGGTCTCGCCCTGCATGATGCCCTTCGCGTCCACTCCCGTAATGGTGGAGAGGAGTTCGAGCTGCGCACCGATGATGCTCGTGATGTCGTCAAACTGTACTCGGTTGTCTAGGCGCTGCGGAGGGTCCAGGGCCACCTTACCGTCAACCGTGGTGCGGTTGTAGATGAGGAGCGGGTTGGAATTGTACTGGAACGTCTTGTAGCCGGAATCCAGGTTCTCGATGGCGTCCCCGGAAGTCATGAACACCGGCTTAGGCGCCATGGCCATTCTTTCCCCTAGCTGGGAGAAGGAATAGTTGATGAGCTTCTGGATTGGTGCTCCCTTGCGGATCAAGCCCTGCCATATAAGCTCGTCATCGTCATCGTAGCTTCTCTCGCCATAGACCGGGAACACGGGCACTCGGTCGATGTTGAGCGCCACCGGCTCTTCAAGGAAGTCGTTGTTCAGGAGTCGGTAGACGGAGCACTTGCCACCTTCCATGCGGAAATAGGTAACGATGACCATTGTTTCCGGGTCCTTGTTTGCCGTGGTGTTCACGATGGGCCTCGTGCCCTTCTCGGTAACCCACTTGTCGCCGTACTTGCTCCTTACCCATTCCTTTGAGCGATATTCGCAAATCGAAGCCTCCTGGGCGTCATGCCCATCAATTTCAATGGAATCAGGGTCGAAATAGATGTTCTCGACCTTCTCGATTGAATAGAGGGCAGGGACGTTCACTTCGGTCCCGTCCGCATCCATGACAGATTCCGAACCGAGGGCGAAATAGCCCAGACCGAATGCCACGTTGTTGTAGAGGACATCGTAGGCCGCACGCGCATTTGAACCGAATTTCAAAAACGCGTTACATGCGCTGTCGGTTTCCTCGTCCGGGGAATACCACTTGAACGGATATGCCGCGTAGACGTTGACAGTGGAATTGACAGAATTTGACAGGATGTTCACGGTGCGCCGTGGGCGGGATGTAGGATAGATGGCATCATCTTCCTTGTCCCACTGCTTCCCGCCGAGGAAGGTGCGGTCTTCCTTGATGCGGTCGATTTGCTTCGTGCGCTTGGCATCCGCCCTCTTCTCGAACTTCTTGAACTTCTCGATTGCTTCTTCTGAACTCAGCATCTTAAACTTCTCCTATGCGGGAAACTAGTCCTCTTCGTCCTGTTTCTTCTTGAACGCCTCGTCAACGATGGCCTTCGATTCCTTGCTTAGACTCCTGTACCACTGCGTATCCTTGTAGGCATTGTCCTTCTTTTCCAGGGGACTGTCCTTGAACGGGTTGAGCGGGTTTACCTTGAAGGTAGGTTCAAGGCGGCCACCGATGTCGCCGAGGATTTCACCAGTCTTCATGCCGGCCTTGTACCAGTTGTTCATCCCTTCGAGCTCGGCCATCTTGCTGGGCACGGCAGAACGGAGGATGGCCTCGGTCTTCGGGGTAAGGTACTTGTTAATCTTGCGCATCTTTTCGGCATTTTCCGAGTCACCAACCACCGCAACACGGCCAGGATTGTCCTTGGAAACGATTATCTTACCGTCCTTCAGCTTTCCCGTAAAACCAGGATACAGGTTGTCATAGAGGGAAAGCAGGTTCTCCTTGTCGATGGGTGCACTCTCCGGTACCGGGCCCGTAAATATCTCGGTCGTACGCGAGCCATCCGGTAACACGGTCTCCTTGATTTCACTCTTTCCCTTGATTGGATCGAGCACACTACGTAGCATGTCAGCCGTCTTGGCGGATCCAAGCTTCTTCTTCTCGGGCATGTCGAACACGATTGTTCTCGGGTCAATGTTCGGGGGCAGCGGGTCCTTGACAAGATTGGATTCGCGCTTCAACAGGGAGTTGTATAGGTCGATGCCTTCTTCGAGCGCCTTCCGCTCCTGCACGACCGGGTTTCCCGTTCTCATGGAACCCATGAGCCCACGGCGGAAACTCATTGCCTGCGGGCCCGTAAAGCCACCCAGGAGCCCCTGTGTGGAACCAACAAGGGCTGGCCTCGTGGCGCCTGCGGTCACTGCCGTAATTGGGACTGCGACGAAATCAGGTTCTACATTGGCGATTGATTCTGCACCGAGCTGGCGACCCTCTTCAAGGATGCCCTGCAATACGGCATCGGCGGTGGCATTGACGAGTGGCCTCTTGCTTATCGCACGCACTGGCATGTTTATGCTGGGTGCAAGGAACATGCCTGCGTTCACGCCCGTATCCAATGCGCCCAGTGCGACCGCCTCGCCCTTGGACAGGTCGTTCTTGTCCGGGTCCATGACTGCGTTCTCGATGCCCTTGTAAAGGCCTGGATACATGATTTGGGTAAGGGTGGAACCGGCGATGTCGTCCATCCCCTTCAGGATGTTTGCCCGGTCATACTCCTTCTGCATGGAGGAAACCTTGTCAAGAAATTCCCTGAACCCCTCCTTGGTGCCTGTCTTGTAGCCAAGTTCAGCACCGAACGCCTGCAAGGGCACGGAACCGATTGAATACCAGTCCTTGCCTTCATCGGCAATGCCGCTCAGGATGGGCTTGAACTTCTCGAACTCCTCCTGCTTCAGATTGCTCAACGGGTCTACACCGTAGCCGTCAAGCCACTTCATGGCCGAGTTGTCATCCATCTTGCTGATGGCCTGATACACCCTGGCGTCGAGCTTGTCGTACGGGTAGTCGCGGAGCATGCGCCGCTTGTACTCGGCAACATACTTCTCGCGGTCACCATCGAGCGGCCTGTAGCCGATGGAGATATTCCACTGGATGCGCTGGTCGGCAATCTTCTCGGCTCGTTCCTCGATATAGTCTTCCCAGTCGGACTTGGACCAGTCCTCGTATTCGCCGTCAATGAAAATCTTCTTGGCCATTAGTCTTCCTCCCTGACCCCGACCAGCTTTCCGTTACGGGAAATTTCAAACACCTTCTTCCCGTTGGACGGGTTGGCCCCGGCGTAGGTAATCTTGAACTGGATTCCGTCAATGGTGCGTTCTGTCGAGGAGCCCGGCTTTTTCCCGATTTCCTTCTTTACCTTCTGGCCACTCCATCCTGCAAGGAGCTTCGCCTTTGCGGTTGCAACCTTTCGCCGGAACTTGGCGGCATTGGCATCAATCTTCTCCTGGGATTTCATGGCATCGAGCTGTGTCTTGCGCGTGTTGTATTCTGCACCCTGCGGCATATTCTGGAGGATCGACTTCATTTCGTCGATGGATGCCTGTGTAAGGTTGCCCTTCGAGTTCTTCTTCTGCTGAAGGAGGTTGTCGAACTGGGCCCAGTTCTGCACCCCTGTTGCGCCCTTAACGTCGCCGGTGGGGATTGCAAGGCCTTCAAACTTTTCCCCGTACTTGCGCTCGTATGCGGCCTCCATGTCGGCGATTGCGCCCTTCCATGAAGCCTGTGCGGCAGGGGAAGCCTCGGCCATCATGATGTATGCGTTGCGCAGTTCCTTGCGGTCTGCATCCTTCTGCGAGAGCTGGTTTGCATTCTTGTTGAGTCTGGACTGCATTCTCTGGTCGATACGGGAGAGGTGGTTGAATGCACCGGAAATGTCCCCGTAGTTTGCACGGGAAACTGCAAGCTTCCGGTCAAGCTCGTCCATCATCGCCCCCTGGCGCTTCTGTGCGCCTGCGGCCCATTCCTTGTTGACCTGTTCCAGCTGTGCCTCAAGCTGTGCAATGCGGACCAGGTTGGACTGGTATTCCGCCATCAAGGAGGCATTGTCAAGACCCTGGCCATATCCCTGCGCATCGAAGCGCACGGGGGCCTGCGGGACCTGCTGCTGTGGCACAAATGCCGAATTGGGGACATAGCCCTGCATGCCCTGCGATGCCGCCTCCTGGAGGCTAGGTCCACCCTGGTTCATTCCCTTGAAATTCCATACGAAAGCCATAGTTCGCTCTCCTTATACGGCGTATCCCGCCTCGTAATTCTTCCTGTTCCACTGGCCGAGAAGCGGGTTGGGCTTCTTTGGCGGATGGCTTACCACCGGATATACTGCACGACCGATGGAGTCAGATTCCAACAGTTCCCTTGCGGCCTTGGAGGCGAGCATGGTGTTGGAGTAGTTCCTGAAGGTGTACCATTTGGGGCTCTTACCCCACTGCACCTGGACGCTTCCTTCTGGCGTAATGCGGATGCCCTTGACTGCGGACGAGGAAACTGAAAATTCACGCCTGTTGTTGGACTCGTTCCACCATTTCGGAAGGTTCTTTTCCTCTTCGCGGCCACGGTCCATTGCGGCCTGTATCTGCCTCGGCGTGGCGCCCTTCGGAAGCATCTTCACGTACTTCATGAGGGCTTCATTGTGTTCAGCGACGCTCTGCTGTTCAGCAGCTTCCGCTATCGTCGCCGCGTCCCTCTTGCCCAGATAGTTCATGTTCTGGTAGGGCTCCTCCTCGTTGTCCGGACGAGGAGCATAGACGACGTTGTAGACGTGGTGGGAACCGGGTGCAAATTCAGTAGGGTATTCGCTGTCGGTGGCACCCTGCGCAGTAGAACCGAGGAGGGCATTGGCAGCCCCCACCGCTCTCGTTCCACCGGAGCCCAGCTTTCTCAAGATGAGCTCGATGATCTTTCTCGCTGTCCATCCACTAGCCATTTACGATACCCAGCTGTTTTGCGATTTCTGCATTGCGGGCCTTGAGCTGGTTGATTTCCTGCTGGATTGCGGAAACGTCGGGGCCCTTTTCCTGCCCGAAACCGGAAATGATGTTGGCATATTCCCTTGCTGCCGCGTCGGCCTTCTGGCGGTCAATGAAGCCACGGGCAGCCTGTCCAAGGGTAGCCGCATCTGCACGGGAACGGCTCTGCACTGCTGCATTGCCTTCCACCTGTGCCTGCGGGACATTGACGCCCGCCCAGTTGAATGAGAATCCCATTACTTGCCTCCTCCGAAATAGGAGCCCATGAAGTTAGCTCCTGCGCCGAGAAGACCGGAAGCCAGGTCCCATCCGCTGGTGCCCTGTTTCGCGTTTGCCCCTCCCATGATAGTCTGCGCCTGCGTATTGAGGCCCCCGAGGCGGTTCTGGATGCCTGCGGCGAGAGCTGTGCCCTGTCCCTCGTAATACTTGTCCCTGTCGTTCCCGTAGGCATCGACAGCGGCCTGGAGTCTGGACTGGTTCGCGTTGTAGTTGTTCCAGTTGTTCTGCGAGTTGATGTTGTACTCGCTCATTGCCTGCTGGCGGTCCTGCATTAGTTTGTTATAAGCCTTCTCCCATTCCTCGGAAGCCATGCTTTGCTGCTTGGCACCGACGCGATTGATGAAGTCGGATGAGAACCTGTTGCCTCCCGTTGCTGCGGATGCATTGATTGCATCCATGGCTTCCTGTACACGCTGGTTTGCGGCAGGGTCATAGAACTCATCCACGCCCTTGTCATAGGAGAATCCCTGGTTCTGATACACCGGGGAATTGAGGAAGTTCTGCAATGCGGCATTGTAGTTGGTTGCACCGTTGCCGTAGAGCTGGCTCACGAAATTCTTGTATGACTGGATGTCCTTCGAGTTTGCATCGACGGCCTGGTTTGCGAGCCCCTGGATCCTGTCGTATGCATCCTGCAAGTTTTCCGACTGGCTCTTGTTGCCTAAGTAATTGGATAGCGCACCCCCGGCAGCAAGAGCGCCCGCTACGATTAGTGGCCATGCCATGTTACTTTTCCTCCTTCTTGCAGTCCTTATTGGACTTCTGTTCAGCCTCGTCCATTTCCATCCGGTCGAGGTAGTCCTCAATCATGGAGTTGAGGTTGCGGATTTTGGCAAAGAGTTCCTTGTTGTCTTTCATGGGAAATCTCCCTTTTCAATTTCAAAAGTAGGGCCTACCTTAACGCCGTAGGTTTCGCGAGGTCCCCGAAGACCTGGAATGTAACGAGGCCCGGTTCCCCAATGTCAATGGCCGTTTCAAGCGGTCGGATGATGACACCCTTGACACCACCTTCCGGTGTCACGAGTGTCCCTGCGACAGGGACATCGAAAGTGAACGGGAGGGCATGTTTCCCCCTGTCGAGGGTGGCCGTGATGACGAGGAAGAACGGAGTCTTGCAAATCCTCCATTCCCCCTGCGTGTACTGGTTCCACGTTCCCGAAAGGACTTCCCAGATGTCCACCTGCGGGGATGTCTTATTTATTTGGCCTGCAAACATCAGATAACCGCCGTGGTTGGAGAAATTCTCTGCGAGCATGCAGTGAGTTCAAGCGAGGTCGGGTGCGAATATGTAACCCGGAGGACGCACAGGCGGTTTAGGCCAAGCGAATGGAACCTTACCCTGTGGGAATAGTCGCCGGTCCGTCCAAGCTTACATGAGCGCACGTGACCGAAGGTCATGCCCCCGTCCCTTGAAACTTCTAGGAGGAGTTCAGGCTGGAGGGAATAGTCGTCCCATGTGCCCACGTTGCACTCGATTGCCAGTTCCTGGAAGATGAACGGCTTTTCCTCGTTCACTACCACTGCGCCCTGTCTATGGCGGATGATGGGCAGGCGCTTCGTCGCGTTGCCGTAATCCTCATACCAGTACTCGTCATTGAAGGAGTACATGCAGCCGTCGTTGCAGAATGCGTAGAAGTCGCCCTGGAACCAGATGACTGCGCTCGGGCGCCATCTTGTTTCATCGCCTGTTTCATAGACCCTGGAGGCTCTTTGGTGCCATTCCGTTGTTTCAACGTCGAAGACCCATGTTTCCTTCAGGTTCTGCAACTGCAAGACGTAGAAGTTGTGGTCCCCTTCCGCATAGGCGAAACCGAATGCAGAGTCGCCTGTTTCCCCGAGAAGCTTCTTGTCCAGCCAGTCAGGGGAAATCTTCTTGTAGGTCTGCCCGGACACCATCATGATGCCCTTGGCGTAGGATTCACCGGAGCCGAGGTAGTACAGGTTGGAACCGCAGATTGCGATGGAATGGGGCGCCTGGAGGCCGTTGGAGGCATTGGTCGTATATGACTGCCTCGTCCACGTTTCGTATTCGCCTGAGCCGCGCTGCCAAATTTCGACAGTCTTATATCCGAAGAGGTAGAGGTTTGCACCGACAGCTGCGATGGCCCTTACGTTGTCCGAAGAACTCTCCGCGTTGAAGAACTGCTGCACTCCGTATGAATCGTAGAACATCCAGTCGAAGGCATCCACTTCCTGCGTCATGATTTTCAGGGAGTTGTTCGGGTCATAAACCGGCACACGCTTCCCGTCAACCATCTGTGTCTGGAAAACTTCCCTTGTATCGCTGTTGAGCGGATATGGGATTGAGTAATATACGAACCCGCTTTCCCGGTCGTTTATGACAACTGAACCTGCCACGCACGTAACGAACGAGGGTGCAATTTGTCCGCCTTCGCCATTGACCCTTTCAGGCAAAGTAATGCGTTTAAGTTGTCCGCCCTCTATTAGGTTGTATGCCCAGAGGTTGGACCCGTCGGCAATGAGGAGATACGGGTTTATCCCGCCCGTTTCTGCAAATGAAACCCTGTTGCTCCCGTTGGCCACCGTCCCAATCTGGACCGGGGTAATGTTGATGTCTATGCGGTAGACCCTTGAACCGAAGACGACAAAGGCGTTCTCCCTCTGTTCATTTGTTCCAAGCCCGACCGAGGACACGTAGGCGCCACGGCACCTTGCGGAACCGTAGACCTGCTTGAGGAACTTCAGTCCAGGAACGGAGGCGAGGTATTCGTTCTCCGCGTTTATTTCCCTGAACATATTGCAGCTCCACGCGGAACCCATGGTGGCAGGATGCTTGCCACGGTTCGTTCCCGGGGAGATTAGATAGTTTGATACCTTCGTAACGCTCATGTAGCCCCCTTAGAAGCCGTTGCCTGCAAGGCCGTTGCAGTAGGCATCGTTGTAGGAGCCCATGACGATTCCACCGGTGCTCATGCGCTGCTGTGCCGTAGGGACCTTGATGAGGTTCTTCGCGGTCGTAAATGCCACGTTGAGCTCGGCCTTCTTCTCCTGGGAAAGTTCATGGAACTCGGCGAGAAATACGCAGAGGCCGCTCATGAGGAGCTCGTTGTAGATGTCCGGGAGGTAGATGGTTTCATCTAGTTTGTACTTAGGAATCTGGCCGTTATACCAGATGCGGACTTCGTTGTGCGGGTCGCCATCGAGAGTCAAGATACCCACATTTCGCGGCTGCGTAGGACCGTCCTCGATTTCGATATCGTAGGTCCATGCAGTAGCCATCGTGTAAGGGTTCTTCATGGCCATGTGCTCATGGTTGCTAGGGAGGAGCGGGATGAACCGGAGGCCCAGCTTCCTGGCAACACCCTCGACCTTGACCGGGGGAACCATGTCGATTGAATGCTCCGCCACTTCATCGGGTTCAAGCTTGCGGAAATAAATCCTGTTTGCCCGTGGGGCATCCACGTGCTTTTGGCTCATTGTAAGGAATCCCTGCGCATTGAGGGTGGAAATAAGGCGGTTGAGCTGCTTCACGCCCACCTTGTCCAGGTCGCCATCTGCAGATTCCCCGAGGCCCACCACGTTGATGGACTCGTATGCATCGTGTATAAGGTCGTTGACTGCAATCATTTTAAAACCTCTTTTCACAGTTGAAAGTAGGGTCAAGCAGAAAAGGGTCCCCGTGAGAGGACCCCTTAATGCAGGTTATCTAGGAAACCTTACTGCTGGACGTAGATGACCACAGCTTCGCGAGGTTCGTAGAGAGAAGCGGCATAGGCCGAGTCAATACGAACAAGTTTATCGAGGTTGTTTCCATCGCCAAAGATTCTCATTTGCACTGCGGAACCGGCAACTTCGCCAACCGTGACATCGGACTGTTCAGAGCCCGGAATCTGGTCGAAGCGATAAGTGTCGTATGCCAAGCAGTTCTTGGAGCGCACTTCGCAGATCTTGTAGGTCTTGCCTGCGGTCAAGGCGTTCACAAGAGTGATGGTCGTGGTGCCGGCTGCGACCCATGCGTTTGCATTCACTTCGCCAGCAAAGCCGTCGATAGCGATGCGGAGCGGGGAAATCGTGCCGGAAGTGCCAGCTGCGTTCACGGAAGTAACGATCACCTGGACTGGAACGTCCGTCTGGATGCCACTGGTGTCAACCATCTTCAAGCCAGCGACCGTGAAGAGGGCGCCCTTGATGAGGTTCGTGCCAGTGATGCTGTTGACAGTTTCAAAGCCAACAGTCGTGGACACGCCACCGATGGTCTTGGTAACCGGGGTGAGAGTGATGACGCCAGAAGAAGCGACAGCCGGGGCAGTTGCACCGACAGTAATCTGCGGCATATCCGGAGATTCAACCCAGTCGGCAGTGCCGTAACGACCGATTGCAACATCGCCGTAGAGCTTCTTGATGCGTTCCTGGTCAATGAACTTGTTCAAAGAGGCGCCTGCGATGGTAGAAGCCGTATCCGGGTCGAGGAAGCCGACGAGGCCGGAGTCGAGAGCCAGAGCGCGGAGCTTTGCGGCTGCCTTGCCAAGGTCAGTGAAGTCAGCAGAAGTCGTAACCACTGCGCCCATTGCCTTGAAGACTTCGTTTGCAACAATCTTCTTTTCCTGTGTGCGGACAAGGGAAGTTGCCCAAGGACCTGCGATTTCGTCCTGGAAGGATTCGATGTCGCCGAGGCGGTTCCACGGACCGAGAGTCGTAGAAACGTTATCGTTGTCCAAGAAAACTTGAGTTTCGATTTCAACGATGTCGGACGGATCAGCGACCACGCCGTTGACTACCTTCGGCTTGCCCGGAATGTAGAGGTTGTAGCTCTTACCGTACTTCTTGCCCTGGAACTGGTCCTGTTTCATCTTCGAAACAGAAGCACGGGTAAACACGCGGCCATCCGCGATGTTGGCAGCAATGAGCTGCACTTTCTTGTTATTCGCAAAAGTATTTGCCATTGGATTTCTTCCTCGCCACGCAAGTCTCAGTTGCGTTTACTGCGTGACAGTTATTGACACCAGATAAAGTTGGCGTCATGTTAGTTTGTTTCTGTCATCCGTGCGTTCGGATATTGTTACGCAGTAATCAGGGCTGGCCCCCTGTTGGCGGAAAGAAAAAAGACTAGCTGGGAATTTTTCCCTTCTAGTCTCTACAGTAGGACATTTTATTTTTTGCTTATCTGCGCTTTCTTACGAAGTCGATAAGGGCCTCGTCAGATTCCCACATGGTAGCGGCATGTCCGGCCTGCTTGGCCCCCGGTTTCCCGATATTGGGCATCGTGCTCTTCGGCTTCTCTTCCGGAGGGACGTTTGTCCTTGACTGGATTTCCTTGGCCATGTCGTGCATCTCGATGATTGCAGACATCGGGTTTCCTCCACGGCTCATGATGCGCACGAAGGCGCTCTTGTCCGAAAGCATCTCGTTGAGGACCATAGGGCCCTCGGGCGCCTGGAACACGAAGTCGCGCACGGCAGGGGCCTGGTCGAGAAGTTCGGCGAGCCCGTTGTCAACACCGCGCTTCAGTTTCGCCTGGAAGTCGTTGTAGGCATCGTCCTTGAAGACTGCTCGGCAATTCTGGTTGAAGGATTCCACGAGCTGCTGTTGCTGTTCAAGGGCCTCCTTTTCCTCCTTTGCCTTTTTGTCCTGTTCAGCCTTCGCTTCTGCCGCCTTGGAGTCGCGTTCTTCGAGGATGGCGTTCACGCGGTTCTGTGTAAGGTAGTCGAGGTAGTCGTCATCGGAATCGAAGTCCTCGCGTGTCTTCTTCGGTTCGGCTGCCTTGTTCGCCTTCTTGAGTTCAGCAAGTTCCTGGGACACGGAATCAAACTTGGAGTTCATTTCGGCAATGATGCTCTCGTATTTCGATGCCTGCTTGCCAAGCTGGCGCCTGAAGGCATGCTGTGCCTTTTCCTCTGCCGAGAGGGTAGAGAAGTCAGGCTTTTCCTTTGGCGGCTCGGCAGGCTTGTCTTCCGGCTTTTCCTCGGGTTTCTCTTCCGGCTTCGCTTCTTCGGGCTTTTCCTCGGGCTTGTCTTCGGGCTTGTCCTCTGGCTTGGATTCCTCCGGTGCAGGAGTTTCCACTGGTTTTTCTTCCGGCTTCTCCTCCGGCGCGGGGGTTTCCACCGGCTTCTTTTCTTCCGGCTTGTCCCATTCCTTCATCAGTTCTTCGGCGTAGCTCATTACTATGCTCCATTGTTAAGTTCTGCTATAAATCCAAGGCCGCCATCCACGGGATTCCCGTAGAAATCGGCGACCAGAGTTGCGCATTCGAGGTCCACGTCCTCGTGCTTCCTCTTTTCCCTGGTATCGCGCTTGCGCAGGTCCTTTGCAGCTGTCGATGCGCAGAGGTAGAGGTACTTGATTATTTCCTTCGGCTCGCGGTCCAGTTCCACCGTATCCAGCTTACCGAGGAAGGCTGCCAGGACATCGCTCCTGAAGTCGGGATCGGCCCTGTATGACTCCGGGAGCTTCCCCGACTTGATGCGCGTGTTTATGGCCCAGATGGCGATGTTGTACATGAACATCCCGAGCTGGTCATCGGTTGCGCGGTCGATTGTCCCGCTCCTCCTCATGACAAGCGCCTCCTTCAGGGCGACTGCGTATTCAGTGTTTACCAGGTTCTGTATCTGCATGGTGCTAAACTATTCCCTTTTACCCCATGTACTTGGCGTACTTGAGCTGCTGTTTCTTCCGGGCCTCGTTGGAGACGATGCGGATTGTCGGGTCATCGCCAGTGTAGCGGTCGAGACAGGTGAGGGCAGCGGCATCCCCGATGTCCGGGGACATGTGGATCAGCTTGCGCAATTCTTCCTTATCAATCAATTGGAGCCTCCCGCGCTTGTTGCGGAACCATGTGACGGTGCACAGCTGCTGTCTCAGGTGGGCACATACATCGGCGCCGAGCAAGTTGCCGTCAGCATCATAGAGCGTAGTCTCGGGAATGAACCCTATATGGAGACCGTGCTTCACATGCCATGCAAGGTTGAACCATATTTCTGCTCGGATGTTCTCGTATTCCTTCTCGTTTCCTTCAGATGCCCGCTCACCGAACGAAATCTGGTTGCATGGCATGTGGTACTTGAGTATGTTGTATGCATACTCGGACCACGCCAGGTCCATGTTTAGTTGGGAAATCGGCGTATGCCTGTGAAAATCAAGTACATACTTCACGATGCGCTCATGGTCCATGTCATGAAATTCCTTCATGTCCAGCACCCGGTTCCCCTGTCTAACGAACCAACCGAAGGCATCTCGTTCCGATGAACCCTTTGCAAGGTCAAGGCCCGCGATGACTCTGGTGTCCGATGAAGGTGCCGCATACGAGGGGAACTCGTCTTCATGAACTAGGCATGCATCGGCGCCGTTAAGCATGATTTCTGCCAGGAGTTCCTGCCTCTTCATCATAGGCGTCTGAACAGAGCGCTCGATGATGTTCAGCTGCTGGGGGGTCAGAGTCCAGTTGTCGTAGGTAGTCGCCTTTATGATTTCCCAGTCTTCGGATCCCTCCATCTTGTGTGCAAAACGGTGGTTCCATAGAGAGGTGGCACGGGGTGTAGTCGCGCCAAAGATGAACGGGTCAGTAACGCCTGGACCACGGCAGCAGGGACCTAGGATGTCCAGACAGTCGAGAGGCGCCATTGCGACTTCATCGAGAAGGATGCCGGATATGCTGTCGAGACCACGCCCGGTACTTTCCAGCGCCTCGTAGCTCGTTCCATACAAAGTAAAATCCTTGTATGTGGCGCGTATCGGGTTCATACAGAAGTTCACTACGCCTTCCAGCTTGAAATCATGTACTCTTTTCCTCACTTCCTTCATGAGGACATCGCGCAGTGCATCGTACTTCTGTGCGGCAATGATGAGGTTCTTACCCTTCAGGAGGTTGATGAGTGCAATGAGGCTCAGAGTGTACGTCTTGCCACTTCCGCGGCCCATGACCGCAAATGTAAACGGATTTTTACTTTTGAGCATCCGTTTCTGGTAGGGTAGCAATTTTACGTGGAACTCTTCCAATACATTTCCTTGGCCTCATCTTCCGTGAGGTCTTCGAGTACGAGCTTGACGGTGGAATCCTTCTTGACGTTGGCGTTCGCGTTGACCTGGAACTTCTGCGCCTGTGCATCCGGTGACTGGTCGTGATGGAGGCCTACGATGCGCAACGCCTTCTCGATGAGGTCCATCTGCTTCCCATCGGACATCTGCCACGCCTTGACCAGTTCATCGCCAAGGTCCAGTTTCGTGGTAAGTGCAAGGAGCATCTGTGCCCTTGCCTCCTTGCGTGCCTTCTTGGCCTTTGCGGCGCTAATCTGCATGGTCTTCGCGTTCTCTGGAGTAAAGGGACGACCGCGTGGCTTCTTCTTTTGCGTTTTGGGTGCGCTAGGAGGCTCGAATACCGGCGCATCGGCTATGTTCTCGGGGAGTTCGTTTTCCTCGCTCATTTTAGCCTCCACGTGACGATTTCCCGGAGGATTGCATGCAGGATGTTCGGGATGTTCTGCCCGAGTCCTGGGTAAGTTTTTTGTAAGTAATCGTCCACCGGGTCCACGGGGACAACCGGTTCCTGGTACTCCGCTTCCGTAGTCCCGTGGAACTGGAGGTCCAGAGGGGACGAGTAGTGCATTTCGGATTCGGGGACCTGCATGTCCTTTTCGCTGGCCGGGACAACTATGTCCTTTTCAGGGGTAACTATCTTCTTGGTCTTTGCCATCTTGCTTACCTAACCTTGATCGTGGTGGAATCCATAAGCGTGCATGCATCAAGGGCGGGTGCATCGATCATCACTTCTATGTTCCCGCAGTCGTGTGATTCCCTCCAGTCTAGGAGACGCAGGAGAATCTGCTTGACCAGTTCCTTCCTTACCGGTTCAAGGATGCCATCGACAATATTCGTGGACGACTGCTCGGCCATGTACTTCTCGAAATCCGCCCTTGGCATCAGCGGGACCTTTATTGCTACATGGAATGGCATGGTGCTCCTTTGTGCATATACGTTCTACAGTAGGACATTTTTATATCCTGGCGAAGTCCTCAACGTCGAGGATGCGGTGGTGATCCCGCAGCCACTCGTCAATGAGCTCCTGCTCGTACTTTGTAGCCCAGCAGTGGGAGCACAGGCGCTCGCCGGTTAGCATGTTCCCGATGCACCTCTGGCGCACGTAGCCCCATGTGGGGAGGCATCTGTCGCAGTATGTGTGTTCCAGGGGAACAAAATCCAGCCCCTCGTCCCATATCAGGCGAACCTGGTCCATGACGTGGGCCTCTATCTTGTCGAGTTCTTCCTTGGGAATTGTTATGTCCATGCCAGGAAACTATGTCAAAGTGGCAACAAAAATGGCAACGGCTCAATGCCGCTGCCTATATTTCGTCAAATGGGCTGCAATCAGGGGTTTACAATCCCACCCGTTTTATGCCCCGTTTTATGCGGTTACTGGGTTATTTTGGCAACATGTTGCTAGATTTTTGGCAACATATTTGGCAACACGAGGTAAACGAGGGAGACAGCCCCTATGAAAATAGCATACTCCGCACTCATCAAGAATCCGAAACGGAAGAAGGCGCCATACTACGGGCGCATAAGGCAGGATGGCCGCGAACGGTTCATTCCCTTGAACACGGAAAGTAAGTCAGAAGCGTTGAAATGGGTCGATCGGCAGAAGAACATTCTCTTCCAGGTAAACGAATATCTGGAAGCCGGACAACCGGTCCCGGATGAACTTGCGGCCAAGTTGCTCACTGTGGACACCCCCGCATTCGCACAGAAAGGGGCCTCCAAGCCCGTTTCTGCCCCTGGTGGTATACTTGACCGCTGGGAGGCAGATGCGCGTTCCAGGGGCTTCCGTGAGGCTACGATGGCCACTTACCAGAGGGCCTTCCGCCTCCTCCTTGCCGACGAGGCGCCCGAATCCCTCACGGTGGAGAAGGTCAAGTCCATGATTACTTCGAGGGCATCGCTCTCCAACAACACCAGGAGGCACTACTGCAATGCGCTTAGGTCGCTGTTCACGTTCATGAGGAGGGACGACCTTGCACGTGCGCTCCCACGTATAAAGCCGGAAGAATCCAGCCACGTGTACTGGTCGGAACTGGACATGGCGGAAATCATTGCCGAAGTAAGCTCGGATACGGCAGAGAGGACATTGCAGTACAAGGACTACTTCGGCGTGCTCGCTGCAATAGGTTCAAGGAACACGGAAACGTACCTGTTGAAATGGGAGAACCTTAACGAGGACCAGAGCATAACATTCCCTGCGCACATAACAAAGGCAGGTAAGACAAGGACGGTTCCAATACCATATAGCCTCTGGGCGCAGCTTGAAGTCAGGCGCGGAAGACCGGAGGAACGGATATTCAGCCTGGTCAGTCCTAGCCAGTCTAGGAGGTACAGGGTCCTTCAACGTGCAGTGGACAGGCTAGGGTTGCCAGGAAGCGGAATGCACATGTTCAGGCGAAGCAGGAGCGTTCTTCTGTACAGGAAGGTAAAGGACATCAAGATCTGTGCAGCGTTGCTTGGAGATTCGGAAGCGGTAGCTTTAAAGCATTACCAGGATGCAGTTACCATGGAGGAGGTAAGGAGAGCTGCATTCGATGAATAGGAAGGCAACGGAGGCTAGAACCAAGCATAGGTAATACCAAATCAAAGGAAGCTATAACCAATCCAACCCAACCAAGCAAATTCCCGGGTCTGGGCGCAAGCCCAGCATCACAAGCCAGCGAAGCGGCATTATAAAGCCTGGCGGCAGCCGAACATGCCGATAGGTATGGGGGAGGCGCCGGCAGGCTTTTAATATGATTCTATTTATAGAATCTTATATATGCCCAAAAAATGAGAATAGTGTACTAAAAAATGAGAATATGTACTAAAAAATGAGAATATGTACTAAAAAATGAGAATAAATATTGCATGTTCTGTAATAAGATTGTAAGAATTTTTCAGTAAGAAATGGTAAACTCTCCATCCGGCCTCCCGGATTCCCTGCGTTCCTTTATCCACCGCCTGAACGAGTTTGCGACATTGAGTGAAAACCCAAATTTCGCCTTGAGTTCCAGTGTGCTCATGGAACCGATGGACCGTTCCCTGTCGAACATCCCAATCAGTTCCCTAAGCTTCGGGTTGGCCGAGTAGTCGAACTCCGGGATGCCTGTGGCGAACTTCCCGATGACCTTCAGAACATAGTCGCCGTGCGAGAACAGCCGGTTTTCGGGGAGCAGGTATTCCTTCCCGTCCTTTGAAATTCCTACGCCGTTTGCATAGAAGTTGAACCGAACCTTCATCTTCCGTATGTCAAGGGTCTTCCTGTGCCGTTCCCAGTCTACTATCTCCCCTTCGGTCCTTTTTACGGTCATGGCGTAGTCGAGGGACGCTATCGCGTCATCCGGGCTTGTCCTTCCACCGCATTCCCTCGCGATGATTCCGTTTGGCACAATGATGCTGTAGAACACATGCTTCCACTCGCTTTCTATATGCCTCTGTAAGCGCCTGAACCTCTTCTGCGTGTCGAACGAGAAGTCCTTGCCCTCGTAGTAGACGTGGCCGAACTCCACCAGGGTCTTGTGCGTACTCAGTATCCAAGGACGTACCTTGCGTTCCCTCTTTATTTTTTCCGTGCACCCGCGTTCCCCGCTTTGTGGAACCGCATGCACTTCCTTTAACGTGGGTGCCGGTGGAGGCACCGGGTCTACTGGCATCGAGTCGAGCAGCCTGTCTATGTCGTCGTCCGAAATCATTTCCGGCGCCTGGAACGATGGCCGGTAGCTTGGCAGCATGTTGGGAACGGTGGAATTGGATGCACTAAGCAGCCCTACAATCTCCTTGTCGCTTCCCAGGTCAAAAATATCTTCTTCCATATTTTCCAAAAAGCAGAACCACCGGGCGGTATCCTATTAGGGACGACGGACACTACCCGGTGGCGCTTTGGAAATTCTTTGTTCATTGGCTGGCGTCCCTTCCACCCAATTCAAAACTATATCAATCCGAATATAGCAAATATTTTTCCTCTGGCAACATTTTTGATTGCTTCCCCCTATATATTTCTTGTGGCGCACGTTCCACCGGTTGCCAAAGAAAACGTGTTGACATCTTGACGGACATTTGCTATATTAGGGGCATGACCAAATCATTCAACATCAACTGCCGCATCGATCCCAAGTACAGGGATGTAATCGACTACCTCAAGTTGCAGGAGGGAGGGCTTACCGGATTCATCGAGCGCAAGTTCGAGGAGGTGGCCGGAAGCATGACCGACGAGGACTGGGCCGTGCTGAAATCGGTCCGCCGGATGTCCCAGAAGTAGCCGTGTACGGGTCCATCCCGCAAAAGGGGGACCTGGGGGAACATCGTAACTGGCGAAAACAATCCAAAAACGACGTTTTTCAAATGTAAATTTCTTTTTACCGTAAAATACGTGTTGACGTGTTGACAAGCTGAAAGGAAAGTGCTATATTTGATTTCGTCAAGCCGAAAGTCGTATCGACATGCGAATTTCGTCAACACATCAACACATAACAAAAGGAACAAAAATGAACAACAATCTCGAAACCCGCATCAAGAACATCGCAGCCAACATGGAAGGCAACTTCAAGGAAGTGGATGGCGTTGAAATCCCCCACTCCAAGTTCGTAGAATGGGACCAGACCTGGGACCTCTTCGAAGGCGAAGATGAACGCTGGGTATATGATTCCTGCATGGGCGAGGACTACTCGGTTACTCCGGACTCCACCGACAAGGAAATCGAGGAAGCCATCCTCGACTGGGAAAACTCCCACTACGACTATTACGATGACGAAGTGAATAACTACATCGAATCCATCCATGCCTAATCAACCACAGTAACGGAAACCAATTCACATCAACCCAAACCAAAAAGGAAAATCCAAATGAACAACATCAACATCAAAACCAAAGTCTACACCAACCTTATCATTGAAGAAATCCAGAGCATTTCCAAGAAGACAATCCACTATCAGGGAGTCGTCGCTGATGAAGTGAAGGACATCCTTTCAGACGACAGCATGCTTGAAGCGATTGCCAGTGTTGCCTGGGACGACGAAATGAAGGGCGTATGCGCATACACCCCGGAACAGCTGCTTGAACTCGCCCCGCACGGCTTCAACCCGTGCCCTATTGAACTGTTCGTAAACGGGAAGGCCGATCTCAAGACCGCCATCAAGGAATGCTTCTCCGTCACGTTCTCTTCTGTATGGGACGATGACGAATGGGCGGAAAATACCGGCAGCGAACTTGAGGAGCTTGGCTTCGACCTGTTCAAGAAGACATGCGGAAATAACGAGGAAGACGTGTGGCTCGCTACCGACAAGGACGGCAACGCCCTCTGTGACCTTTGCCCCGATTGCCGCGAGAAGGCCATGGATGAAAAGGTCATCGACCTCGGCTCCAAGAAGGTGAACTAGGTAAACATTCTTTTACAAAGAAAATTCAGGAAATCTCTGCCAACCGGCATTTGCTTTGCTACATATACATCAGCATCAATCACAACCGCGATTAGTTGTTTCTTTCTTAGCCGTTTTAGCTTGTATCGCGGGAAGGGGTCCAATGGGCCCCACGGATTTTATGAGGCAGGAAACGCCTCGACCCTAATCGGTCAAAGATGCCACAAGCAGATAGTTAGCAGATATTGTAGATAGACTAGATATTACTAGGGCCACAGGCCAGCCTGGAGGGCAGGGGTTATACTGCCGGGGTAGTTAGCAGATAGCAGCAGTTAGAACTAGTTTTCAAGCAGAAAATCAGCAGTTACTAGCAGATCAAAACCGCACAAACTTATCAACAGGTTCAAAGCTTGTATCCTCCTGATATTCAATAGGTTGGATTTTTTATCAACAACTTATCAACATTTTTTGAACAAAAAATAAACAGGAGAAACCTTTTGACAAATGTACAAATTTTAATCCTCGCCTGGCTTTTCCTGGTGTCCATCCTGGTCATCATTCAAAACAGGGAACTAGGCGCCCTCGGGGACAAGATTGTTCCCAAGGAACCCGTAGTCAAGCGTTACCGGTACAAGGACCCTGATTACATGGCGAAGTACTATAAGACCCACAGGCTCGCTTTCGACCGTAACACAGGCGTGAAGCGTTGGGTAAAGAACAGCCAATGCCACCGTGAACTCAACACTAAAACCGGAAAGGAAATTTGGGTAGTAAATGCGTAAGATATTCTTAGCAGTCGCGTCCATGATGGTGACGCATTTTGCCGTCAAGACCTGGCGGAAGCTTAACGAGAAGCCACCGGTCACAAAAGAAGAAATCTATCGGGCCATGAAGGCTGAACGTGAACGGATCAGGGCACGTGGCGCCAAAACAATGGCCGAGCTCGATGCCTACATCCCTCCGTCGAAAGACATGGGCGATTCTATGGCCATGGCACCTGCGAGGTTCTCATGAACGGATTTGAAGAACTCTGCAAGACGGTCCATCATGCCTTCGAGTATGGATTCCACTGCAACGACATGACCGAAGGCGAAATGGAAGAGGATATTTCCTTTGCACTCAACAAGTTTGCAAGGGAAAACAATATTCCTGAACACGATTTTGACGCTGACTACAATGACTTGTACCCGCAAGAAAATCCCGCTGAAGATTGACTGGGGCAACCTCCGGCATGACCCGGAGCTTGAAAAGCTCCTTCAGCCCACGAGGCCCCTCGGTGTCGAATTTGCCCGCAAGGTCGAACGGTCAATCTTCGAGTTCCTGCTTGAATCCCATGTCGCAAAAATTTACGTCTGGGACGATTTCCATTCCGAAGGGAACATAATGCGATATGACTGGCACTATGGCGCCTGTAGGCCCGAGGGGCATGCATGCCGGGAGATTGACCTTCAGAACCTCGTGGACATGGATGACGGGGAATTTGAACGGTTGATATGGAGCCTGCCGAAGTCGCCAAACGAGGAACTTGTGCGGCAATGGAGGCGGGAAATGCGCGGGTCCAGTGCGGGGGTGGTGCCCTCGACCGGTCTAAGACAGGAACTCGAAACTCCTGACGCACTGGACCAAATTTTAAAGGAGAAACTTTTATGACCCAAGAACAGAAGACTGAACTCGACATCTTGCTAGACATCGTGTTTGAAGCCAGCAAATGGAAGATTGAGGACGGGATGGATGGCATCCGTCTTGAGGTCGAGTCCAGAATTAGAAATTTAATACTGACGGATAAAGAAACAGTCGTCACCTGCCAACCGGAGATTTCTCCAGTCTTGACAAGTGACGACTTCAACGCACTTGAAGCCGCGAGGTTAAATGAGCACCTTGCATCCCCTAATACCATGAACGCCAAGCTTACCAAATGGAAGCACGGTCGCGTCAGGGTCACCATTGACGGGAAGCTCGTATGGAAGCTTGAATCTGAATGCCACAAGGAAATCATCCCTGGCTTCGAGAAGAAGTGGCACTGGGTGTGGAATGGACCGGAAGACTCCGAGGCGGAAAAGCGCAAGCAGGAAGATGCCATGTGGGCCGAGCATGAAAAGGGAGAGGAATGATGAAATACATGTCCCTGATTCCCCTATTGGCCTTATGTGCCTGCGGCAACGTCGAGTTAGTCAAACCCGACAACAAGCCCCATGATATCGCATGGCCGACAGGCGAATGCCACGGCATTGTAAAGGCTGTTGCTGTTGAAGCAAGCGAATGGCAACACCCAGGAACCCAGTTCATTGCGCAGTGTGAAGATGGGCGAATTGTCTACAACCTGAGCAACTTTACCGTCAAATGATTGATCGCGAACATATAGCTATAATGAGGGCCCGGCAGATTTACCGGGCCCTTTCTGAGCCTTACATCAAGGCGATGGTCAACTACATGGCCAATACACCAAAGGCTCCCTTTGCAGTCGCCGTTCTCAACGGGGATTCACTTGTTCCGTTTGATGAAGCGGACTAAATCATCCCGTTAGAAACGATTTTCAAGGTGCAGTCGTTCCGGGCAATTTCCGTAACCACGTCGCACGCCTTCCGGGAATCGGTAATGGTGTCGTTTACACGTCCCATGCCAACCAAAATGCAACCACTGGAATTGATGGCCCGGTTTCCTTCGTGGATTCTAAATCCACGCGACTTCTTTATCTTGTCATTGAAGATAAGTGCAAGGTCGCGACCGAATGTCGGGCTCTTGTTCACTAGCAGCCGGTAGTCGCCATAGGGCAGCAACTTGTTCTTGTTCTCAAGAGTTTCGCAAATTTTCTGCCCGCCGACAAGCAGCGAACCGAGAACTGCATCGTTCACGATTGAATCCCTTATCAATATCATTTTTACTCTCTCCTTCTCCCCGGTTGCATATTGTTTTCCTAGCAAATAGTCCAGGGAATTTCTGTCCACTTCGAGCCCCGCTTCCTCACAGGACTCTATCAGGTCCCAGAAGTTTGCCACCCATTCCTTGTGGACATGCTGGCCGAATGTTGACCCCTTCTTCCATGCGTGGAGGTTCTGCTGTGCGAGCTTGGCCTCCATGTTATCGCTCACGTACTTTGGCATCGGAAGGGAATTTATCAGGAAGTTGGATTGCTCCTGCGTAAGCCTGTCAAGCGAGTTCATCTTGCGGTGGACCACGTGCTTCACGTACTGTTCCGTGACCTGGTGGAACACCATCCATACCGAAGACCTTACATTTAAATAGAACGAGAACTTCCTGTTGTAACGCCCGTTCCTTAGCCGGGACATGAAGCGCCTTACTGCGGTGAACATCACTATGTCCAGGACCTCCTCCCATTCATCGGCTGTGAGCTTCAGGCCACCCTTGATGGCCTTGGCCTTGAAGGAGTGCGTGTTGAGCCGGATGCAGTCCCAGAGGTTCTCCTTTGCACTTTTGTTCTGGTCTATCTTCCAGAGCATAGCGACCTCGCATGTTTTAAATCGTCCTGGTCCGCAGGGAGCAGCTCATTCCAGGGGATGAAATTGTTTCCCTCGATGAACTCCTTGTCCGCTTTGTCCATCTTGTCATAGATGTCGCCGATATATGCAGCCGAATCCTCAACAGCCTCGCGTGCAGCCGATGCCTTGTCCCAGGTATCGCAGAAGCCGAGGCACACGAAATATCCGTTCAACATGCAGTTCTCGGCAATTACGGCATAGCGCCCGGGGACTTTACCGGGTGCAATGCGGCCCTTCAGGTTCATCAGGAAATTGCCGATTATGAGGCCATAGAGGATTTGGGAGAGGTACTTCATATCAGGTCGAATGCAATCTGGTTCTGCTGTGGCATGGCCCATGCTTCCACGTAGCGGTTCATGCATTTGTCGCTTTCAAGGATTCTTCCATCCTCGACAAGGAATTTCCACCCCTCGTCGATGAGCATGTTGAACGTGTCCCTGTCCTTTATCATGCGAAGCTTCTCGTCCAGCTGTTCCATCGTGGCACCCTGTGGGACCCTGGAAATTTCCGGGACCTTTGCATAAGGGGAATCCGGGAAGTCTGAACCGAGGAACGCCGCAGAACATATTGCCGCCTCTACATAGCGGAGGTCACTACGGCAACGGTTGAGTTCGCATGGGACCATCGGGGCGATGACCAAATCGGGGGAAGTGCGGCACATGAGGGAGGCATATCTATTAGGCGGAATCCATGGATAATTTTTTACCTTGTCCTGGATTTCAGCCCACAGGAACGAAGGTCCTCCCATCTGTGTAAGCTTGATGTCGCCATCCTTTACGTGCTTGATTATCCATTCTGCCCATTCAGCCGAATCGTAGTCACCAACCTGTTTCTTGACAAAGTTGCCCTTCTCATCCACATGTTCAGGTACCGCATGTTGCGGGCACTGCGTAAGCGTAAGGTTCACGACCTTCAAATCCTCTTCCAGGGGCTTGCGTCTTGGAAGGCTCCACATGGCCTTGGGGCACGCATTGGGAATGATTTTCACGTTCGCTCCCGTGGCCTTCAACTTGTTGGCGAGGTATTCGTTTGTCGTGGTTACCACGTCGCACATCGCCACGGCCTCCATGGAGCAGTCATTGTGACGGTCGTCCCATGTCTTTGCCGCGAAGGCCTCGAAGGTGGAATCGCCTTCCCTCTTGACATTGTTGCCAAATGGCATGTCGTCGAAATCGTTCACGATTCTAAGATGCGGGAACTTGTTCTTCAGGGATTTCAGTTGCTTGACGAGCTGAAGTCCCTGCCAGCCTGCACATGATTTGAGCACGATTGCGCGTGTTGCGTTGAGCATGTCCGGGGAGAGGATAGGCGCCGGTACCTCGATGGCATGTGCCCCAAGTCCTTCAATCCAGTTCATCGTAAATGCCGGCATGGAGGCGCGGTAGAATCTGCATCCGGAACCTCCGGAAGTTACCACCTGGATGTAAGGGTGGGCCGGGTCGATAGCTGCTAACATTATTTTACCTCCATCAGGTTTCTGTTGCATAGCGGACAATATTTAATAAGCATGGTTTGCGGGACTTTTCCACACACCGCATCATCACACTCCACAACATTTAGAACAGGTTCAACCCCGAACCAGTCAATCCATGCAAGGTGAATGTGGCCGCGTATGCCATTCATTCCATATAAATGTTGCGGGTCAACGTCCTCATCGCAGAGAATCTCGTTGATGATTTCAGGTGGTTCAGCGCAGTCATCCGAACGTTGTACACAAACCATTGTCTGTGGTGGCGTTGTCTCGCAGAATCTACACATTTTTTACCTCCCTGAACTTCTGTCCGGAAATGACCGGGAACTCTGCACGTGCACGCCAGTAGTCCATGAACCGGTCTGCTGCACCCTGGTAGTCGCGGAACTCGTATCCGCCTTCGCTCTGGTGGCGGCAGCGGACATCCAGGCAGGCGACCTTATGGCCCCTTTGGAGTGCACGGAAGCAGATATCGTCATCGTACAAATGCATCCCGTAGTCTTCCACGCGGGCATCGAACATGTCCTTGTGGATCCAGAGGCAGCATCCGTCCACAATGGCCATGTTTGGCGTGTAGCCCGGCTGGTCGGCCATGAGCTGTTCCCTGCCGTCCCTGTATCCCTGGATGATGGCTCCCCAGGTCATGAGGGGACGGTTGTTTTGCCACCATTGTGGCACAAAGACCGTGAGGGCCCCGATGAGACCGCAGACGCGGCATCCGTCAGAATATGCCCTGCGGAGGTTCACTTCGACCAGTTCCGGGGTCTGGATTTGCAGGTCGTCATGGTGGAAGCAGAGCCAGTCGGCCTCCTGTTCCTTTGCCCATTCTAGCGCCCTGTTGAGCTTGCGGCATAGGCTTGGGGAGCCGCTGTCGTTCTCG
>LXOW01241674.1_pt1 | contig 37506 bp, 32 predicted proteins | sample 1368591 | NCBI WGS metagenome assembly LXOW01 (sample SAMN04884650, study PRJNA319009) | bovine gut metagenome | isolation source: Cow rumen | host: Bos taurus | place: Italy: Legnaro (PD) | collected 2014-07-09
GAACTGCTCGTTTTCAATTTTTTTCAAATTGCCTCACATTTCCCCAATGTGAGGCTTTTTTTTGTGTGTAATTTTGTGGAATCAACGGAAAATTTGTTATTTTTGCACCATGAAATGTAGAATTCTAGTTGTGGAAGACGATGCCTCCTTCGGCATGATGATTCAGACATGGCTGAAGAAGAACGGCTATGAGGCTGTGCTCGCGTCGCGTTACGAACAGGCGAAAACCGAGATTGCCAACGGTGACTTTGGCTTGATTCTCACTGACCTGCGCCTGCCAGACGGCGACGGCATCATCCTGATGACTTGGGTGCGCGAGAAGCTGAAGAGCAAGGTGCCCATCATCGTGATGACGGGTTATGCAGAGGTGCAGACCGCCGTTTCGGCCATGAAGCTCGGTGCTTTTGACTACCTCAAGAAACCCATCAACCCGAGCGTGCTGGAGGAGAAGATCGCCGCGGCCCTGGCATCCACGGATGAAGAGGTTACCGAGACATTCATCCCCGGCAACAGGCAGTGGGTGAAGGGTAACAGCCCCGCCATGCAAAGGCTCTACAAGCATGTAGAGCTGGTGGCGCCCACCAAGTTCTCGGTTTTAATCATAGGCGAGAGCGGCACGGGCAAAGAACACATCGCCCGCATGATACACGACTTGAGCTTGTATAAGGACGGCCCCTTCATCCCCGTGGACTGTGGAAGCCTCTCCAAGGAATTGGCGCCCAGTGAGTTGTTCGGCCACCTGAAAGGCTCGTTTACCTCTGCCATCGCCGACAAGAAAGGCGTCTTCGAGCAAGCCAAGGGCGGTACAGTGTTCTTTGATGAGGTGGGCAATCTGCCTTTTGAGGTGCAAATGCAATTGCTCCGTGCATTGCAGAAACAGAAGGTGAGGCCTGTGGGCTCCGCCACCGATATCCACGTGGATGTGCGCATCCTCGCAGCCACCAATGAAAACTTGGAACAGGCCATAGAGGAGGGGAGGTTCCGTCAGGATTTGTTCCACAGGATCAACGAGTTTGCTATTGAGGTGCCGCCCTTGCGCGACCGCCTGGAGGACTTCGACGAGCTGACGGCATTCTTCATCCGTCAGGCCAACGAGGAATTGGGCAAAAACGTGAAAGGCATCTCTCCCGATGCTTTGCAGCGCATGAAGGAACAACGCTGGAACGGCAACTTGCGCGAGCTGCGCAATGTGTTGCGCCGTTGTGTGTTGTTTGCCGAGGGCGAGAACATCGAGTTGGATGACCTGCCGGTGTTTAGCGCACCCAACAAAAAGACCGTCATCGCCACTGACGAGGACGACTGGGCCTTGCGTCCCGAGCACGAGAAGGAACAAATTGAGGCTGCCTTGCAAAAGGCGAGGGGCAACAAGACCGTGGCGGCCAAACTCCTGCAAATTGATAGGAAGACCTTATATAATAAGATGCATTTGTATGGGATAGAGTTGTGAGGAATTCACTTCCATGCTTGTAGTAGCTAGCAGCATCTCATAGAGTTTCACCTGCGTGAATTATTTCGCTGTATTTTGATAATGTTTTTTATTGTATTTCAAAATAATTATTACTTTTGCATCAAATTTAATTATTTGTAATTTACAAATTTGTAAAAATGAAATTCTACGATAGGGAAAAGGAAATCCAAGAACTGCAGAGGCTGGATGATTTGGCATACGAGACTGCCCAATTCACTGTTTTGATGGGACGCAGACGTACTGGAAAAACAACTTTGATGACTCATGCCTTGAATGGACGTCAGTATCTGTATTTTTTCATCGGCAAGAAAGCTGAACAGATACAATGTATTGGCTTCCAAGAGCAAACGAAGTCTGTTCTAGGTATGCACATACATGGACAGTTGACATCATTTGCCACGCTTTTAGAGGAGATTCTTATTTATGGCAAACAGCGTAAAATTACCGTTATAATAGATGAATTTCAGCGGCTGGCTGACATAGGAGAGGGCATCATCAGTGATATACAAAAGGTGTGGGACAAGCATCATGCTGAAACACATGTGCATTTAATTGCTTGTGGCAGCATTTATAATATGATGAAAAAGATCTTCGAGGATCGCAAGGAACCTCTCTTTGGTCGAAAGACGGCGCGCATCGACTTGAAACCGTTTTCGATTTCGGTGCTAAAGCAGATATTCCACGACTACAATCCTGATTACACCTCAGAAGACCTTTTGATGTTGTATGCCATCACTGGTGGTGTGGCGAAGTATGTGGCACAACTGATGGATGAGGGTTGCAAGACATGGGAGGACATGATTCGTGCAGTTTGTCGCCCTTCGAGTATCTTTTTAGATGAAGGCACTGAATTGTTAGTGGGTGAGTTTGGACGCAAATTCCAGATCTATTATAGTATTCTTCAACTGATAGCTTCGGGGATGACGAGTCAGGCCGAAATAGATAGTGTAATTGAGAAGAATACAGGACGTTATCTTGATACATTAGAGACCGAGTATTCCCTTGTCAAGAAGCGTCGTCCATTATGGGCCAAGCCGAGCAGCAAAGGTGTGAAATACTACATTGACGACTGTTTCCTGATGTTTTGGTTTAGATTTGTTGAGAGCAATCGTTCTTTGGTAGAACTTGGGAAACTTGACCTTCTTGAGGAAATGATTCGAAAGGAATATGTTCAATTTAGCGGTATGGTGTTGGAGAAATATTTCCGTCAGCTGTATGGCGAGAAGGAACGTGTTACTGAGATGTCGCATTGGTGGGACAGCCAAGGCAAGAATGAGATAGACCTTATTGCTTTAGAAAGGCTTGACCGTCGTGCTACCGTGGCCGAAATAAAGCGCAACCCTGAAAGATACAAGCCCAAGGAATTGGAAGAGAAATACAAGCACATCAAAGCGCATCTGCGAGGTTACAAGGTCGAATTGATGGGGCTTTCAATGGATGATATGTAGGAGGCAAAGGTGCTCTCCAGCCATTCTCTCATATCTTCCGGCTCAACACCTTCTTCCAAGGCTTTTTGTGCAATCCATGCTCCGAATTCTGTTGCCATTTTCCTAGGGTTGGGTGTGATTTCAACACGCCCCAAGTCGAGGCGGTCGGCATCGTAGCAGGTATCGATGGTGGCATCGCCTGATCGGTGTTCCGTCGTGTGGAACTTGCAGGCGTGATATAGCTTGTCGAATTGTTCCTGCATGATGTCGAGGCGATACTCCTCAAAACATTCTTTTGCAAACTCGGCTCCACGTGGCCCATGTTCCTCGTCATAGCTGTCGTCCTCCCGTTTGCTGTCGTGAAACAGCGCGAACAGCCGCACCACGGTGGTGTCGGCACCTGTTTCGGTAGCCAGCAATAATCCGTTCCATTCCACCTGTTTCCAATGCTCAAGGCCGTGCAGGTCTGAAATGAAGAGGCGGTGGAGGAGGATGTAATCCTGGAGGGCTGGGAAGTTTGTTTCGTTCATGATTTACTTATTCTTCTTTACCTAAAAAGGCAACATATTTGAGAGGTAAGCGGTCTTTGTCCTCATCCGTCATTTTGGGGTAAAATTCTTGCCAGAGGTTGATGAACTCGTTGCCGTCGATAAGACAAATATTCTTGTCTTTAGCTGCAGCTAATGCGTCAGGGGTGTAATATCCAGATGTTACAAAGAGAGCTGATTCTTTGTTGGTAAGAATGCCCAATAAACTGCGAACGTCTTTGGCGGTAACTTTATCGGTATCAGAATAACGTTTGACCTGAACTTTGATGCGTGGTTCTTTCAATCCCAATGGATCGCTGTAGGCGATGATATCCACCCCGCCATCTTTGCCCTTTGGAGAGATGAAAGGTGTATAATAACCCATGGCACGAAGCAAAGCTGCAACAAGCTTTTGGAATTCTATCGGGTCTAAGTTTTGGATATAGTCTTTGATTTCAGATAATGCTTGGGATTTGAGGTCTTCGAAACTCAACGCAGTTGTCTCGTCGTCCACAGAAGGCTCTTCAGGTTGCGCTTCTTTCTTGTGTTCAATAGCCCATTTCTTATAGGCAGCCTTAGCCATAATCATTACCTCTTCTTCTGTTTTGTTCAATGCAGCTTCACCTTCAGCGGTAAGATACCACAAGCCTCCTTCTTTTACAATAAATCCGGCTTTTTGGTAATCAACCGAGTAGAACTGGAAATCGGCCATCCAGCGGATGTATTGGTATTTTCCAGCACGTTCTTTTTCCCAATCGGTGAATTGCACGTTTTCTTCAAGGTATTTTGTGATTTCGCGTGCAGGCACACCAGTACCAATTTGCTTCAAATATTTCATTGCTGCGTAAAGGCATTTTGCTGCGCAGGCTGCTGATGGTGATAATGGTTTTTTCGTTGACATGGTATGTGAGTATTGTGTGTGCAAATATATTACATTTTTTCATTTCTGTGCATACAAGAAAAGCAAACTATCAATGACCATTCAAAGAGATGTCTTCTGAAGGTTTCTAAGAAGAGTTTGAAGAACACTTCAATTGCTTTGTATTCAATAAGCGTTGATTCATAGCAATATATCCGACAGCAAACGACAACAAACGACTGCTGTCGACTACAAACGTTTAATCAACGGATAATTCTTGACAAATAGCATTTCTTTGCAGCGTAACTACAAAAAGTACACTGCTATGAAAACAACTAAACACATTGAAGGCATTCGTGATAACATCACAAATTGTGACAACATAAGCATCAACATCGAATCCATGATACGAGTTGTCAGAGGTCAACAGGTAATGCTTGATTCCGATTTGGCAACACTTTATGGTGTTGAAACAAAGGCTCTTAATCAGGCCGTCAAACGAAACAGCGAACGTTTTCCTGTGGATTTTATGTTTCGGCTTACACAAGAAGAATTTCAGTTTTTAAGGTCACAAATTGTCACCTTAAACCAAGGACTAGAAGCATTGAGGTCACAAATTGTTACCTCAAACGGAAGAGGCGGTGCCAGATATTTGCCTTACGCTTTCACTCGCAATGGTATAGCTATGCTTAGTAGCGTACTTCGTTCGGAAACTGCTATCGGCGTTAACATTCTAATCATGCGCGCGTTTACTTCGATACCTCAAATTGTTAACCACAACACGCAGGTCATTCAACGCATATTCAATATTGAGCAGCATCAACAAGAAACCGAAGAAAAGATTGAAACCATACTTGAAAGAATTGAAGAACTATCTCCGAAGCAACTCCCCGAAAATGTGTTTCCAACTGGTTGTGTATGGGACGCTTGGACTTATGTGTCTGATTTGGTGAGAAGAGCCCGAAATAGGATTGTATTGGTTGACAATTATGTGGATGACCGTGTGCTTTCGATGCTCACTAAGCGTTCAGATGGTGTGTCAGCCATAGTCTACACTCGTTATAACGAACAATTCTTGACCGATTTGAAAAAACATAATACGCAATATCCGGAAATCCAGTTTGTTCAACTTTCTCGTCGAAACCACGATCGTTTTTTGATTGTCGACAATAAAGTTTATTTGTTAGGTGCTAGTCTGAAAGACATGGGTGCTGGCTTATGTGCAGTCGCTGAGATGTCCACTCCCCCCTGAGACCATACTGACATTGTTACAGTGATTATCCAAGGATTCCGTATTTCTCCGCCAGCAAATCCATCAACTCATCGGCTTGCGCCATGAATTGGGTGGCGTCGTCTTTCCAGTTGGGGTAGTCGGCTTCGGTTTCGTTTTTGCCGCGCATGGCGTTCATCCTGGATAGAAACGTGGTGTCGCGCTCCAGCTGCTTGAACATGGGCAGCATCTTGTGGCAGAGGCTCTGCATCTCCACGAAATCCGATTGCTCAATCAAGGTGTTCATGGCCACCAAATCGTCGGCGGTCGACTGCACAAAGACCCGCAGGATGTCCGTCATGGCTTCCTCGTCGTTGCCCATCATCTCGCTGAATTCCGGGAAGTCGGGGAAGGCCGTCTCGGCGGCGTCTTCACTTGTCGCGACGTTTCCGAACATGGCTTCCAGTTGCTTCATGTTGAAAGGCTTCTGCAAGAACCCGTCAAAGCCTTCTTCCTTGGCCATCTCGTTGGTGTATTCCATGCGGGCGGTCATCAGGATGACGGGCTTCGATGCGTCGGCTTTCTTGAAGAAATGCAGGATGTCGTTGCCAGTGACGGCACCCATCTCACGGTCGGTGAGGATGTAATCGTAGTCTGCTAACTGGGCCACGGCGCTTTCGATATCGTTCTTGGAGCGGCAGGCGATGGCTTGGTGGCCAAGACGATGCAGCATGGTGTCGATGACGGACAACAAAGTGTTGTCGTCGTCGATGACCAGGATATTGAGAGGCTTGTTTTTGTCGACAGTCGTTCCGTCCTGCTCTTCAATAGGATTGTCCACCATTCCGACGGGTATCCTGACCTCGAATTGGGTGCCTTTGCCCACCTCGGATTCAATGTGGATCTCGCCGCCGAGGAGGTCGACGAGACCTTTGACCACCGACATGCCGTAACCGCTGCCTTCGGCAAACTGGTTGTAGGTCTCGATGCGGACAAAGGGCTTGAACACCTCTTCTAGCTTGTCCTGCGGGATGCCGACCCCAGTGTCATCGATGTCGAACACGACCAAGTTGCGCCCCATGCGCGCCTTGAAGGTCACGCTGCCTTCAAGGGTGTATTTGATGCCGTTGGAAATGAGGTTGCTAAGTATCTGCTTGATTTTCAGTCGGTCGGAGAGGATGGTACAACCGTCTTCCACGTTAGGCTCGTAGTTGAACTGTAGGTTCTTGTGGCGGGCGATGGACTCAAACATCTCTGCCGTCTCGTCACAGAGCTGGCGGAGGTTGAAGGCTTCGTTGCTGACTTGCAGCTTACCTTGTTCGAGGCTCGAATACTCCAACAGGTTGTTCAACAGGTTGAGGATATGGTCGGCGGACTGCTGTATCGAGTTGATTTCCTTTTCGTTGCCGGTTTTGTCGAGCAACTCTACATAGCCCAAGATGGAACTCAGCGGGGTCTTGATGTCGTGCGAGACGGAAAGCAGCAGCTTGTGGCGGCTTTCCATGATTTCCTCGGTCTTCTTCTTGGCTTCTTCGGCGGCGCGACGGGCACGGTATCCTTTGTTTACATCGCTGAGGATCAAGATGATGAAGATGATGATAAGCACCAATGTCACCGCTCCGATGAGGAGGGAGACGCGGGTGTTTTCGTTGATGATTTCCTCGCTTTTCTCGATTTCGTTGATGGTGGAGTCGAGGATTTCCTGGTTGAGGCGTATCAGCAGGGAAGAGATTTGTTCGGAGAGTTGGTTGTCGGCCTTGACCAGCTCCTGTGTCTTCTTCTCGTATTCTTTGATTTTATCCCAGTATTCCTTTTTGGCCTTTTCGGAGAGCACGCGCAGGTCGGCGAGGATCTTGAGGGAGTCGGGGCGCTGCCGTTGTATGTGGATGGTGTCGCTGCTTTCGATAGAGATGTGGACGAGGCTGTCTTCCATCACAGGATCCGTCGGTCTGAACACGTTGCCGACACGTTTCCAGAAGCCACTTTTTTTCTCGGCTGCTTTCGGCACACGAATGATGGTGTCTTTTGATACCGTGTTCACTATGATTTCATCCTCAAGTTGAGGTGGGATGTAATCGTCGATGGTACGGTCGAATTCAGCGAGGGGGTTGAAGTCGTGGAACTGTTTCGACAGCTCGTTGCTGAGTCTGCCTTTGCTGCTGATGAGATTGCTTATCTCGCTTACCATCTGTTTGTTGTCCTCGCTGATGCCCTTCGCCATCAGTGAGTCGGTTTGTGCCTTAATGGTGTCGCGGTAGGCGTTGAAGTCACGTTTGTATCGGGGCTGCTCGGTGAAGGCGTAAAGGTTGGCCGCGTTTTGGGCGGCATGGACGTTTTTGGTGAATTGGTTGACCCAGCCGAGGGCGTCGTGCTGCGCGTCGATATTGGAACGCTGGTTCTCAATGCTGTTGCGAAGGTTGAAGATGTAATAAAGCAACGCCGCACAAAGGGATAGGACGAAGAGGTAGGTGAGGACCACCTTCCAACTCGTACGGCTCTCGCTCGGGTATTCGTTTTTGCTTTTCTTCGCCATGATGCCGCAAAAATAAAACTTTTTCCTAAATTTGCGCCAATTATAACCCCATTGAAAATGAATAAGAAGAAACTCTTATTGGTGCTCGCCTTGTTGGCGGTGGTGTTGTTTCTCACCCTTCGTCACCAGCCTGAAAACGAGAATAAGACTATTGAAAACCAACCTGTTAAAGGTACGACAGAAATTGCCATCCTCTCTGTCAACGACATGCACTCCAATATTGACATGTTCCCTAAGTTTGCCGCTTTGGTCGACAGCCTGAAGGTGGTTTATCCTGACTTGTTGGTGCTTTCAGCAGGTGATAACCGCACGGGCAATCCTGTCAACGACCAATACGACCCCGTCAATTATCCCATGATTGAATTGATGAACCGCACGGGTTTCGACCTTTCGGCGGTAGGCAACCACGAGTGGGATGGCGAAATCGTCAGCTTGCAGAATGACATTGAGCGGGCCAAATTCCCTTTCCTTTGCGCCAATGTACTCATTCCCAATAACATCAACCTTGACATCAAGCCTTTTGTGGCCTTTGAACATCAAGGTGTAAAGATGGCCGTGATTGGCATGATTGAAATCCGCCACGACGGCATTCCGGGGTCGCATCCCGACAAACTGAAAGGGCTAGGTTTCAAGCGTGGTGATGAAGTGTTGCCTGAGTACAAATCCCTTAGAGATCAGAATGACGTGGTGATTCTCCTCTCGCATTGCGGCTTTGAGGACGACATGGAACTGGCGCAAGCCAACCCTTGGCTTGATGCTATCATCGGTGGTCATTCCCACACTTTGATAGAGAATCCTTCCGAGACCAATGGTGTCTTGATTACTCAATCAGGTTCTCACCTGAAATATGCCACCTTGATGAAGCTGAAAGTGAAGGACCATAAAGTCATTGATAAGGAAGCTATCGTGTTGTATGTCAACAAGGTATGGAAGGAGAATGCTGAAATCAAGGCTTTGGTGAACGAGTTCAACGATTCGCCTGCTTTGAACGAACCTATAGCTACGGCGTTAACCAAATTTGAGACTCCCCAGGAGATTGGTTGCATGATGACGGATGCCATGCGTGAAATCAGCGGCGCCGACTTCGCCTTCCAAAACACGGGTGGCGTGCGCGTCAATCATCTGAAGAAAGGCCCTATCACGGTGAAGGATGTCTATTCCATAGACCCATTCAACAACGAAGTCGTTGTGTACCAGATGACTGGCGAGCAGGTGAAGAAGTTCATCCTCAATTCCTACAGGAAAAACGGCGGCCATCCTTCGTATGTTTCAGGCATGACCTATTCGGTGAACGACGACGGCAGAAGCGTCTGGGTCAATATGGAGGGCAATAAATTCTCGACGTCAAAGACGTATAAGGTGGCCTTCAACAGCTATATGGCTTCAACGGTTATTGTCGAAAGCGTCGATGAGGGTAGCAGCACTTTTATGACATCGGAGGAGATGATGATAGAGTTCCTAAAACGGCATAAGACTGTGGATTACCAAGGCGTGGAGAGAACAAATTAAAATTGTGTTTGCACGGAATAAAGAGATTTTGTAATTTTGCCGCTCAAAAATCAGAAGATTTGAAGTCGAATAAGATGAAAAAAGCCTTAACGTTATTTGCAATTGCTTTATTATTAGTCGGTTGCAACCCCAAGAAAGAAGTCAAGCTGATTCCCGCCGAGAACTTCACCAAGGAAGTGGACGGAAAATCGGTGTCACTTTATACCCTTCACAATGGTTTTTTGACGATGCAGGTCACCAACTACGGTGGCCGCGTCGTGGCACTTTGGATGCCTGACAGGCGTGGCAGTTTCGAAGACATTGTCTTGGGCTATGACCATCTTGACAAGTATCTGAACAACAATGGAGAGCGTTATCTTGGTGCTGTGGTGGGTCGTTGTGCCAACCGCATTTCCAATGGCAGCTTTACCTTGAACGATGTTGAATACCAGTTGCCCAAAAACGATGGTGAGAACACGCTTCATGGTGGTCTCATTGGTGCTGACAAGCGTGTTTGGGATGTGGTTTCGGTCAACGACAGCGTGATACAGATGCACACTGTGTTCCCCGACGGCGAGGATGGCTTCCCTGGCAACCTCGACGTTACGATGAGTTACACTTTGACGCATGACAACCAATTTATTATCCGTTATTCAGCTACCACCGACGCCCCGACCTTGTGTAACTTCTCGCACCATTCCTTCTTTAACCTGAAGGGTGAGGGCAATGGAACCATTATCGACCACGAACTGCAGATCAACTCGCGTTACATGACCACCATTGACGAGCACATTGTCCCGACGGGCAAGTTCTCCGGCGTGAAAGAGACCCCGTTTGATTTCCTTGAAAAGCACCGCATTGGAGATAACATTGCCGCTGATGATGAGCAGCTGAAGAACGCCAAAGGCTATGACCACAACTGGATTATGGACAAGACGAGAGCGAAGGAATACGCTTGGAATGCCACGCTGACGGAGCCTGTCAGCGGTCGTGAGATGCAGGTGTGGAGTGATCAGGTCGGCCTTCAGTTCTATAGCGGCAACTTCTTCAATGGCAAGGGCATAGGTAAGTGTGGCAAGCCTTTGAACATTCGCGAGGGTTTGGCACTTGAAACACAGTATTTCCCTGATGCCATCAACCACAACACCTTGGCACCCAGGCCGATTCTCAATCCTGGCGATACCTATCACCAGATTTGTATCTATAAGTTTGCCGTGCTGCCTCAGGAAAAGAAATGATCTCTAATCCATAAATTTTGAAGCCTCGTGTCAACGGATGCGAGGCTTTTTTTATCTTTGCAGTATCAAAACCTAATGTTATGTTGAAATTCAAATGCCCGCTGTTGGCGGTTACCGATATGGATAAAGCCGTCACTTTCTATGAAGAGGTGATTGGCGACCGCGTCGTCATGGACTTTGGCGCGAATGTTCAGTTTTCTGGCGGTTTCGCCCTGCAAGAGATGAAGACATGGAAGGAGATGATTCATACCGACCAGGTCTGCACGAAGTCAAACGATGCAGAGCTGTATTTCGAGGAGAAGGACTTCGACCAATTCCTTGAATACCTGAAGGAATTTCCGGAAATCGAATATGTTCATCCTATGGAGGAAGCGCCCTGGGGTCAGCGTGTCGTTCGTTTCTACGACCCTGACCACCATATCATTGAAGTCGGTGAGCCTATGGATGCCGTCATCAAGAGGTTGCTTGAATCGGGCATGACGGTGGAGCAAGTCTCGGAGAAGTCGCAGTATCCCATTGAATACGTCAAGCGCTTCGCGAAATGAATTACCTGTCGGTCAATTCCATCTCCAAGTCGTACGGCATCAAGACGCTGTTCGCCGATGTCACCTTTGGCATCGAGAAGGGCGACAAGACCGCTTTGATTGCCACCAATGGCTCGGGTAAGTCGACGATGCTGAAGATATTGGTAGGGCAGGAGTCGCCCGATACCGGGACGATTACCTACGCCAACGACATCAAAATCGGCTACCTGGAGCAGTTGCCCGTATACCCTGCGGGGACGCGGATTTCAGATTTGTTGGCCGACCTCAACGATGACCAACACCTCAAAGCACGGCAGTATCTGACCCGCTTTGCCCTATATGATTTGGAGCAGAGCGTCGACGAACTCTCGGGCGGACAGGTGAAACGCCTGGCTTTGGCATTGGTGTTGTTGCATGAACCGGATTTCCTCATCCTTGACGAGCCTACCAACCACCTCGACGTGGAGATGGTGGAATGGCTGGAGAAGTTCCTCACCCAGTCGAGTATGACCCTGCTCATGGTGACGCACGACCGCTATTTCCTTGACCGTGTGTGCAACAAGATTTTTGAACTCTATCAAGGCGTGATGTATACCCACAACGGCAACTTCGACTATTATGTGGAGAAAAGCCGCGAACGTGAGGAGGTGAAACGTGCCACGGCGGAACGCAACAGCCAGCTGCTGAAATATGAGTTGGAATGGATGCGTAGGATGCCGCAGGCCCGCACCTCCAAGTCGAAGAGTCGCATCGATGCCTTCTATGACCTGAAAGAACGCTCGAAATATCAGGAACAGGACGAACGCCTTGAGTTTGGCCTGCAGATGCAGCGTTTGGGTGGTAAAATATTGGAACTCAGCAATGTGTCGAAGTCGTTTGGCGACCTTGCCGTGCTTAAGGATTTCAATTATGTCTTCAAGAGAGGCGAGCGCATCGGTTTGATTGGTAAGAACGGCGTAGGCAAGTCCACATTCCTCAACCTCATCACCGGTGCGGTGCAGCCTGACCGTGGGCGTGTGAAAACGGGCGAGACCGTGACCTACGGCTACTACCGTCAGGAAGGCATACAGTTCGACGAAAGCAAAACCGTTATCAGCACGGTGCGTGACATCGCTGAGGTGATGACCTACGGCAAGGACAAAGTCTATACCGCTGACCAACTTTTGGCTCATTTCAACTTTCCATACAAGATGCACCGCCAGCCTGTGGCTTTGCTCAGCGGTGGCGAGAAGCGTAGGCTTTACCTGTTAACCATCTTGGTACAGAATCCCAATTTCCTCATCCTTGATGAGCCTACCAACGATTTGGACCTCTTGACTTTACAGAAGCTGGAGGACTTTTTGCAAGGCTATAAAGGTTGCCTCTTGGTGGTTTCGCACGACCGTTTCTTCATGGATGAGGTCGTTGACCAACTCTTTGTCTTCCAAGGCGATGGCATGGTGAAAGGCTTCATGGGCAACTATAGCCAGTATAAGGACTATCTGGATGCCAAAACCAAAGAGGAGCGGAAGGAAAAATCGGCGCAGAAGAAGGAAGAGCCACGCCCCGTGAAGCAACGTGAAAAGGTGAAGCGTTCCTTCAAGGAACAGCGTGAGTATGAAATGCTAACGCAGGAAATGGCAGACCTTGAGGCGGAGAAACAGGCTTTGACAGAAGCCTTGAACAACGAGGCTGACTACCAAAAACTGCAGGAGATGGGCAACCGCTTGCAAGAAATCAAGGAACTGCTTGACGAAAAAGAGCTGCGTTGGCTTGAATTGGATGAAATAGGAGGATAAAAATATGAAAACCAGTAGAATAGTTATTGTTTTTGCCCTTCTTTTGGGCTTGTGCGCATGCAATAAATTCGATAGCGCAGAAACGAGTTATGAACTCTCTACGCTGTATCTCGGTAGTAATGAAGGAGACAACTTCTTCTCTCAGGGAGATGTGAATATCTGCGTCGGCAACAACTTTCAGGTGTTTAACACGGGCACCGACAAGGTGGAGTTTGCCTTTGTCAAGGATTTGGTGTACCGCTTGAGGATGGTGGACAGGATTCCCAAGGACGGCTGGACGGAGACCATCGATCATATCAACCTTCAGGATGGTTATGTGGGCCGCCTGCTCTTAGAGGACGGTACCTACGAATACTGCCGCTTCTGCGTTTATACCATAGACTACGATATGAACGCAGATCAGTTCATTCTGTTCAAATATCAAAGTAATTTCACTGGGGAATAAGCTGATCCCTGAGGTCCCTGAGCTTGTCGAAGGGTCAAAGGGCCAAAGGACGGTAATCCTTATATCTTATCCATCTCCGAGTCATCTTCAATTCGCAGATTGTCGATGATGAACTTTTGGCGCTCCATGGTGTTTTTGCCCATGTAGTATTCCAGCAATTCCTTAATGCCAAAGTCGTAGCGCAGGATGACGGGTTCCAAGCGCATGTTAGGACCGATGAAGCCACGGAATTCATCAGGAGAAATTTCACCCAAGCCTTTGAATCGTGTGATTTCCGCTTGCTTTCCGCATTTTTCCTTGGCGGCGACGCGTTCCTCGTCGGTATAGCAGTAATAGGTCTCTTTTTTGTTGCGTACGCGGAACAAAGGCGTTTGCAGGATATAGACATGGCCGTTGCGCACCAGGTCAGGGTAGAATTGCAGGAAGAAGGTGAGCAGCAGCAGGCGGATGTGCATACCGTCGACATCGGCATCGGTGGCAATCACGATGTTGTTGTAACGCAGGTTTTCTATGTCTTCGTCGATGTTCAAGGCGGCTTGCAATAGGTTGAACTCTTCATTCTCGTAGCACACCTTCTTGGTCATGCCTAAGCAGTTGAGCGGCTTACCACGCAAGCTGAACACGGCTTGGGTCTGCACGTCGCGGCTCTTGGTGATGCTTCCCGATGCGGAGTCGCCCTCGGTGATGAAAATGGTGCTTTCGAGGCGTTTCTCGTTGGTTGTGTTGAGGTGGATGCGGCAGTCACGGAGCTTGCGGTTGTTCAGGCTGACCTTCTTGGCACTCTCACGGGCGGCCTTCTTGATGCCGGCAATCTCTTTGCGTTCCTTTTCGTTGGCCTGGATTTTCGCCTGCAAGACGCTCACTGTATCAGGGTTCTTGTGCAGGTAGTTGTCCAGGTGTCGCTTCAGGATGTCAAAGACGTATGTCTTCAACACTGGGCTGTCATTGGAACCGTCTGGATTATTGGGGGCGAGGTGGGTGGAGCCGAGTTTGGTCTTGGTCTGAGCCTCAAAGACAGGCTCCTGTATCCTCACGCACAAGGCGCAAACCAAGCCTTGGCGGATGTCAGCAGGCTCATATTCCTTTTGGTAGAACTCGCGTACCACGCGGGCGTAGCCTTCGCGGAAGGCCGACTGGTGTGTGCCGCCTTCGGTGGTGTGTTGTCCGTTGACGAAGGAATAGAAATAGTCGCTTGACTGTCCGTTTACATGGGTGAAAGCGGCCTCAAAGTCGCCGTCCTTAATGTGTATAATGGGGTAGAGGCCTTCGCCTTCCATGTTGTTTTGCAACAGGTCGAGGAGGCCGTTCTTGGAATAATAGCGTTTGTCGTTGTAGATCAGGCTCAAACCACGGTTGAGGTAGGCGTAGTTCCAAATGCGCTTCTCGATGTATTCATCAACGTAGTGGTAGTTGCCGAACAGAGCGGAATCGGGAATGAACTCAGTGAGTGTGCCGGTATCACCATCGCAGGGTATGATACCAGAATCACTGACCATTTTGCCTTGCGCAAACTCAACAATTCTCGTCTTTCCCTCACGGATGGCCTGCACCTTGAAATAAGACGAAAGCGCGTTGACAGCCTTGGTACCAACACCATTCAAGCCAACGGACTTCTGGAACACCTTGCTGTCGTATTTAGCACCTGTATTGAGCTTCGAGACAGCCTCAGCCAATTTGCCCAACGGGATACCACGGCCGTAGTCGCGGATGCTGACTTTCTTGTCAGCCTTGTCAACCGTCACCTCGATTTTTCTGCCGAATCCTGAAGTGAACTCGTCGATGGAGTTGTCAATCACCTCTTTGATGAGCACATATATGCCGTCGTCTTGCGAGGCGCCGTCACCGAGTTTGCCAATATACATACCCGGACGGCGGCGGATGTGCTCCATGTCCTCAAGGTGCACGATGCTGTTGTCGTCATAGTTTTCTACCGTAGGAGTGGGGTCTTCGTTTTGCGTGAAGATATTGTCGTCGATGATTTCGCTGTCCATAAAAACCGATTTGGGTGCAAAGTTAAGGATTTTTGCGGTGTTAGGTGGTAGTTTTGAGGAATATTATGCCTCAATTATTTTGGTAAAAAGTATGTCTCGGAATACCATGTAGCCCAATTTTTCAGGGCCTTGTCTGGAGTGGATTCGGCTGCTCGAACCAAGGTTGAAGGATTGAACACAGAAAAGACACCTTCTTTAACAATCTTTTTAAATTTCTCAATTGATTCGTTTAAAGCGGTATTGCCTTCCGGTTTAACGACCGAGAAATACACTTTTTCGTAACCGTATTTTTCTTGTACGGCTCTCGCCAGTAACACATTGCGCCATAGTTGGCACATCCCGTCCGCAAATGGACACCCAACCTCCGCTCTTGATCGCAAACCAGGAAAAGAGTCAATATACTTCTTCGTGTATTCCCAATATTTATAATGCTTTGTATTCGAGTAATAACAATTCAAAGGTTCGTCTATTAACGATTCGACAGTCAAAGCACGACACAACTTTTGTTCATCGGGATGTTTCCCATTATGCACAACATTACAACGAGTAAACTCCGCTTCGGTAAGTTTATGTTCGACCAGCCAAAGGCAATGATTTTTCTCGCTGTCAATATATGAAAGAGCGAAATCCGCATCAGTACCTACTTGTGCAGAATGGTCTCCCAACAACCCTTTACTGCCATCATTATTCGGCTCGTCACGCCAATACTCAAAGGCAAATCCATTTTCCATATGGCTATCGTCTACCCTTGCAATGTCAGGCTTTACTGCTTTCAAAACATCAACCGCATAATTTGATTTCATTATGGGCATAAACAAGTTAAAGCAGGCCGCCTGAGAACTTGCAACATGTGGTTTCTTGACATAACGATGAAAACTAAATCCTCTCTCTTGCTGAAATAATTTAATATCATCAGCGCATTCTTCATAAAACAGTTTGTCCTTTGATGAAGCCCAAACCGACTCACCAGTCCCGAACCGCTGTTTCAGGTGGGCATATATATCTTTTTGAAATTTATTCATGTTTAATTTATTGATTATGATTTGTTGCCAAAAACAGATTTCACTTCTGCCTTTACCCATTTCCAATCTTCGTGATTAGGCATTAGTTGGGATAAACGACTTCCTGTTTGTTTATGGAACACAAACCATTGGTAAACAAACAACGCCGTATAAGTTAACGTAGTGGTGATGGCCGCGCCACGGATACCCAGCCAAGGAATCAAAACAAAGGCTGAAACCACAGTGACGGAAAGCCCTATAAGAGAGGCGTAAAGGTTATATTTTGGTTGACCTGTGCCTGAGAAGAAGTTGGCTAACACGGTATGTGCCGCAAAAAACACGACACCAGGAGCAATTAGCAGGATGACAGGTCGGATGCCGCTGAATTCCGCCGAAAACAGCCATTCAAAGAAGCTGGTGGGCAACAGGCAGATGACAAACAAGGCGGTGAAGGTCAACAGAATAGCGATCTTCATGAAACGCAAGGTGAGCAATGAAGCGCGTTGTACTTTTTCAGTATTGCTCAAGGCAGAAAACTCCACCAAGCCGATGCTTTGACTCACGATGCTCACGCCCTCGGTAACTTGTGTTCCCGAAGCATATACGCCGATGGACCTTTCGTCGCAGTGCGTGTTCAGCAAATAGAGGCCTAGTCGTTTATTCAGTGTACTGACCAACATGGAGAGTTGCATGAACGCCCCATAATGCAGCATTTCTTTTAAGTTGCCTTTCAACGGCTCGCGTTCCTCACGTTTCAGGGTGGGGAGCAGCAGGATCCAACCGATGACCAAAGCGAGGCTGTATCCACAAAGCTGAGAGTAGAGTAGGGCTTTGGCCGTCCTCAAATTCAAGGCAAAAATCAGCACTGCCATCATCGTGACTTGGGTGAGTATCTGAATGAGAAACAGCCAATTGAAGGTTGCCACTTTTTCTTTCCCGAGGAAATAATTGAGGTTGAATTCGTGTAGGCTGTAGACAAAAGTCATCGTCAAAATAAGGGTGGAATAATGCTGTGGAATGATGCTGTAGACCCAAGGGAAGAGGTGCAGAAGGTTGAACACTACAATATAAATTAGCATCACGAATGCTATCCAGCCATACGATATCTTCATAAGGGTGCTGAGTCTCTTGCGAGGCGTGAAATATACCAGTCCGCTGCCGGCAACGAGTTCGATGCCGATTAATAAAAAGGTGATGTCGGTCTGCGCGATGAAGGCCGTGCCCCATTCGGCGGCCCCGAGGCATCGTGTGCCCATAATGAGGGTGGCCAACTGCGTCAGCACATTGACCACCCTAGCTGCTCCTGTTCCAAGTAACTTCTTGAACATTAGTCTACAGGAATGTCCTTATTGACGTTCTTCGAGCCCCAAAGGGCGTAGAAGAGCAAGTAGCCAATACCGATGACGATGACCCAGTAGCTTTGGAGATAACCCACGCCACCGAGACCGTCGACGATGGCATTTTGCAGCAGAGGCAGGATGCCGCCACCGCAAACCAGGGCCATGAAGATGCCGGAGGCTCTTTCGGTGTATTTACCCAAGCCTTCCACGGCGAGGTTGAAGATGCCACCCCACATTACAGAGGTGCACAGACCGATGCAAACCAAAAAGGCTGCATTGAGCGGAATGCGCTCCATGCCGAAACCATGAGCGCCGTTGAAAGCGGGGAATTTAACCATCACTGAAGGTCCGAACATGGCCAACAGCGTCAGGATGATGCCAGCCACGGAAGCCACCGTAAGCATGGCTTTGGCCGACACCTTGTTGCCGATGATACCACCAATCAGGCGACCTACCAACATAAGGAACCAATAGAAAGCAGCCACAGAAGCGGCCACGTCGTCAGGATCGGATATGTTGCCTAAGACGTTCAATTCTGGGTTCTGGAGCCATTTGTGCAGGACGTTCGGGATGCCGACTTCGACACCGACATAGATGAAGATGGCAATAGCACCAAGCACAAAATGACGGAAGGCCATGGGGCCCTTGCCTTCTTTAACTTGTGCAGCAGTTTCTTGCTTTTGCTCGTTCTCCGGAATATCAGTCAGCAAGATGACGATGAAAGCGAAGGCGAAGATGCCTAAAGCTGTGTACATCAGAGGGAAGACGTCGCTAATCTTGGCATCCACAATGCTGGGTATAAGCAAACCGGTGATGACGATGACGGCGGTGCCGCACAACGAGTTGAAAGAACCACCGATTTGGATGAGCTGGTTGCCTTTGTTGCCACCACCACCCAAACGGTTCAGCATCGGGTTGACCACGGTGTTGAGCAGGCACATGCTGAAGCCAGCCACGAAAGCGCCGAGGAGGTAAACTCCAAAGCTGCCAAAGACGCCGGAAAGCGTCTGGATGCCCACTCCGATAAAGCCCACGGTGACTGCCACTAAGGCCGTTTTCTTGTAGCCTTTCTTTTGAAGGAGGCTACCAGCAGGGATACCCATCACGGCGTAGGCGATGAAGTTGGCGAACACGCCTAATGTGCCTTGCCAGTTGGGGATGTTGAACTGGTTCTTGAGGATGTCGCCCATCGGTGAGGCCAGATTGGTGACAAACGAGATCATGCCGAACAACAAAATCATCACGATAATCGGGATGGTGAAGTTCTGCTTTTTAACTGTTGTTTCCATAGATATCTGAGATTTAAAGATTTAAGATTCGTTTTATTTGGCTTGCAGCTTTCAGCAATCAGCCGTCAGCGTTGATATTATTATGCTGATAGCTGACTGCTGATGGCTGATGGCTATATTGTTGAGAACTTGAAGATAATCGTTTCATTGTACTCTTCGCCTGAACGCAGGAAGGTGTTGGGGAAGTTGGGCTTGTTGGGTGAGTCGGGGAGGGCTTGGCATTCCAAAGCGACACCTGAATAGTCTTCATAGATGTGGCCATTTTTGCCCTTGGGGCAGCCCGAGAGCCAATTGCCAGTATAAACTTGCACACCAGGTTGCGTCGTGTAAATTTTCACCATGCGGCCCACGCCTTCGTGCGAGAGCTCGGCGGCTAGCGTGAGCTTGTCCTTGGCCACACCGTCAATAACCCAGCAGCTGTCGTAGCCCTTGCCGTTGATGAGGTCGGGGAAAGGCTCTTTGATGTCGCGGCCAATGGGTTTGGCTTGGGTGAAGTCCATGGGCGTGTCGACTACGGGTGCCATCTCGCCAGTGGTAATCAGCTCGTTGGTGGCGGGCAGGAAGCGCGAGGCATTCAGATGTAGCTTGTGGTCGAGGATGTCGCCTTTGCCTTCGCCTTTCAGGTTGAAATAGGTGTGGTTGGTGAGGTTGACAATGGTGGAGCCCGACGAATAGGCGCAGAAGCGAATGTTCAGCTCGTTCTCGTCGTTGAGGGTGTAATACACCTTGGTCACCAGCTCGGCCGGATAGCCAGCCTCGCCGTCAGCGCTGAGGTAGGTGAACACCACGTTCTCGCCATTGATACGGCTGGCCCATTTCTGGTTGGCGAAACCGATGCTGCCGCCGTGGAGGTGGTGTTTGCCATCGCCAGTGTTAAGCTCAAGTTGGTATTCCTTGTCGTCCATCGTAAAACGACCGTTGGCGATGCGGTTGGCGAAACGGCCTGGGGTCTTGCCCGCACAAGGACCATCACCGTAATAATCGGTGGCGTTGGGGTAACCTAACACGATGTCGTCCATGTGGCCGTTGCGGTCGGGTGTGACAATGCTCACAATGCCCGCTCCGATGTCGCTCAGCTGCACCTTGACGCCGTTGGCGTTGGTCAGGGTGTAAAGCTTGATGTCTTTATTGTCGGGTGTTTTGCCCCAAGTTTTTACTTCTATGTTCATACTGTTTCCAAATTCGGAATGTGGAATGCTGAATGCTGAATGGGCGAAGCCCAGCGTCGCATCGCGACATTCCGCATTCCGCATTCATAATTCCGCATTATAACATTTTCAAAATTACCATAGATTCTTAGGATAAACTCCCTTTTCAATCAACTCCTTGATCTTGCGCATCACATTGGGCTTGTCTTCTTTATAGGTGACGCCAAACCACGAGGCGTTGCTTGACAAAACTTTCAGTTTGGCAGTGCCGTCGTTGATGCTTTGGTTGACCATCAGCGGGATGAAGAACTCCGCCTTGATATTGGTCTGGGCAGGAGCTTTCAGGAACTCGACGAAGCCTTTCTCGGAGTATTCAAAGAAATCAGGAGTGAAGCCGAAGAAGTTCATCGAGACCAAGGAATCCATATCCAAGGGATGGCTGCCAGTTTCATCAGTGTAGGCCGCGCCGCCGTCTTCGGTGTGGCCGATGGCCGTGCGCTCAACGATGGTCTGCAGGTTGCCTTCAGCATCGGCGGTGCAGATGCCGCGGCTCACCGTGCCGAAGTCCGACATGGTGTTGCGCAACTTGTAGGCCACCATGCTGTAAGCGCCTTTCTTGCCTTCACATTCCATGAGGTAGTTGGCCAACACCTCGTAGGCTTCCTTGCCATAGAAGTCGTCGGCGTTGATGGCGGCAAAAGGCTCGTGGATCACGTCCTTGGCCATCAAAACGGCGTGGCAGGTGCCCCAAGGTTTCACACGACCTTCGGGGACGCTGAAGCCTTCCGGCAGCTTGTCGAGGGATTGGTACACATATTCCACGGGGATACCGAATTTCTCCGCGTTGTTGACTTTCTTGAAGGCCTCGGCGAAGTCCTCGCGGATGACGAAGACCACTTTGCCGAAACCGGCGCGCTTGGCGTCATAAATGGAATAATCGAGGATGGCTTCGTTGTTGGGGCCGACGCCGTCCATCTGCTTCAGGGCACCATAACGCGAGCCCATGCCTGCTGCTAAAACTAATAATGTAGGTTTCATTTTATTTTAATTTGTTTTAAATCGTTTATATGTTGGTAGAGACGTAGCGCGCTACGTCTCTACAATGTTTTACAATTTTCTTGCACCGTCAGATATCACGACATCATACACCTTTGGTTCATGCCCGAATTTGGCGGCAAATTTCTCCTTCGCCGTGGCAATGAAGGCATCATACAATCCTTCTTTCACCAGGTTGATGGTACAGCCGCCGAAGCCGCCGCCCATCACACGGGAGCCAGTAACGCCGCATTCCTTGGCGATGTCGTTGAGGTAGTCCAGCTCCTCGCAGCTCACCTCATAGAGTTTGCTCATGCCGTAGTGGGTGCCGTACATGCGGTCGCCAACGGTCTCGTAATCACCTTTTTCCAAGGCGTCGCAGACATCGAGGACGCGCTGCTTCTCACCGATGACATATTCCGCACGCATGTAGTCCTCGGCGGAAATCTCGGCCTTCACCTCGTCAAGCATGGCCATGGTGGCATCGCTGAGGTATTTCACCTCGGGATGTTTCTTGGCGATGTGGGCGCAAGCATTCTCGCAAGACTCGCGGCGTTTGTTATAAGCCGACGAAGCCAACTCATGCTTCACGACGGTATCCAACAGCACGACTTTGTAGCTTTTTGGGTTGAAGGGGAAGTACTCAAACTCCATCGTGGCGCAGTTGAGGCGCATCAGGTGGCCTGTCTTGCCGAAGAGCGAAGCAAACTGGTCCATGATGCCGCATTTCACGCCGCAGTAGTTGTGCTCCGTGGCTTGTCCGATACGCGCCAACTCAAACTTGTCGATGTTAAGGTTAAACAGCTCGTTAAGTGCAAAGGCGTAGGTGCTTTCCAAGGCCGCCGATGACGACATTCCAGCACCAATCGGCACATTACCGAAGAACACGGTATCAAAACCGCCTATGGTGTAACCACGTTTTTGTATTTCTCGGCACACACCGAAAATGTAGTTGGCCCAGTGCATGTTGGGGAAGTCCTCTTCCTTCAACCCAAATTCGCGATAGTCTTCTTTGTCAATGGAATAGGCACGGACCTTGTCGGTTCCGTTAAGTCTAATCACGGCGTAAATGCCTTTGTCGATGGCACCAGGGAAGACATAGCCACCGTTGTAGTCGGTGTGTTCACCAATCAGGTTGACGCGTCCGGGCGAGGTATAAAGAACGCCTTCATTATCAAAGCGTTGCTTAAAGATGTTTTTTAATTCTTCAAGGTTCATAGTGTTTTTTTCAATTTGGGCGCAAGTTAGGAAAAATAATGATACTCTATACATCTATGATGGATAATTTTATACTTTTGCACAATCGTCCTTTTAGATTCATAACAAATAAACCCATTGGCCATGAAAAAGACCTTTAATCTCCTATTTGCAATCGCGTTCTCACTGCTTTCGAGAGCACAAAACATTAGTTTTGATCAATATTTCTTTGATGAAGGGTCGTTGCGTATGGATGTTTTCCAATGCGGCAATTCCGTGGGCTCGCTTTACGTGTTTGAGCGTTTCATCATCGAGCCGCATTTCGGTGGCTCCAAGGTCAATTTGGTTGACCCTTTCAATTTCGGGACCAACCGAGTGAAAGTGATTGATGCGCAGACCAACACCTTGATTTATTCGAGAGGTTACAACACGTTGTTTAGCGAATGGCAAACCACCGAAGAAGCCACAGGAATGGAACGCTGCTACGAAGAATCCGTGAATGTTCCGCTGCCGCGTAATGAGGCATATATCATTCTCGAAATCAGGAATTCCAATGGCGAGTTTGAAGAAGTTTTCTCAAAACTTTATGAGCCTAACGAAATATTCAATAGCACGGAGCAGCGCTATGTGTTTCCCGTTCATGATGTCATGGTCAACGGTACTCCTGAAAGCAAGGTAGACATTGTGATTTTGCCTGAGGGCTATACCGCCGATGAGATGTCCCAATTTGAGGAGCATTGCCAGAACTTGGTCAATGTGTTTGCCCAAAACGAACCGTTTGCAAGCCATATCAACGATTTCAACTTCCGCGCAGTGTTAGCTCCTTCCGAGGAAAGTGGCGTTGACATTCCCGCGTCCCACACTTGGGTGCGCACCATTCTCAACTCGCATTTCGATACCTTCTATATCGACCGTTATTGCACCACCCGCAATTATTTCTCGGTGAAAGATGTGGCAGCCAACGCGCCTTACGACCAGATTTACATTTTGGTGAACAGCAGTCAGTATGGTGGTGGCGGATTCTATAACTTTTACTCGATGAGCACGGCGGGCAACATTTCGTCTGCGAGTGTCATTGTGCATGAGTTCGGTCATGCTTTCGCAGGTTTGGCTGACGAATACGAGGAGCCGGATAATCCTTTGGCTTCGCTCTACAATTTGGAGGTGGAGCCTTGGGAGCCTAACATCACTACTTTGGTGGATTTTGAATCGAAATGGGCCGATCTGGTCGCACCCAACACACCAATTCCCACGCCCAATACGAATCAATATAACAATACGGTAGGGGCTTTTGAGGGTGGAGGCTATTTGACAGAAGGCATGTATCGGCCACAACGCAATTGCATGATGCGCAACTATGCGCCTTTCTGCGCCGTGTGTAGCAGGATGATTGAAGCAGTGATAGAAGCGCATTCCGATACTCCAGTTGCAGTACAATCCGAGCAATTGTTGCCAGAATCCTCACTTCGTGTGTGTCCCAATCCCGCCACAGATTATATCGATGTGTTTGTGAAACAGCACGAAGATGGTCAAGCGGAAATCATTGACATGAACGGAAAAGCAGTCCTATCCCTTCAACTCAAAAACGAAGTGAATAGAATCACCATCAGCGACTTGCCCAATGGCATGTATGTGCTTCGTGCAAACGGAGAGTCGCGAAAATTTGTAAAACAATAAGTAGAATAGTTACGATTTTTTCTCCGTTAGATACTGCGATGGCGTTTGCCCATATTTTTTCTTGAACGAACGCAAGAAAGTGGCATAGGAGTTAAAGCCCGCCATGACAGAAATATCTTCCATAGAATGCTGGTTTTCAGTGCCTTTGCCGTCCAACAAGGCTTTGGCCTCCGCCAGACGAAAGTCATTGATATAATCGTAAAAAGTTTCGTGCTTTTCTTGGTTGATGTAGTTGCTCAGATACTGTCGATTAGTGCCCAAATGTTGTGCCAATTTCTGCAAGGTCAGTGTGTTGTCTTGATAATACCGTTTTTCAGCGATAATACCATCTATATTACTATTAATCAATATCTTGTAAATAGGTGCAGCGTTTTGTTCCGTTGTTTCTTCGGGGGCTTCGTTTTCCTCTTCCGTCACGACAAACACCTTTTGCTGGATGATTTTCTTCATGACGAACTGCACAATGGCAATGGTGAACAGGCAATAGATGGAATCGATGATGAAGTTGCGTTCCGCCGAGGGTGACGAGAACCATGATTGCTGTGAAATGCTTTCAATGGCCCAAAGCAGTTGGAAGACAAAATACAATGCAATCAAGTAGGTGCTCCATCGCAGGTCGAAATACTCGAGGTCGCCCACATTGTCGCGCAGCATGTCGGTGTGCTTCTTGATAGAGTTGGCCAAATATATCAACATCGCGATCGAGGCTGCAATGGTGTAGGTTTGCACAACAAGCAAAATCATTTGGTTCTGCGTGATGGCAAATAGGAGCATGGCAAATATATAAGGTACTTCCAAAAGCAGGAGTTGGTGAGTCTTATAGCGATTAGGAAAGACCAATGAGACTGCGAACATCATGTAACCGCCCACGATAACATAGTCGAAAAGAACTAGGAACGAGTTGAGAAACTCGGAGCAGGGGAGGTGCATACAGGCCAAAACCACGAAATTGTTGAAAAATCCGATGGAGTGCATGATCAAAACCGCTGCAAAAATCCGTTGAAACTGGTAGGTGCGGTGATTCTTTAACATAATGAAACTGCATGCCAGCAGTGCACTTTGGGTCACGCCAGAAATGAAGCAGAGTAATAAGACGAAGAATGAGTCGCTGTTCATGTCGTCAAAGATACGGCTTTTTGTTCCGTCACGACATCAAAATGCGCTTAAATTGCCTGTTTTTTACGATTTGTAAATAAAATTTTACGATTTGAAGAACGAAAAGGCGGTTTTTACGCAGTGCAAGGGTGTTTTTTGGGAGGATGAAAAGCCTATGCAGATGATTTTGGTGACCTTCGCAAATCGAATGGATGTTAAGTTGAAACAACAAAAATTAATGCAATTCCATAATTAAACCCGATGAACCAAAATGGGTAATAACTTTGGTAAGAAACAAAATGAGAAAAAGAAGTCTTTTAACGACAGCGATTTGTTCAGTCACATTTGCCATAGCATTACTTTTCACTTCTTGCGGTGGCAGTGAAGGCTCCAAAGAAGGCAAAATTCAAGCAGAATTCCAGAAATCGCCAAAGAATGAGATTCTGGGTGATGCGGTGAACATCTCTTGTGAGTATTCCGCCAAATGGGAAGCAAATGAAATGGAATGGAAGGAAGCCTTAGAAGAGAATAGGGAAAAGAATGTTGGCAACAGCGACAAGCTGGAAAAGAACTATCAGAAGATTACCGCGAAACACAAGGAAGGTAAAGTGCAGATTGAGGATGAAGCCAAGGCTGCTATGGAAAAGGAAAAGGCAACGCTCATCGGCAGGGATATTCCATTCGAGTGTGAGGACGGTTTGGATTATGAAGTTTTGGAATGCAAGATAAAAGACGTAACAACAAGTAGCCTCTCATTCGCATATAAAGTAAAACCTGTGGACGCGATGATGTTCGCAAATGCCGATGTCATGTTGTGGCAGGGTGGTTTTTACTGCCTTGATAACAGCGGAACTACGATACTCGACCGTAATGGCTACGAAATTGGAGGCACATTTGGCCTTAACAATAATCTAAAATCACAACTTAAAAATGGGGAAACTGTAGAAATGAAACATGGTTTTAGATTGGAGGAACCGAATCTTGCTAATTTCGCAAAAATCAAGTTTGTAAAACCATAACCACAAAAATCAGCCAACATGAAAAAAGTAAGATTCAATCTGTTGATAGGCGTAATTTTCGCCTTTGCATTATGCATGGTGACCTCATGTAAGAAAATCAACGACATCACAAATCCGACCAAGTATGGCAAAATTCAGGGCTTTGTGACTAACCTCAATACCTCGGAACCCATTCAGGGCGTGAACATCTCGCTCAGTCCGACAGGTGCCTCCGCCGTGACGGGCAGTGACGGACGCTACGAGTTTGCCAACCTTGAGCCTGGTCTCTATACTGTGCAAGGTATGAAGAACGGTTTTGAGAGCAACACGAAGACCATCAAAATCGTCGAAGACCAAGTGTCGTCGGGCGATATGATGCTGAAACCCGTCGTGTCGGGCTTCCGCCTCAACGTGGACTACCTCGACTTCGGTTCAGCCTTTAACACATTGACCTTCAAGATTATCAACGCGAGTGAGTCCTTGCCGATGAGTTGGGAAATTATAGAGAGCCTGAACTGGCTGACGGTCACCCCTAATTCGGGTAACATACAAGGTGGTCAGGAAGTGACCCTCACCGTCACCGTCGACCGCAGCTTGATTTCCCACACCACAACGGGTAACATCACCATTCATTCTGCCGATATGGATGTGGTGCTGCCGGTCAGTGTGAGTTTGTAATTAGAAACCTTATTAAAATATTTATACCTTATGAAAACAATGAAATTATTCATGGGCGTCGTTCTCGTCCTTGCATTGGGTCTGTTCTCGACCTCGTGCAAAAAGGAAGTTGCCAAAGGCAAAATCCAAGGTCTTGTGACCAACTACGCCACCTCGGAGCCCATCCAAGGTGTGAACATCTCTCTCAGCCCCACGGGCGCTTCCGCTGTCACTGGCAGTGATGGCCGCTATGAGTTCAACAACCTCGAACCCGGCAACTACACCGTGCAAGGCACAAAGAGTGGCTTCGAGAGCAACACCAAGAACATCACTATTACCTCAGGTAACGTGTCGTCGGGCGACATGCAGCTGCGTCCTGCCGCCACGGGCTTCCGCCTCAATGTTGATTACCTCGACTTTGGTACCAACTTCACGCAGATGAGTTTCAAGATCATCAACGTCAGCACGACCAATGCCATGAGCTGGGAAATCGTGGAAAGCCTGAACTGGTTGGAGACCTCGCCTTCGACGGGTAGCATCCAAGGCGGACAAGAGACCACCGTCAATGTCGCCATCGACCGCTCGCTGCTGTCGCAAACCACCACGGCCAACATCACCGTGCGCAGCGCTGACCATAGTGTTGTGTTGCCCATCAATGTCACTGTGTCGGGCGACAACGCCCCGCAGTTGCAGCTGAGCGAGACCACGCTCGACTTCGGCACCACGGCTAACAACCTTTCCTTCTCTGTGATGAACGTTGGCCCGAATGGTACCACGCTCAACTGGACTTGCTCGAACATTACCGTGGATTGGCTGACGCTCAGCCCCACCTCGGGCAGCACTGCTGGAGGCAACTCCACCATGGTGATGGCCACCATCGACCGTACGAAGTTTAACGGTATCGTTTCCACGAGCGTCACCGTGAATGGCGCCGGAATGTCGTCCACCATCGTCTTCAACGCTCAGTCGGAGGGTAGTGGAGTCGCCATCCTGCAACTCAGCGAAAGCGCACTTGACTTTGGCGAGCAAGAGACCGCCATGACTTTCCAAGTGAGGAACGTTGGCACCAACAGCAGCGTGTTGGATTGGACCATCAGCACCCCGGCCGTAAACTGGCTGACCATCAGCCCTATGTCAGGTAGCACTGCTGCCGGCAATGCCAGCCTCGTGACCGTCCTTATCGACCGCTCCATGTTTAGCAACGATGTCTCGACCAACATCACCGTGAGTGGTGGAGACAACACTGCCAGCATCGCAGTATCGGCCACATATGTTGATAATACCATTGTGGTGGGTGACGGCTTGTTCTGCTTCTTCAACTTCGATGACGACGAGATTGTAGACTATAACGGACATTACACGGGCATCAACGCTGGCGCTGTGGCTTCTGCCGACACGCCGAGTGGTCAAGGAAAGTCGTTGCAGTTCGATGGTAACTCGTTTGTCCTTGTGCAAAACAACGTTGTTCCTACCAGCACCAACTACACGATTAGCTATTGGTTCAAGACCACTAGCTCGGGTCAATACATGATCGGTTCCGATAAGTATGGAAGTGATTTGGTTGGCACGTATGATGAGTGTGTGATTGCCTTCACCACGAGTTCAAAGTATTTCTTCCGCTTTGCAAATTGGCGTGTACATTTCGAGTCTGAAAACACCATGGATCAATATTTTGATAATCAATGGCACATGCTGACCTTCACCTTCAATGGTGCAATGGGCATGGTGTATTTGGATGGCGTTTTGAAGGGCACCCATGTGAATACCAACTACATGTGGGACGCTCCGACTGCCACCTATTTTGGAAGCAACTGCAAAATGCTTGATGGCAAGACCAACTTCATCGGCAAACTTGACAACTTCCGTAGCTACAGCCGTGCTTTGAGTGCGACCGAGATCCAAGCTTTATACAACGCCAGACAATAATAGTGATTCCAGTTTTAAAACTGGCAGCGACCTTGAAGCGATTCAGGGTCGCTGTTTTTTTTCTTGCCGTATGGAAATAAACCCTATCTTTGAAGCCTAAAATATTCCTTATGCAACGCTTTTTGACCCTTTTGGTGGCTACCTTGCTTCTGGCTTCTTGCGCCCATCGTCCCGAGCCAAGCCAACCCGTTCCGACAGCCCAACAATTGGAATGGCAACAACTTGAAAAATATGCTTTTATACACTTTGGTTTAAACACGTTTAATAACATGGAATGGGGATACGGCAACACGCCGTCTCATACCTTTAATCCCACCAATTTGGACTGCGAGCAATGGGTATTGACTTTGAAAGCCGCTGGCATGAAAGGCGTGATTCTCACTGCGAAACACCACGACGGTTTCTGCCTTTGGCCGACCGAGACCACGGACTATTCCATTAAGAACACCTATTATAAAAATGGGGAAGGAGACTTGGTGCGTGAGCTTTCGGAGGCCTGCAAGAAACACGACTTGAAGTTTGGGCTGTATCTCTCGCCTTGGGATCGCAACCAACCTGAGTATGGCTATCAAGGCTATGTGGATATCTATCACCGTCAGATTGAGGAACTTGTAAGCAACTACGGGCCATTGTTTGAGTTTTGGTTTGACGGTGCCAACGGTGGCACGGGATGGTATGGTGGTGCTGACGAGATGCGTTCCATTGTGGCAGAGCAATACTACGACTATGAGAAAGCTCGCGACATCGTTTGGAAATACAGCCCCGAGGCGAGCATCTTTGGCGGCACTGTCCCCACCTTGCGTTGGATTGGCAACGAAGAAGGCAAGGCAAATGCCACGCAATGGTGCATGTACAAAACTGATTTTGAATCGCTTAACGACATCAAAGCCTTGCAGCAAGGCTACCGCGACGGTGAGGCCTGGCTACCTGCCGAAGTGGATGTCTCCATTCGTCCAGGATGGTTCTATCATGAAAGCGAGGACGGCCAAGTGAAGACCGTGGAACAACTGATGGATTTGTATTACCAAAGTGTTGGCCATAACACCAATCTCTTACTCAATTTCCCTGTGAATCAAGAGGGTAGGATTCCAAGTATCGACTCGGCCAATGCTGTTCAATGGTATCAGAGATTGCAAAAGGAATTTGCCGACAACCTGCTGAAAGGTTGTAAGGTGACGGCCAGCAACACCCGTTCGTGGCGGTTCCGTCCTAAGTACGTTTTGGATGAGGCCTACACAAAATACTGGGCAACGGAAGACGGCATCCATCAGGCGGAACTCATCTTCGATTTCCCGAAAACTACAGCTTTCAACCGCCTGCTTTTACAAGAGTATATTCCTTTAGGACAGAATGTTGATGCATTCTATTTGGACTATTACTTTAATGGCAAATGGTTGCCCATCGAAGTGAATGAACCGACGACCACTATCGGATACAAGCGACTTGTTCGTTTCCAGACCGTTAAAGCTGATAAGTTAAGGATTAGGTTTAAGGTATTCAGGGGCACTTTGTGCATCAATCAAGTGGGCGCTTATTTAGCTGAATAAAAATAGTCAGAGGGTCCCTAAGCCTGTCGAAGGACCCTAACTAATTGAATTTGACATGATCGAACACCATCCATTGAAACCCTTCCTGCCTGCCAATGCCAAGGTATTGTTCTTAGGCAGTTTCCCGCCGCCAAAGAAGCGTTGGTGCATGGACTTTTTCTACCCCAATTTCATCAACGACCACTGGCGCATTGAGGGCGAGATATGGTTCGGCGACCGCAACTATTTCGTTGACACAGAGCATAAATGCTTCAAAAAGGATGAAATTGTGACGTTCCTTAACGAGAAAGGCATTGCCTTCTTCGACACGGCCATGGCAGTCAAAAGACTGAAAGACAACGCCTCGGATGCCTTCTTGGAAATCGTTGAGCACACTGACATTCGGGCTTTGCTTGCCCAAATGCCACAATGCCATGCCATCGCCACGACAGGCGAGAAGGCCACCACTGAAGTGTGCAATTATTTCAATGTCGATACAATCCCTTCGCCCAGCACAAAAGTGGCCATCGAAGAGAGTTTAACCTTGTATAGATTACCCTCATCTTCAAGAGCCTATCCTTTGTCATTTGACAAAAAGGTTGAAGCCTACAAACGGATGTTTGAGGAGGTGTTTGGTGCCTAATTATCGTGTCATCAACGCATCAATCGCTGGCAGAATCTCGCCCGACTTGCCTTCGAGGTAGATGTCCGTGATGTAGTTCGTGTAGGTCGAAGGCTCCATGTTGATTTCGATGATCTTGGCACCGTTGCGCTTGGCGATGCCGGGAATCATGTTGGCCGGACTGACCTGTCCCGAAGTGCCGATGATGACAAAGGCGTCGCAGTTCTCGGCAGCCCGCACCGAGCCATAGTAGGCGTCCTCGGGGATGCCCTCGCCGAAGAAGATGAAGTCGGGCTTCATCAGTCCGCCGCATTGGGCGCAACGGGGCGGTTCCTCGGTGAGTGTCAGGCTCTTGGCATCGACCTTGTGGCCGCATTTGGTGCACACGAAGCGCGACATGTTGCCGTGGAACTCATACACGACGGTGTTGCCCGCCACGGTGTGCAGGTCGTCGATGTTCTGCGTGATGACGCTGCTCAGGCGGCCTTCCTTCTCCCATTTGGCCAGGACGAGATGCCCGGGGTTGGGCTTGATGTCCTTGTTGCTGAAGAAGTTATAGAACACCTCGCGGATGATCTTCCACGACTCCTTGGTGTGGCGGTAGTAGAAGTCGATGTCGAGTGAGTTGGGGTCGTACTGGTTCCAGATGCCGCCCTCGCCACGGAAAGGCGGGATGCCGCTCTCAGCCGAAGTGCCCGCGCCAGTGAAGCCCACGATGTTTTTCGCCTTGGAGAGGATTTCGGCAGCTTGCTTGATTTTTTCCGTATTCATAGATTTCAAGATTTAAAATTTCAAGATTTCAAGATTGTATTTCAGGCGCAAAGTTAGTGAAAAAAGATTGATTTGATGAAAGATGGATGAAAATGTGTATTTTTGCAAAGTCAAGATAAAAACGGAGTCAGTATGAGGAAAGAATTCAATGTCACAGGAAGTTGCAATCCGCAAAGACATTATATGGTTGATACGGAGAAACGCTTCAAAGCCGTTGAAAACCTGATAGATAGAGGGAATTATTTCACCATCAACCGAGCACGGCAGTATGGGAAGACGACGATGTTGCAAACCATTCGCCGTAGGCTTTCAGACAAATATCTGGTTATCAAAACTAGTTTTGAAGGGATTGGAGATGAGCCTTTTAAGAATGAGGAATCGTTCGCAAGAATGTTTGCCAGACAAATGGCATACGAGTTGGCTTATAAGAACGAGGATGAGAAATTCATTGATGTATGGAAAGATAAGGGGATAGTAGATTTAGATGCTCTCTCTAAGGCAATCACTACTTTTTGTCAATTGTTTCCACGGCCAGTTATCGTCCTTATTGACGAGGTGGACAAAAGTAGCAACAACCAACTTTTTGTAGGCTTTATCGGAATGTTACGAGATTTGTATCTTAAACGTGACGACAAAGGCATGAACTATACTTTCCACAGCGTCGTTCTCGCAGGCGTTTACGACATCAAGAACCTCAAACTGAAACTTCGTCCCGACGCTGAAAAGAAATACAACTCACCTTGGAACATCGCCGCCGATTTCAATGTGGATATGACCTTCCATCCCGAAGAAATCGCACAGATGCTCAATGATTACGAGAACGATGTGCATTCGGGTATGGACATTAAGGCCATCAGCGAGGAGATTTACAAATACACAACGGGCTATCCTTATTTGGTGAGTGCGATTTGTAAGATTATCGATGAACGCTTGGAGGCGGAATGGACGCTTGACAACGTGCAGAAAGCCGTGAAAATCATTGCAAAAGGCGAGAATGTCACCTTGATTGATGACCTTTCCAAGAATATCGAGAACAACGCCGAACTGCGTGATTTCCTCTATTCCATCGTTGTGAATGGACAGGAATACAGTTATTCGATGGTTGACCCGATTGTGCGCTTGGCCAACATGTTTTCCTATATCCGTGAGAACCAACGTGGCAAGACGATGATCCACAACCTGATTTTCGAGGAGGCTTTGTTCGTTTATTTCGGCAACAAGACCATGCGCGAACAGGGGACGAGAATCTTTCCGTTTGTGCTGAACTATGTGCAAAACGGCAAACTCAATATGGAGCACGTGGTCACTCGCTTCCGCGACCTGATGCGAGAGGAGTACCGCGAAAGCACCGAGCCTTTCCTTGAAAAGGAAGGCCGTCTGCTGTTTCTCACCTTCCTCAAACCCATTATCAACGGGATTGGATTCTACTATGTGGAGCCGCAGACCCGCGACAACCGCCGCATGGACTTGGTGGTGACCTACGACAAACAGGAGTATATTGTGGAGTTGAAGATTTGGCATGGCGACAAATACGAGGAACTTGGCCGCGACCAACTTTCAGGCTATCTTGCCACTCGCGGTATGGATGAAGGTTATTTGGTCACCTTCGACTTCTCGAAAAACAAGCAAGACACAGAGCCACAATGGATTGAATGGAATGGAAAGCGGATTTTTGAGGTGATTGTTTGACGAAATAGTTGAATGCCAAACAGATTGCACAGGGAGAAGGGGAATTGGTTTTGGAAGACGGGGAGGAATGAAAAAGTTGTATATTTGCGGATGAAAACAAGATAATAACAAATATAGAATTGAACTTAAAATATTGAAGTACAAAAAGATAGAAACAAACTAACATAATAATTATAGCGTTTGCTAATTATTCGGCACAGCTTCAGAAATCTGCAAATTTCAAAACAAGGTGTCAATTACGAATAGGTCGGCAAACGTCCGTGTTTAGCGCGGACGTTGACTTATCAATTGACACGGGCTTTGCAGAGCCTCTGAAGCGTGGATAAGAAAATGATCCGCGCTATTTTTGTTACTGCCTAACGATGTTAAACTGCTATAAAGTACAAATTGATATATAATATGAAAGAAAAGTTGAATTACTATTATTATTTGCCAAGAGATGGGTTCAAAGACAGAGTTATTTACCATTACATGAGGTTAGATTACTTGATTCAGTTATTGGAAACACGTAAATTTCATGTATCACGCAGGAGAGTATTTGATGATGCCAATGAGAGTTATGAAAACATAAAACTGGCTTTTCCCATTGCACCAGCAAAAGATTATGGCAATTCTAAGCAAGAACTGCCCGATAGGTTAATTTCATATTTTGATATTGTTCATTGTCCTACTTCTTGTTGGACGAAAAATACCGAAGAAAGTTTCTTTATGTGGAAATTATATGCTACAGAAGTAGGTGCTTGTATAAAGACAACAGTTCACAATCTTGTTGCTTCATTAGAGTTAGACCTTGTACCAAATGGGGAAAACAAAGTAATTTGTGGCTCAATGAATTACAAAAAGGATTTAATCCCATCGTCCGATGAAGAAGGTCAACTGTTCAACAAGGATTATGCCTATAAAGCCGAAGACGAATTTCGTTTCTATTTTCATTTATCGAATGACATCGACAAAGAAAAAACTAAATTTCGTTTAATCCCTGTAAATACAGCAGTGCTGATTGACGAGATACTTCTTTCCCCCTTTATTTGTAAAAACGCAGCCGACAAACTCGCACGAATGATAAAATGCTGCTATGGTATTGAAAATGTTAAACTATCAAATATTAAACTAAAATGAAAAAGATTATTTCTGCTTTATTATTGGTAGTTGTTGTTTCGACATCATGTTTTAGTCAAAACAATACTCCAAGTTACAACAATGGTCGAGATTTCTTTTCGATTAAAAAATATTTACAGGACAATCTTGACAGTCTTGATCCTATTGAAGGAATCTATAATGTCCAAATAGATAGAACATATGAAAGAATTGAAACCGCTATGAATGGGAATAAGTTTTACAATAACTATTCTGATAATTACACAAACCGCTTTGCCATAGTAAGATCAGAAGACAATAGGTTTGAAGTAATTTCTGATAATAAAAACAATGAAATGCAACCTTTCCCAGAACGGATTCTTATTACTCGTATTGGAGAGACAATGGCGTATAGTATCAAAATGGATTATAAATACAATATTAGTTATGAGAATCCAGAAAAGGAAACTGTAGCCAGTCGCATTGTCTTGGAATCATTGTTGAACTTTCATTTTATAGTTAAATATCATTTTCACTATGTTTTATGGAATGTTCATGATGAAAACTATTCTGATGAATACGATTTCATTAAAGAGTATCCAACAACATCCATGTATGAAGAAGCTATAAAATCCCAACCTAGTGAATGGACTGGTACTGGCTTTGCCATTGGCAATAGTTATATCGTAACCAACAATCATGTGGCTGGCGAAGCTAAAACCATAAGCGTCAAGGGCGTGAAAGGAGATATGAATACTGGATTCACCGCCGAGGTGGTGGCTACTGACAAAGTAAATGACATTGCCATTCTGAGGATAAGTGATAGTCGGTTTACTGGTTTTGGAACTATTCCTTATATTGTGCAGCAAAGAATGGCAGATGTTGGAGAAGATATATTTGTGCTTGGTTATCCTCTGACACAGGCTTTGGGCAATGAAATAAAACTAACCAATGGCATCGTCAGTTCGCGTACAGGCTATCAAGGAAACATTGCTACCTATCAGATGTCAGCGCCAGTACAACCTGGCAATAGCGGAGGTCCTATGTTTGACAACAAAGGCAATGTGATTGGCATAGTAGTGGCAGGTGTGCCTGGAGCAGAAAATGTGGGTTACGCAATTAAAACTTCCTATCTCAATATCCTTATTGAGAGTGCTGGACTGAACATTAAACTCCCTGCTAACAATTCGATCTCGACACTGTCATTAGCGGAAAAGGTTAAGCGTGTGAAGAATTTTGTGTTTTATATTGAGTGCAGTAAATAGAAATACCAATAATCAGTCGCTCGTTTACTCAATCATAAAGCTCAATAAACTCATAAGAATCCCCCCATAGCCTCCAAAAACTTGATAAAGTCCTCCTGGCTAATCCCCGTTTTGTCATTGGAGCTATACCTCAAATGCCATCAACTTTTGGTTTGTGGCGCGTTCAATTTTGGCGATAGTTTCAATAGTTAGGTTTTCTGTTCCTTTGAGGAGTTTTGAAACGTATTGTTGGGTGCAACCTATGCGTTCTGCCATCGCTGCCTGTGTCAGTCCCTCGCGCTTCATATAGAAAAGCAGCAGAATGGCGATGCGCTGTGAATAGCGAAGCCAATCGCGGTTTTCCTTGCGCCATTGGGCTTCTTCGCGCCACTTTGAAGGTGTCTCGCTTTGGTGCTCTACCAAGTATTTCAATATTTCTTGTCTATCCATGTAGTTATTTATCCTCTCAATCGTACAATTCAATAAACTCATAACTATTCCCCATCGCCTCCAAAAACTTGATAAAGTCCTCCTGGCTAATGATAATCGTCCCCGTGTTGTCATTGGGATGGAAGCTCAGGCGAGGGGCATTCAAGAGGTTTTTGTCGATGAAGAGGTGCACCTCGTGGTTCTCGTCGTTGATGAGGCCGAAGGGGGAGACGCTGCCGGGCTTCAGGCCGAGGTATTTCTCCATGCGGGCCTCCGAGGCGAAGGTGAGCTTGCCTTGGTGCAGGCGCTGCTCCAGGTCGTGGATGTCCATCTGGTGCATGCACTCGAAGATGACGAGGTAGTGCTTGTTGCCCTTGTGGTTCCTGAAAAACAGGTTCTTGCAGTGCGTGGCCTCNNCCGAGGCCAAGCAGGGTATCCACTACCTTCTGCTGCCGCTCACTCAAGGGTTGGTTTATTTCGGATGGTTTCATATTTCTTTTTATTAGGATTGCTTTGCAAGAAATCTTTAGAAAATCTTGCTTAAAATCTTTAAAAATCTGATTTTGAATGATTTTTATATCGATTTTTGATTGATTTCTTACGAAGTAATACCATGTTGATTAGATTTTTGACAGATTTCTCGGCGCAGCCGATACCATTTACAACTTATTTTTCAATGCTTTACCAGTATAGGATTCCTTGCACTTCACCAAGTCCTCGGGCGTGCCTTCAAAGACGATCTCGCCGCCCTTGTTGCCGNNCAGTCCGCCGACTTGATGACCTCCATGTTGTGCTCGATGATGATGACGCTGTGGCCGTTGGCGATCAAGGCGTTGAACGACTCCAACAACTTGTTCACATCGTGGAAATGCAGGCCCGTGGTTGGCTCGTCGAAGATGAAGAGGGTAGGCTTCTCGACCTGTCCCTTGACAAGGAAGGTGGCCAATTTCACACGCTGCGCCTCGCCGCCGGAGAGCGAACTCGCCGACTGCCCGAGCATCAGGTAGCCCAGTCCGACGTCACGCAAGGGTTTCAACCGAGAGAGGATGCGCTTCACGACGGCTGTGTCACGCTCCGAGGAACCTTCGAAGAAGTCGATGGCCTCGTCGATGCTCATGTTGAGGATGTCGGAGACGTTCTTGCCGTCGTACTTGATTTCCAGCACCTCTTCCTTGAAGCGTGTGCCGTGGCAGGCCTCGCAAGGCAGGTAGACGTCAGCCATGAACTGCATCTCAATCTTCACGACGCCCTCGCCCTCGCATTCCTCGCAGCGGCCGCCCGGCACGTTGAACGAGAA
>LXOW01440412.1_pt1 | contig 37488 bp, 39 predicted proteins | sample 1368591 | NCBI WGS metagenome assembly LXOW01 (sample SAMN04884650, study PRJNA319009) | bovine gut metagenome | isolation source: Cow rumen | host: Bos taurus | place: Italy: Legnaro (PD) | collected 2014-07-09
TGCGCTGCACAAGGACGAAGATGTTTTCAAGACTGGCATCAATGCGTTCATGAAGCGTGAAGGGCTTTCACAGAGGCGCCTTGCCCAGAAGATAGGCACAGTGAACGCCACTGTGTTCAACTGGTGCATCGGCTACACCGAGCCAAGCGTGAGGAATGTCAGTGAGCTCATCAAGGCGGGAATGAGCGCCGAGGAAATCTTCGGGCCTGAAATTGCCGCTATGTTGAAGAACAATTAAAAGAAAGGGGTGTAAGTACTACTTACCCCCTTTTTAATGAATCTACGGATTTCCATTTATGTCCTCTTGTACTGGTCTACCAGGTCTCCAGAACTCGGGGTCAGGATTCCTGATGAAACGTCCACTTGTACACCCGTCTGTATACCACTTACCTTGTAGGTCTCGTAGAGGTTCGAGAGATTCTATATAGATTTCATAATCGATATCTGCCATATCATCGGCAAACTTATCCAACACTTGTTCCAGACTATCGTTTTCGTCATATTCTTCACGATGGTATACATCAATATACCAGAACAGGAAAATGTATGCACGCATATTGTTTTCAATAACACCTGAGTTAACACGAGTTGTTTTAAGAACGTCTCCAAACACCATCCGCATTATTTTAGAAAGGGATTCGGTCAACACCTCTGATATATCATTAGGTGCTCCCTTAGGGATATCCCGCAATGCATTCTTTATATATCTGTCTAGTCTGTGTGTCTTACCAATTATACCTATTTTATTATAAAGGTCAGCCACTCGTATTGACCTAGAAACCCGTGACAGAACCTGGGCCATAACTCCATCCAAAAAACTCATAGTGAACGAACCTTTCCTATGCTTTCTTCCCCTATCCAGTGCCTCCTTACCACACTTATCTGACAGTTCCTTGCTCTCAGCAAGCAGCTCCATTATGAACTCATTTTTACTGATATCTCCACATAGAAGATACTTTCGCATCATAGTGACAGCACGGGCTGCTCCCCTCCTGTATGGCTTTTTAGCACACCCGAAGGCATAAATATGGACTAAGAGGTGGTCAGTCTTGCTAAGTGACACAAGGTTTTCTGGTCTGTTGTCAATCTTGGCTTTAGCAATTTTGGAGAAGTTTCGCTCTATTATGTGATGCAGTTCTCTTCCAGAAACAACTTCCTTCGGTAAATGTTGGTTGCTTTCGACAATAGACATCATTTTTCTATACGCATCTGTGTTTATATCAAATACATCATCGTGTGTTAAATAATTGGTTTGTTCATTTTTCATATTCTACAAAAGTCCTCAAGGTCAAGTGGAACAAGGGAGCCATTCTTCAATTCTCCGACAGGGAACGGTATCTGAGGCTTTTTCAGAATGGCTTCGTTAATCAATTCAGATTCCCTCTTCTCCGCCCAGCATGACGGGCACAGGGCCTCATAGTTCAGCATGTCAACGATGCAGCGCTGCCTGCGCTTCAAATGGCTGGGGCCAGGGCACCTGGTGCATTCCGTGATAGGCAACTGGTCTGCCATTTCGCTGCCCCAGATGCGCCTTACATCCAAGAAAACTTTCTCTTTGATGGCAATGAGTTCTTCGTCGGTAAGCGATGAAATCATATGCACCCCCTTGCGTCTGCTGCGACCTGATGTTGGGCCATGTCGAACAAATCCATGTCATCGTACTGTTCCTGTGGCTGCCCAATGATGGTCAGCTTGTGGTCAGTGCGGGCCAGTGCGGTAACGGCTGCCTCTGCCGCCTTGGAATGCTTGATGCAGCCATCGCCTCTACCGAAACCAACAAGCACGCATCCGCTCGACTGGACGGCAATGTTTCCAGCATGGATGCGAATGCCACGGTTGACGGCCACATAGTCGTTGTGGATAAGTGGTAGTTCCCTGCCGAACTTAGGGCTGTCACATACGGTGAGCTTGTACTCACCAAGTGGAATCAGGGTCTCCCTGTTCTCCAAGGTGTCGCACACTTTCTCACCGTCGATAAGGAGCTTGCCGAATACGGCATTTCCGATTGATGTGTCTCTAATTAGAAGCATCTTTACTCCTGAGAGCCCAGTTCATCGTCCTTCCTTCCAAAATGAAGCGGTCATACATATGATACGGACTCTGCTTTACATAGTACTTGCTTGGGCATTCCCTGAACAGTGCAGTTGGTAACACCTCTACCAGCCATGGCTTGGCCTGCACGTCGTCTGCATTTATTCGTTTCAGGTCATCGAGTGTCACGTTGTTCGCCTTGGCCCATTCACGAAACTTATCACAGCGGAGCCAGTAGAACGACCCGCAAGGATGGTCCTGGTAGCTTACGTCGGCAAGTTCACCAAGGTGACCAGGCAATGCGGCGATGTAAGGATTAAGCCATGAACGGTCGGAGCATGTGATGGCGCAGTTGATGATACTGTCAAAAGGCTCCATATCAAGGCAGTAGTTATACATGAGGTAGCACCACCACCTACAGTTTTTCATTCTATAGTGGTCGTAATTTTTGCGTGCTTTGAAATGAGACCTAAACACGTAATCACAATTACCTAGAAGGGCCTGTGCCATTGCTTCTACGAACGAAGCATTTTCTCCACGAGATTGGTCATTACGTATTCGAACAACATAGCATCCAGAAAGCTCTTCTGGAACTGGGCATTCACTTGCATAGAAGACCACGATTTTTTTAAACAACGGCTTAGCCTTTTTGAATACATCAAGATGGAACTTTTCCATGTCAGTCAGTTCTTGCGTTGGCCGCCACCAATGCAAAATCCAGGCGCTGTTTGGTGGGACCTTCTTGACTTGCACTTCTGGGATTTCGAATTTTTCCCAAACGGGATATTGATAGGCAAGCAGGTAATTGACATACTCTTTGCCGTTTATCTTCGGGCTTTTAATTTTCTGGCTCATTGGCTCTCCTTTGCTGCTAATTTCTCTTGTTTCTGATTTTGGTATCGTTTTCTAGCATATTCACGCAATTCTTCTCTGTGAGATTTACGAAATTTACGTTGGTACTCTCTGTAATAGTCTCTGTGAGCTTTATGATATTCATGTCTATATTCAGCAATGTTGTCACATGCTCTAACACCGTAGTCAACACGGCTTAAAGCCTTGCCGCTGTTGTCCATCTGCTCTTTATGTGTTGCCCAGCGTAGGTTCTGCACCCGATTATCATCTCTTACTCTATTTATATGGTCTACTGTTGGCTTATTATTTGTATTCGGAATAAATGCCTCAGCAACAATCCGATGAACCATATGATGTTTCCCTAGTATTACTACTCCACGGTAGCCGTCCTTGTGTAGACTTCCCCTAGTCCATCCATAAGCCTTGTTATTTCCAGGACCCTTTCTGAGCACCATCCCGTCTTCACGAACGAGGACGCCCAGTGTTGGGTGCTTTATGGCCATCATTCCGCTAAGCGTTGAACAAATCATTTTTATCTCTCCACTATTAAAAATATGTTTTTTACAAGAAAAGTCCACGGAAGACCGTGAACTTTCTAGGGCCCAGTGCAGGATTCGAACCTGCGACAACGGGATTATCAAGCCAAAGTAACCCATTCTGTCGCAACCTTATCCCATGCAGAATTTGGGCGTCAGGAGAAAAAGGCGAACGGGTAACGTTACGTGCTCTACCAGCTGAGCTAACTGAGCCTTGAAGGGGGCGGCTGAGTAAAATGATAGCCTAGAAAAGAAACCACCCCCATCAAGACCCAGCCTGAACTCGCCCCAGCAAAATACCCTTATGAAGCCTTTCGGTCCCAATAGAGTCCCCCGCCAAAGCCAAGCCCAAACTAGGCCCCAGGTAGATAACAACTATGAATAACAATGTGCCGTCTATTTAACCTCGGTCGGCACGGTCGAGAAATTTTGACTAGAACGGGAGGTCGTCGTCGCCAAAGCCAGCAACAATTTCAGTTGCCTGTGCCTGTGCCTGTTCCATCAACTGCTTCTTTGCAGGGGAACCCTTCGGCAATGCAGGAGGAGCAGCCTTAGTTGCAGTAGTTGCCTTCGGCTTTTCTTCGGCAGTGGCCTCAGCTTCTTCCTTTGCACGGATGCCAACACCATCGGCAAACTTGTAGTCAAGGGCTTCAGCAAGCATCCATTCAGGTACATCGTCGATGCCAATGTCCTTTGCGGTCTTGGAAGCAGGGGAAATGCTTACGATGTCATTGAAGGTCTTTCCTTTCTTGGAAGTGACCTGATTTACCATCAGCTTGCCCTTCTTGCCAATGAACTTGTCGATTTCAAAGTGGGCGCCTTCTGCGTCAGCCACAAGGATGCCACCTTTCTTCAAGATGTCAACAATGGTAGACCATTCCGTCTTGTTAAACCACTTGGAAACTTCCTTGCGGAAGACAGAACGTTCGTCGGCACAGAGCTTCCAACGCTTTCCGAGGAGGGTATGTACGAGGCCTTCTGCATCAGCAAGCTGCCAGATAAGCTGCACCTTCGGGCCATGGTCATCTCCTTCGAATACGTGGGGCTTAATCACATAGCCACGCACGACTGCGTCATACATGCCTTCTTCAAGCAGGAACTTTGATGTGGTTTCACCGCTTTCGAAAGCTGCGAGTTCTTCTTCATTGAGGCTGAGGCCGAGATTGATTTCGTTATTCATAAGGATTCTCCTATTGAAAATTGTTAATGGTTAATTGTTAATCAGTTAATGTTGCACCAGCATGGTGGGTTTTCGTTGAGGGCCATGCCCCTTTACACATATAGTTTAGAATTTTAAACGGCTTCCGTCAAGGGATTTCTGCTTAAAAATATGTAAAACTTTTCTTACAAAAGTCTTGCAGCCATCCTTGTGAACTCGTCGATGAAGTCAGCCTCGACGGATTGGGTAAGCCTATCAATACACATGAAGTCAAGGCCATGCCTTTTCAGGTAAGTCAGGACTTCAAAAGACGTGCGGTTGCGTTCGCCTTCGTGCATTTCTCCCAAGGCCTTTTCTGCCCAGCGAAGCATGCGTTCTTCCTCTTCCTTTTCGGTTACAGGGTTTCCGTACTTCTTGTTGAACTCGGCAGCGGCATGCTGGAAGTCGATTTCGTTGTGGCCACGTTCACGCTCGGCTTCAACCTTGGCCCAATCGATTGAATACTTGGCGCCCTTATTGTAGGCCCAACGGTACGGCGAATTGGCATCCCTGATGACGGGCACGAGCTGGCAATGGCCCCTGTCGAAACAGCTAGGGTCGCAACCGAATTCGTTCACCATGGACTTCTTGAAGTAATAGTCAAGCATGTCACAGTCAAGCGGCTTGTCGAGCGGAAGGATTACCCTGAACCTATCATGGTCGCCCTTGTATCCATGCGAATGGCTAGTGTAAAGAACGTATGAAAGGTTCTTGTTGTCGGCAACCCATTCGTCGATACTTATGGAGATGTCATAATCTAGCTGCAGGAAGTACAGGCTGGCAATGTTGGCGCCTATGTACTGAGGCTGCAATGTCAACGGATTGATGGCAGGGTTGTCCACGAGCGTCCCGTAGATGCCTAGGGGAGCCTCTTCCTTGTTGGCGCACACGAACGGTTTCTTGATGAGCCTGAGCCAGTTCTCGGAGCTCGGGCACCAGTGCCACAGGCTTTTATCATAAAAGTGTTTTCTAATTAGAATGTCCATGTTATCTCCTAGAACCAGTCTCCCGTTTCCATAGGGTCAACTTTCTTCACATTTCCCGTTTCAAGTGTCATGCCAGGACGGAGAGGTTCGCCGATAGGAATGTACTCTTCCATGTCGGAAGTACGTTGATAGACAGGTGCATGCAGGAGCATACCCTTTACGCCACGTCTTTCGTTTGCATTCCAAACAGATTTCTTCGTGTTCTCGGGCATAGCATTCAAACAATACTTTCTCATTCCGTTTTCGTCAAGGCTCAAAGTGCTGGTATGGGTGCTCCTGTATGCACTGAACAGCTTAACAAGGTCGGCATTGGAAATGGTCCTTTCCACCTGGTTTTCCTCGAACAGCGATGCGTAGAACCCTTCGTAGTATTCGTCCCACGGGCTAGATGTTTCAAGCTCGCTAGAAATATCCTTCATGGAGCATGCTGCTTCAACAAGACCGCCATATGTCTTGACAAGCTTTTCATAGGCAACCTTTCCAATCTTCATGAGAAGGACAAATTCCCTGAACTGCACGTTGCGGTCGTCGTTCATCTTGTTCCTGAACTCGATGGGGATGTTCTTGTAAGTGTTGTCACCCTTTGTACTGATGATTACAAGGCGACGCCTGAATGCGCCCATGTCCTGAATGTAGACAGGCCTATTACTTGCGAAGAAAAACACCACGCTGGACTTCTGCGTGTACGGGTTGCTATAAAGTTTCTTGACCAACACATCAACCTTAGGACCGCCAGTCATAGACTTGAACTTGTCCCACATCGGTCCCTTGGTGGCGACTTCGTCATAATGGCACCACACTGCATCGCCGAGCGACTTCTGCGTGAAGCTGTCGTACGAATACTGGTCAACTGTAAGCTTATCCTGGTTAAGGTTGTAATGGCATTCGCAACCGTAATACTTAGTCATGGCTAGCTTGATGATGTTGGCCACGGTATTCTTCAAAGTGCCACCCTTATCCATTTGGAGCATCGAGGGAAGCATCTTCTTTTCATGGGCATGAACGAGGGCATACCACCATGCGACAACGAACGTCTTCTGTTCATGGGTCATCGGGTCAAGGTATGTGCGGATGATTTGGCTGTCGTTGTAGGAAAGGCCGTCATACTTCTCCATGTCCTCGTCATAGGCTTCCTGGTTCCATATACCGAAAGCGTTGGTATTTTCCTCGCCATCATATCGGATTGCTTCTGGAAGGTCGATTACTGGCAGGCGTTCGATGTAGTTCTCGATTATATTGGCAAAGTAAGCCTTTCCCGTGAGGAAGCCCTGCTTGCCCATATCATATAAGAAGTCCTTGACGGCGAAATGGGTGTTTCCGTCATCGTCAGTAAATGCTTCATGGTAAACAAGAATCTTTGCAAGTCCAGTGAACACGCTTGCGGGCAACGTATTGTTGAGCATGTGGTGGATAAGGCGTGTCGTGATTTCTTCGACCGTCTGAGGTTTCCTCTCTCCTTCCTTGATTTCAAGATACTCGGTAAGGGTCTTGTTATCGCTTACCTTGACGGAAAGCATCTTCTCGGGGCCTTCCTGTTCGTATGTCTGCAAGATGAAGTAGATTGACCTTAGGGCTTCAAGCTGCTTTAAGATGTACTGATGCGGGTCAAAAGAAAGCCTCTTTGCCATCTTTATTATGGTGACGTTGTCGCCGACTGTACCGATGACTTCAAGGGCGCCTTTGCTTGTTGTTCCGTAGATTGTGTTGCTTGTCGGGCAATACTTTATGCCATGGCACCATTCGAGGTCTACCATATTGAAAGTCATGAATGGCTTCCAGCCTGGGTTATGAGTTGATTTTCCGCCAAGGCTTGAAGTGATTGCACCTGTCTGCGTCGCTTCGATGGAACGGGTGACCTGGCGCTGCTTACGCTCCCTCGTGGCACCCTTGATGCATTCACGGACTGTTGCGGCAAGTTCTTCCTGTCTTTCACTGTATGGAGCGTATTCCGTTGAATGGTGCAGGGCAAATTCGCTCATTACGGCTGCCACTGCATTGTCGAGCGTGACTATGGTATTGTCTACGGCATTCCTGTACTTCCTGGCTTTTGAGACGTAGCTGTATCTTCTGGCAATGTCTTCCAATACCTTTAATGCTTTTTCGTCTATCATATTATTTCACCTCGTCGGCATTGACAACTTTCGGAAGGTCCATGAGCAAATAATCGAGTTCTGAATATTCCTCTGTGAAAATTTCTTCGCCTGCTCTTTTTGATGCTTCTTTATCAATCCTTGCGAAGCCAAGCTTCTTGGCAATGAGGTCAGCGATTTCATAACGTGTTCCAACGTGTTTGACAAGGCATTTGCAATTGTACAAATGAGTATTTATCCATTCCATGTTCTTGCGTCCATCATTAGGAATGGCTTCAAGGTAAACGTACTTATCGCCTTCACGATGAACCATGGTGTCAACAAGGAATTGTTCGCTGTTGATATAATTGAGCATCTTTCTAGTCTTATCCATATTTTGTCCTCTGGCCAATAAAAACGGCCCGTTGTGAGCCTCTACTCAACACAACGGGCCGCCAGGACAAAATAAATCTATATAAATATATGCCGAATGCGGTAATGTATCCGAGTAGAGGTTCGGATTGTTTGTCATTAATATACATATAGTTTAGGCAAAAGGCAAGCCAGGAACATCACTTTTTTGCTTACAGGAATGTTATTTATTTCTTACATTTGCATAGGGTAGTCTAGTGCTCCATGTTCTATACCATTGGCAAGGCGACGGTATAGGGATTGGTATAGGCAAAAATGGCGAAATTTGCTCAAAAAGGGCAATTTTATAGTATTCTATACCACTATACCTTCTATACCTTCTATAAAGTAGTAGAAAATAATAATAGTATTAGTATACATACATTACAAATATTTCTATAAAAGGGAACCCGCCTTGGGGCGGTATAGGGTATAGAAAAGGCCCCCGATGCCTTCGCATGGGAGCCTGAATTAACTTACTGGTTAAACTAAAGGCGCCTGCCACCCTGTGCAACCTTACGCATGTGCAAAATAAGGTCACGCCCATGCAGTTCGCCAGGTGCTCCCGAGTTGCTGCCCTGGCCAGGTCTTCCGATAGCCTGCTTCTTCGGGGTAGGCTCGGTGACTTCTGGTGCTGCTGGTGCAGGGGCAGGTGCAGGCGTGTTGACTTCATGTGCGATGGCATGCAGTTCGATGAGCATGCTGACTGGGTCAGTGTTAGGCTTGAATACCCTTCCGAACGTATCACGGTCTGCGAGTATCTTGTCGAGCACCTTGACGCCCGTTGTTCCATTTTGCAACAGGAAGGAACGCACAGGCGGCACACTGTCGAGAAGTTCGGGTAAGCCGTTCCTAGTGGCCTTGGCAAGGTTTGCCTTGAAGGCAGCTGTGTCCTTCTCGTCGGCAAAGGCCTCGGTGATGGCAGTCTGGAAGCTTTCCACGGCTTCCTGAGTGCGTTCCTTTTCCTCGTTGGCCGCTGCCTCTTCCTTGTCCTTGGCGGCCTTTTCCTCGGCTGCCTTGGCATCACGCTCGGCAAGGCGCTTGTCAACGCCCTGTTGCGTCAAGTAGTCAATAAAATCGTCATCACTTTCAAAGTCAGAACGCTTCTTGGTTTCCTTGGGCGCCTTCAATTCCTCGATGGACTTTTTGAGGCTCTCGATTTCGGCGTCACGGCTCTTCAATGCCTCTTCAAATTTGCTCTCACGCTTGGCGAGCTGCTTCTTGAAGGCAAAGGCGGCCTTTTCTTCCTTGGTGAAACCAGAGAGGTCTTTGGGCGGCTTTGGGGTGTCGTCCTGCTTGGGTGGTTCTTCCTTGGGAGGCTCGTCCTGCTTGGGAGGTTCCTCTTTCGGCGGTTCCTCGACCTTGGGCGGCTCTTCCACCTTAGGCGGTTCCTCGACCTTCGGGGCGTCCTCGACGGTCGTCTTAGGGGTTTCAACAGTTCTTTCTTCTGCTGCTTCACGTTGATGAATCTGGTCTAAGTATCCCATATGGCTCTCCATATTAGTTGTTAATAGTATTTCCGAACAGGTCGGAAGTTTGTGAAATTTCGGTTAGGTCAACAAGGGTGCCCTTGCGTTTAAGGCGCCCCTTGCTTCGTAAGTACATCTTTACGGTATTCATTACGCTGTTCTTGATGTAGACTAGGACTGCCTCTGGGTCTTTCGTGAGGTCGGCCTTGTCGCTAGAAGTTATTGCCTTGATAAGCATCTCCCCGAAGAAGTCCTCGTCCATCGCCGTGTCCTTGATGAGCTTGCCCTGCGAAACCATTGTCGCTATTGCCCATCGGGTCACGTTGTAGTACATGTTGCCAAGCTGTGTTTCCATTTCTGGCGTAAGCGACCCTTGGCGCCTAAGGATAAGAGCATCCCGCAATGCGGAAGCCCATTCCGTCTTTACTGTAAAATTACGCATATATGCCATTGTTAAAGCTCTCCCTATTAATATATATTCTTAGTTTATAACTTTATCAATCTCGCATCATCGAGAGAGCCTTCTCACGGTTTCTGGCCACGCTGGCCTTCTTGGCAATTTCAATCTTAGGGTCGTCACCGACATACCTGTCAACGTAAGTGAGGGCTGCGGCATCGCCAATGTCAGGAGACATCTTCAAGGCAGCCCTGAGGTCTTCCTTCTTCACGAGCAATAGGCGCCCAGAGTTGTCCCTGAGCCACGTGGTCGCACACATCTGCCTTTTGAGTTCTGGGGCAAGCTCGAAGCCGTCCACGTAAAGCCCGTGCTTGACACCGTCGGCAAGGCCGAACCAGATGTAGGCACGCATGTTTGCATAGTCCTGACGGTAGCCTTCTGGGGCGGCCTGTGCGAAATGTATTTGTTCGCAGGGAATTTCATACTTCAATGTGTTGTATTCGTAATCCGAGAACGCTGCGTCCATGTAAAGGCGGTCGATAGGAAGTTCCTTGTTCGACTCACGGATTAGCTGGACGGCCCTTTCGTGGTCGATGCCGTTGAGCTTCCACATTTCTATGACTTCGTTGCCACGCCTCTTGAAGAATGCCGAGCTGTCACGTTCCACGCCCTCACCAGCATCAAAGCCAGCAATGACACGTGTATCTGTGGACTTGATGCCCGAGGGCTGCGTTGGGAAGTCTTTGAGCTTGATGATGGCCGAGTTGCCCAAGTCCGTAGAAATGATACCTAGGATTTCCTGATTGTACATTTCTTCCGTCTTGATTTCGGAAAGGATAAGCTCCATTTCCTCTTCGGTGATGTGTATGTTGTCCGTGGACTTTGCCGAGATGATTTCCCAGTCGCACTTCGGGTCGCTCATGGTGATATTCCACAGCGAACCCTGTCTTGGCGTGGTGGCGCCTACGATTCTCGTCTTGCAGCCAGCGTTACGCATACACGGGCCCCATGTCGCAAGGATGCTTGCTGGGGCAAGGAACTGCTCGTCAAGGATAATCAAACCGACACGGCTGTAACCACGAACAGATTCTACTGCTTGATAAAATCCGAACCACACATGGGCCTGCCCAAGTTCCAAGGACATCGGGCTTTCACGCCATGTGATTAGGTCATAGATGTTCCAGTCCATGGCGATGTTCTTGATTTCAGCAAACAGCGTTTCGTGCAACTGGTCGTGCGTGGTTCCGCCTATGAGGACATTGCGTCCCCTGAGCAGGTAAAGCAGGGCAAGGGCCGCACACACGTAGCTCTTGCCAGCGCCACGTCCACAAATGAGGCAGCTCTTCCTCGCCTTGCTCAGTATCAGTTTACGTTGGTGGGGAAGTAGGCCGCTAAGGTCTATGTCGATTTCCCTGCTACTCAATATCCAGGCCTTTGATGTTGATATTTACGTTGCCGTTCAGCTTGTTGTCGGACTTGATGTCGGCCTTGATTTTCTGCACGGCTTCCTCGGAAGCTGCATAGTCGATGCCCACGAGATGCATGGCCTCGCTTACCACCTTCATGCCTTCAAGGTCGAGCCCTTTGAGGCTGTCGCCGAAAAGCTTCTCTATGCCGTTGTCGATGGCGGCCTGCAACATCTTGGCACGCATTTCCCTACGCATGCGCTGCACGGCGGCACTTTTGAGGCCAGCTGCCCTTGCCTTCTCCTTGTCTCTCCATTGGCACTTGGTGCTCTCGTTCCAGCCTTCTGGAACATGGGAACGGGCCTCTTCTAGCTGGGCCTTTTCCTTGTCGCTCAATATGTGACCCTTTTGCTTAGCCATATCAGTAGCCTCCACCGAAACGCTTGCCGAGGTCGTCGATGCTCTTCTTGATGTCTTGGCAAACACTCAGAATCTTCTCCAAAAGGATGTCGGTGTTGTACTTGATTTCTACGGTATTCTCTGGCGGCAACACTGCAACGCCAGCCGTTTCTTTCTTAGGTTGTGATTTTTTAGTTGTCATAATTATGCCCTCTTTGTAAAAAGAATATGCTTTTTATTAAGTATTTGAAAATAAAACGGCATATTATTGAGATTGAAGGGATAGTGACCGACTAATCATTATCCTTTCGGTGAAACGGCACCCATACCGTATCTTGCGAATTTTATTCTCCTGCTGGACGCACAGTAGGCATAGACGCCAAGGGCCAGTCACTCGGGGCAGTAAGTCTACTTTGAGCACGGGAAAGGTTCCCGCTGCGATTTCCACAATTTTCATTTTCAATTATTCAGGAGAATAATTATGCCAGAAGTTAAGAATGGCTTTGTTAACGCAAAGCACGTTGAACGTATCGCTGCCGTTGTTGCAGATAACATGCCCTACCTCGTCAAGTCCCGTTCGGGCCTTTCCCAGGAGCAGTTGAAGGGCAAGAAATTTGGTACGACATACAATCTCTATATTAGCCCGTTGGCCACAGTTCGCAAGGGCGTGTGCGCTGACCCTGAAACCTTGAAGGAAGTCGAAACTCCCGTTCACACCGAAAACCAGCACATGGCTTTTGAACTCGGCGTATGGGACAAGGATTGGAACATCGGCGACTTCGAAAGCGAAATTGCTGTGCCGAACGGTCAGTCTCTCGCTGCTAACATCCAGAAGGACATTGTGGACGCTACTGTGTTCACCGCTGCCCAGGCTGTCGTTGGCACTCCGAGCTTCGCTACTCTGTCTGACGCTTCCGCTGCCCTCGACGAAATCTCCGTCGCTGGCAACATCGTATCGTTCATGAAGCCTACCATTCAAGGCAAAATTGCGGCTTCTGGGCTCAGCACCTTCGTGACTGCCCAGACCCAGGCTGACTTGTATGGAAAGAACTATCTTGGCGAATACGCTGGCGCCTCTCAGGTTGAGTTGAAGGAACTCCCTGAAATCACCACGCCGACCTCTGACGGCATGGCCGCTACCATCTCTGGTACGCCTGCTGACTCTGGCGACTACTTCGAGCCGATTACTGAAATCACTGGCGCTGGCGTCGTTAAGGGCCTCGCTTACACGGTTGAAGCTCTCGACTCCAACGGTGCTTCTCTCGGTAACGTGAAGATTGTTGACCGTGCAGGTCTCGCAACTGACCAAAATTGGGTCGTGATTGCTCAGACCAAGGCCAACGCTTCCAACAAGGCCAAGATTCCGCAGCTCCGTATCGCTGTGCAGAAGGAAGACGCTGATGGCAACCTCTATGTGCCGAAGGGTGAATCCAACCCGAACGCATGGGTCGCTGGTGGCGTGTCTAGCTTCCGCCTGACTCCGATTCTGGAAGCTTCCACGAAGTACTCCATCGGTCAGGTAAGAACCGAAAATGCAGTCGTTTTCGATTCTTACAAGTTCCAGGACCTCCCAGGTTCCGAAAACTCTGTGAAGACCGTCGGTGGTGTCACGGTGAAGATGAGCAAGTGGGGCGACAACAGCTGCCTCAACGAACTCGTCAGAATCGACGCACCATATGCCGCCGCACTCCCCCTCGCTCGTGATGCGGTTGTAGTCTACTACACGAAGGCTTAATCACTAGCCATAAAGGCTCTCTCCAAAGGCCCCTATGATTTCATGGGGGCCTTTTCTGATGCCTGAAGGCATAGCATATTTTTAAAGACGAAAGAGGTTTTAAAAATGATTTCGGTTAACCAATTGACACAGATGGCATGCGAGCTTTGCTCATTGGTGGAAGCAGGCGAATCCGTAAGGAACGGCTCGGCAGGCGACATGTCCGTCGTTTGCCTTAACTTGCTCAACAGCATGATTGCCGACCTGAACTCCAAGGACTACATATCCATGCAGAACGCCACCATTGACGTTCCGTGCAACCGTATTACTTGGTTCGTGGAAGGTGGCGACCCAGAGCGCAACGCTATCAACATGATGCCGCCAGAGACAATCAACGACGTGGCCCGTTCTTTCGGCAACAGGTTCATCCCGTTGCAGCACGGTGACCCGCTTACAATCTCCATGCAGAACTGCATCGGCATTCCCCACAACTGGACGTATTCCAGAGAATTGGAGGACTACGAGATTGAGGGTGTCACAAGGCAGCGTCTGGTGGGCAAGCTGGAACTTGACGGTCGTGCTTCTGGCACTATCCGCATCTTCTACAACAAGCCGCTCCCGACGTACACTTTGCAGGACACGATTTACCTGAGCGACCTTTACAACAACATGTTGCTCCAAGGTCTCTGCTACAACCTGTGCATCTACTACAAGCTCGCAGACTACAAGCAGGCTTTCGAAATTGAGTTCGACAAGGCCAAGGCTGCCATCAAGAAGAAGAATTACAACTCACGGATGATGCAGCGTGACGGTGGACGCTTCGGCGATTACCGTGACCTGTATGCTGCGGCACTTGCGCCGAATGCGATGTTCTAGGAGGGCAAATGGGTCTGAAAATTTACAACGACCTTATAGGCGCCACGAACAAGGGAAAGTTCCCTGCAATCCAGGGGTCTTCATGGAGCAGCAATTTGTTTCAGGAGGAGAACGGTGGGCAGGCCTACATGGCATCCTTGCCAGGGTTGAAGCTTGAACGCTCCACTGGCGTAAGGGGCCGTGTACAGGGTGTCTACGTCAGCTCGGTGGGTGAGACTGCGATAGGCGGAGCCCCCGAGATGTTCGCCGTGGTCAACGGAAGGGTGATGCGTTTCACTCCCGATGGACGCATGAGCATCATCGGAAGTGTCAGCATCAACAATGCACGTGTTTCCTTTGCCGAGACAGGCGGTCTCCGTCCTTTCCTTTTGATTGCCGATGGGCAGAACCTGTTCGCATGGAACCTTACCGAGTCCTACTGGTTGCAGATTCAGATGCCGCCAAGGGCTGTCGGTGAAGGCCAGGTCACTCCAAGTTTCGTACAATGTGTTGACGGTTCAATCGTCATAAACGACGTTGGAACAAACTATTTTTATTTCTCCATAAGGTTCCCTCTGAATACCGAGAAGCGCAAGGTGTTCGACATGAGCGGTGGCGAGGTTCAGTACGAGACTGACGGTGTCACCGTGAAGATGGTGGAACTGCCTAGCGAATCCATCGTGTTCCTTGACTCATATCAGGTGCCGCAATACCATTCAAGCTATTCCGCAGCGGACAACATTGATGCACTGGCAGCTGTCGGTGATATGTTGTACGTGTTCGGAAGTGGCACTGTGGAAGTATGGCAGAGGGGTTCTGGCGAGTATGAACAGTGGTTGAGAACAAGCTACACTGCGAACCTTTCGAACGGTATCGAGGCGCCTTTTAGCTTGGCCGTAAACAAGACTACGTTGTTCTATGTTGGTGCTGGCACGAGTTTCGCAAAGGGCGTCATGATGGCCAACGGTTCCACCTACGAGAAGATTAGCCCAGACTTCCTCGACAAGAAGCTGTTGGAGACTGGCTCTCAGAACGCATACGGTCTATGTTATTCAGTTGGGGAGCACCAATTTTATGTTCTTCAACTTCCAGGCATTCACGAGACTTGGTGCTACGACATGTTCAGCAAGAGCTGGCACCAGCGTCAGTCTAGGGACCGTGACAACGGAACCGAGATGCAGTGGCGAGTACAGGCCATCGCATGGTGGAAGGAGAAGTTCTATGCGTTCTGTGGCGACTCTGGTGTCTATCTGCACGACAACGACTACTGGATGGAAGACAACGTGGATGGCCCAGGCTGGCCGATGATTAGGCATCGCCAGGGTTCCGTCATCGTTGACGAGTTGAAGCCTTTCATTCTCCAAGAGGTTGCCGTGGAACTCAACGTGGGTACATGGGAAAGCTACGAGATAAAGCCAGAGCTGACCTTGGAGATTTCCAAGGATGGCGGCGAGACGTTCGGCAACAAGCACAGCGTTTCGTGTGGCCTCGCAGGCGAGTACAGCCACCGTGTGCGTTTCCACTTGGGTGGACGCAATCGTTTGTGCGTACTCAGGTTAACTTATTCGTATCCTACCGACCTTGTTCTTAGCGCTGCCAGCATCAGGGCCGTAGGCACGGGGTGCATGATATGATTTATTCAGCCAACATCAACCGTGGTTCGTCACATGAGGCCATTGCTGGTCTCATGGCTGGCACGTGGGACGAATATGATTCCCGTGAGTGGCACGTGGTGAAGACCCCGATGTTCCTTTGCCTGACCGCTACGTTCAGCGATGCAGGGACATACCAGATGCCTTTCAGGTTCGGCATGACTGTCATGGCCGACATTGCGTATGGCACTGGCGGAAGCGAGTCACGTATCGTGAAGCTCACGGACACAAGTTTAACTGTCACTAAGCCTTGCCTTGTTCGCATCCTTGCGTTCGGAAAGGCTTCGGACGCACAAAGATTATTTTAGTGGAGGAGGTTCCACGTGAAACAAAAGAATGACGATGAAAAGTTCAAGGAGCTCGTGAAGCGCATGAAGACGTTCAACGACCTGCTTGGTGATTATCTGGACTCGCTCGACATGGACGAAGGCGACGAAAAGGAAAAGGAGGATAAATAAATGGGTACTTACAGAGACGCAGTTAACCTTGCGAGCGACATGGATACCTTTGACGCTGTCACTGCTGGCCTAGGCCTCAACCCGATTGCCGCTGGTAACTTCGTGGGTGACCTTCTCGGTCTTGGCAACTCAAAGCAGGTGGATGCCGCACTGGCATCGTACGATGCTCTCATGGGCGAGGCACAGAATGTCTATGGCCAGAACATGGGCGACCTCGGAAAGTATGGAAGTCTGTTGCAGAGCACTTACGGCGAAGGCGCTGGCAAGTACAACGATGCGCTTAACCAGTACCTGAACAGCGATGTCTTTCAGGGACAGGAATTCAACTATGGCGGCAGCATCAACGACTTCTACGACAAGTTCGCCAACCAGCGTGCCCAGCAGGCAATGGATGCGCTCCGTGGAAGCTATGGCGACATGATGTCGTCCGAGTTCGCAAATGCCATGGGTGCCAAGCAACAGGCGCTCGCAAGCGAAGAGTGGGAAAAGGCTTACAACAAGATGCTTGCTGACAGGCAACAGGCAATGGCCGAATGGCAGGCCAATCAGGATACTGGCTGGAAGAACTGGAATGCTATGCAGGACCGCTACAAGACTGCGGTTGATGCATATGGCCGTGACCGTGACGCTCTATTGAGCGGACAGGGCGACGTTCTGAGCAACACAATCAGTGCAAGGAACGCAAACTTGTCTACACTGAGCGACCTCACGCAGGCAAAGGCAAATGCGGAGTTGCAGCGCCAGAGCGGCAATGCTGCACTCCTAGGTTTCGCAGGCGACATCATCGGCGCAATTCTCTAAGGGGGTGACACATGGCATTGAATATCAATTGGCAGGGCCCGCAAGCTCACAACCTTGACGTTACCTCGGCCATGCAGGGGAACAGGGAAATGTTCTCCAAGGCTGGCCAGGGCATCGGCACGTTCATCAAGAACTACCGAAAGTACAAGGCTGACCAGGAGATGAAGGGCCTCATCGACGAATACAAGACTGGCCGTGGCACACGTGAGAAGCGCATGCAGGAAATCCTTGCCGAAATCAAGCAGCTCGAAGTCGAGAATGCGAAGATTAGGGAAGAGTATGACGGCATGGGCGCCCAAGGTGCAGGCGAAGCTGTTGGAATGGCATTCAACTGGAGGCAGTAAGCTATGGCAAAGAAGCCTGGATTCGAGGATTGGCTACGGGCAGCGATTGCCCTGTTCGGCTCTGGCGCTTCTGCGGCTGGCGGTGTCGGGGCTATGACGCTCCTTAGCGGAGTAGGTGGTGGCGCTTCTGTGGAAGATGGTAGCGACAAGGCTACCAGTCTTGGTCATAACTTCAACTATGATATCAACTACATAGAAAATGACCCGCAGAACAACAAGATGCTCCAATACCAGACTGGAAAGGAATACGGTCCTAGGCAGACCCTTCTCGAACACGTGAACGCATTGCGTCGTTATGTTCGCCCAGGAATGAACCCTGCCCAGTTGAAGGAAGCCCTGAGGCGTGGCAAGGAATACGAGCAGAGCCTTCCACAGTGGTGGGACGATGACCGTCCTAGGAAGAACTTCACTCCTTCGTCTTCTGCTGTGTCTGGCATCAGGATTACTCCTGACAACAAGATTCAGATTAGGTTCGGCAGGGGCACCAAGTGGTATTCATACCGTGGCGGTTCTACCCCAGGCGAGGCTGCTGAAGAAGCTATGAAGCTCATTGGCGTACAGGAAAGTATTGGCCGCAACATGTGCAGCAAGAGCAAGAACAATGCGATAGGACAGTGGGCAAAGTCACACCTATTACCAGGGTACTAATATGTCAATGTTGCGTTATGATGACAAGTGCGACGTATGCAAGCTGATGGCATCATGGCTGACTGCCCATGGTGTCAACTGCGTTGCACTGGAAGGCGCCAGCGAGGTGCCTGTGTATTGCGATGACAAGGGCAAGGTTCACTATGGCGACCGTGCCGTCGAAATGGTCATCAGGGACTATCCAGGCGTGTTGCCGTGCGTCCCTGCGTTCGCCAAGGAACCCGTGGCGAAGTTTGTTTATCAGCTGGCGAGGGTTGCCAGGGCTGCTTGTCCTAGGTGCCGTTCTCGGCGTATTTTTAATCAGAAAGAGGAATAAATATGAATTACGTTGATAGATTTAGGGCGAATCTTGCTGATGGCACCTTTGACCCAGCAAACGCAAACAAGCAGGATATAAAGACTGCTCAGTTGCTTGTTGGTACGACTCCTGATGGAATTTGGGGTCCAAAATCAAATGCTGCTCTTGATACTTTCAAGTCAAACTATAACGGGCCGATGCAGTTCCGTTGGAAAGGTATGACTGGAAATGAAGCTGCTAAGGCTTACTCTGCATATGATACAAAGCAAATTGATGTTGAGTATCGGCAGGAAGAACTCATGGCAAAGTTCAAGGAGAACGAGGACAAGATTGCCCAGCTGAAACTGGAATACCAGAAGCTGCAACAGGAAGAGTCCACTGCATCCGAGAGCCTCGAACGTGACATTGCTGCTAACCGTGCAGGCATTGGCGATTCCAACCAGTACAACGTATGGCGTTCACGTGTTGAAAGCAGGGAAGCTCAGGACAAGGCAAGACAGGCTGATACAGAATCTTCTGTCCGTACGGCAAAGAGCAAGCTCAACAACGCATTGCGTGACCTGTCCTATGCCCGTGGCGACAAGGAGACGGCTGTGGCCAAGCAGATGTACGAAGATGCCTTGGCCGAGTACAACGAGAAGGCACGTAAGGCTGGCATGCCCGAGGAAAAGCCTAGCAAAGTGGCACAGCAAGATACTGTCACCATGTTCGACACCAAGGACTTCATCCGCCAGCACCGTGACAGCAACGGTCACTGGGATAGCGAGGAGAACCAGAAGAAGGCCTATGAGATGGCCAAGGCTCTCGGTGACGAGGGTGTTCCTCTGCTTGACGAAATCTACAAACAGGTTACAAAGGAGAAGGCTATCAACGACGCTACGAAACAGTGGAACGCAATCAAGACTGCTGCTGCCACCTTGAAGGACAGCGCTTCTGGTAGCTACCATATTGATGTCAATGGCAAGTCAATACCTGCAACAGTGCAGAACAGTTCTGATGGCAAGTACAAGGAAGTCATCGTGAACGGCAAGGTTGCATACAAGTGGAAGATTGAGGAATAACGATGGCTAAGACATGGACTATGGGAGACTGGGACGACGAGCTTCACCGCAAGGCGGATGAGGCCGTCAAGGTCCATATGGAAAAGATGAACATGGACGGCTACTCCGAGACAAAGAAGGATGCCATCCGTAATGAACTCAAAAAGACAGCTTTGAAGAAGTTGAAGGAGAACTTCAAGTTCAGCAACTTGAAGGACACCGAGAGAGACTTTGTCTCCAATTGGAAGGCAGAGGACGCCGCAAGTTTCTTGCTTAGCGGAGGCAACAAGGCGTACACTGATACGTTCAATCCTCTCAATATCAAGAAACAGGAAGACTTCCAGAAGCTCGCCCCGTTTATCCTTGGCGTTGCCGATGAGGGCCGTGACTGGTACAACATGGGCAATGTTGACCTGTTCGATGCAGGCAAGAAGCTTGGCTACGATGTGTCCACCAAGAAAGGCAAGAATGACTTCCTTCGTGACGTTGGCGATGTCCAGATGGCCTATGACAGGGGAAAGCTGCTCGAAGAGTTCAACAAGGAAAACGGTGTGCTAAGCGAATTGTTCTATCCTACCCTGATGGAAGAGATGCGTAAGCAAATCAGCACTGGAACTGGAACACAGGAACAGTTGGACGCTGCCAAATCCTTGGACAAGAAGATTAACTGGGCAATGGCAATGGCTCCGTTCGTTGCGAAAGGCGGAGAAGCCCTCTTGGCAAAGGGTGGCCAACAGGTCATGGCAAGGGCACCTAAGGTTGCCAATGTCGTAAATACGGCATCGAGGCAATATCCTAGAAGTGCCAAGGTTGCTGACATCATTCTGCATGACCCAGCAATAAACGGTGTATACGGAGCGTTGGGACAGGGAGGCCTTGAAGCTTATAGGCAGGCAGAGAAGGAGAACATCGACTCTGACCTTGAAGCCGACTACAAGAATGCACTCCTTGCACTTACAATGGGTGCAACAAGACCTGGCATGATTGGCAGTGCTTCGGCATTGGCTTCACAGGTTCCAGGCAGGCCTATGTCTAGGTTTGCCCGTGGTATTGCTGGGGCAACTAGGAAGGGAAACCCAGTATACATGGAACGTGACGAGTTCGGAAATGCACTAGACCTTCTTTTGGGTAGGCAAAAGGGTACTACAATTCCTAAGAGAGCTACTTTAACGGCAAAAGCCAATCCATTGACCGAGGGAAATCTTGATGACGAATATGCAAAAGTCATTCTTGGTGGACCCAATGCAGCGTCGTACACTCTGCCAGAAGTAGCTAATGCAAGACTTGCCGAAAAGGGACTGGAACAGCTTGAAAAACTGTATGGCACCGAGAAAGCAAGGAAAATCTTGAACAACCTAATCAGCAAAGAAACGGTTCTCAAAGATTATGACAACCTGTCTAAGCTTTTCATCAACCGTGACAAGTACAATGCGGCAAGGAAACTTCCAGTTGGCAAGGAGCTTGTCAATGGAGAGCTCAGGGATGACGATGTCCTCACTAAGCTTGAACAGGCATTCCCGTCCAAGATGGCCGAGGCATACGGAAATGATGGCTGGTATACTGGTGGCCTAATCACTGGTGATATTCTAGGCGGTATCGGTGGAAGTGTTGAGCCTGTCATAAAGGTAAACCCGTTCGGACCGTTGTCTGGCGGAAGGCCGAACATTGTAAGCTCAGCCGACTACAAGGAAACCGCATGGTACAAGAAGTTGTCCAAGAAGCAACAGGAAGCCTTCGACGACGCCTACGAGAAGTCCAAGAAACAGGCCAAGTGAGCATATTTTTTAAGCGAGGTTTTAAATGAACGAACTTGAAATTATTGACCGCTGGAACGCATTCGAGACCCGCTGCGCACAGGCGAGGGACACACAGATTTCACATATCCGTGAAGACCGACAGTTCCTCTCTGGCGACCAGTGGGATGACGATGACAGGGCCCTTGTAGGCACGGCAATCGTCCCGAGAACCGTGGACGTGACCAGCGTATCCATCAACGCCATACGCAACCAGTACATCAAGGCGCCATTCCAGTGGTACACTGGCGACGCCGAAATCGACCAGCTCTCAGATTCATTCCTGGCCACCCGTGACAACGCAAGGGCAGCAGTGGATGTCCTTGAAAGCGTGGTAGCCTATGGCCTCGGCATTTTCGCACTGAGCACGGAAGAGGTGGACGGTGAAATCGTTCCCTGCATCTATGCACCAGAAGACATCACCAAAGTTTATCTTGACCCTGATTCGACCGCTGTGGACGGCAGTGACCAATATGAAGGCGCCATAGTCGAAATCAAGAGCAAGACATGGGTTAAGCATAACTATCCTGAAATCGACACGGAAGAAGACCCGCTGGTTTCATGTCATGGCTGTGGCGAGGGCATGCCCTTTGTCACCTACTACGTTCGTGAGGACGGCCATTGCACGGTCTATCGTCTCCTTGGCGACAGGCAGGTTGCAGAGCCAGCAATTATCGAAATCGACCGTATACCACTCTTTCCAGTATATGGAGAGAAAATTTGGGTTGGCGAAAAGACGTGCTATCGTGGCATTGTCCGCAAGGCTGCCCCTGTGCAGAAGCTCATCAACATGGCTTATTCACAGCTGGGAGAAAGGCTTGCCGTGTCTCCGAAGCCAGTCATCATGGGCACCGTGGACGCAATGGAAGGCCTTGACGCTGGCTACCGCAACTTCGGCAAGACGAGGAATCCGCTGGCCCTCTACAACAGGCTGGCCGATGACGGCAAGACGGAGCTAAAACCTCCCACGTACATCCAGAACACCGTCGAGTTCAGTGACATCACTGGCATCATCAGTGCGAACCTCGACTTCATGCATTCCATCACTGGCGTCGATGCGAAGGGCATGGTTGACCAGGGATTGGAAATTACGGCCACTCAGGCCATGCTGGACAAGCAGACCGAAAGTACGAACATCAGGCATTTCTACGAAAACTTGCGTACGACTTACAAGAGCCTTGCGGAAGCCGTTCTCGGAATGCTCGGCGTACAGGACATCTGTGTAGACATCATCGAGGGCCCAGAATCGCAGATGGAACGCCAGATTGCATTGCAGATGCTCACTGGCTTGCTCCCGAGCGTACAGGGCGACCCGACCAAGTTGCAGGCTGTCCTCGACGGCATGTTGCTTTCCAATTCCGACAACGCAGTTCTCCGTCAGGTTTACGGTGCATTGCACAGCCAGCCTCCTACGGACCCGCAGGCCATGCAGACCATCGAACAGATGAAACAGGCGCTCGACCAGAAGAACAAGGAACTCCAACAGCTGCAACAGCAGGTTCAGTCTTACGAGACGAGCGAAAGGAGCACCCAGATGAACATTCAGGGCGAACTCCTGAAGATGAAGCTGCAGCATGAACAGAAGTTGCAGGAGATGGCTTTCCAGAAGGAACTCGATGGCAACACCGAGGCTGCCAAGGCCGCAATGGACTTGGAGAAGCAGCAGATGGATATCGAGAAGCAGGCGGTTGAACTCGATGCGGCCAAGACCAAGGCACAGGCCGAGAAGGCCAAGGCAGCGGCAACAATCGTTCAGTCAATGACTCCAAAGGTTGAGGTAAAGGATGAAACTAGCATTTCAACGTAGATTTCTTGATGACGACGGCAACCCGCTGAACGCTGGGCGTATCACTTTATACGCCCACGACAGCCAGACGCCGCTCACTGTCTATTCCCTTGCAGGCGAGGAATACTCCCCTGCCGCTAACCCGATGTTGACTTCCAATGACGGGCGTATCGACACTGTTTTCTACGACAGCGGCATCATCGATGTCAAGGTCGAGAAGAACAACAACGACGGCACCTTTGAACTCCTTGACACGTTCGAGGACGGCCTTGACGTTGGCAAGAACGGGACTACGGACACGCAGGTTGACACTATCGAGGAACTGAGAAACGTTGACCCGAACATGGGCACCGTGACTGTCGTGGGCTACTACGAGCGTGGCGATGCGCCTGTCCGTATGTACTTCTGGGACGCCAACAGTTCCAACACTATCGACGGCGGTTATGTCATCGGTAGCGAAGTGAGCGACACTGGCCGCTGGATTCTCCTTTGGGAAGACGAGATTCTTCCGTGTACTGTCTACGGCGTTATGCCTGGTCAGCACGAGGAAAACATCAGCCAGTTCCTTGGCTTCCCCAATACGGTCAGCACGAAGGCCATTGCTACGGCAAGGATTTGCCGATTCATTCCTGGAACGTACTTGACAGACCAGACTTACTACACGACAAAGAACCTGTACTTCGACGAGGGTTCCAAGTTCCCTTATGCAAGTTTCAGCTGCAACACTGTTATCATTCCTAACAATACGGACTACGTGGCAAACTTCGACTGCACTGGGCACCAGAAGGAAATCCACAGTTCATGGTTCAGGACGCTCAGGGAATTCCTGCTGTGTAAGGCAGAACGATACGTGATTGACCAGACGAACCATTTCTTGAACACAACTATTACTGGCCAGTACACAATTGCAAATGCCGAGCTTGAATTCCATGCTAGGCTCCCTGTGACGTACAGCGGGGACAACACCCGCATCACGTTCAGTCGCTGCGATTTGCAGGGAAGCGGCATGTTCAACACCACTGACAAGTTGTCATTCGCATACACAGAAATCCACGACAAGTGGTGGCTTAACCCTGCGGACATCGACTGGGTGAACAATGTACGTGCAAGGACGGTTTCCTTGGACAGGCTAGTCCTTGCCAACTTCACGTCACCGCTGGCTTACGTGAACGCAATCAAGGCCGATGGCCAGAAAAAGCTTGACCTTGCTGGGCGCTACATACCTTCTCTTGATGCAAGCGGTTTCACCGATATCTTGAATGTGGACTGCAACAGCTTCTACTTCAATACACCTGGGACTGTGGTGAACATCAGGAACGTAAAGTCCAACACCTCAAACATCAGTGGCCACACGTTCGACATCTATAATTCAAACATCGACAACTGCTCGCTCAGCTGCCAGATGATTAGCATGTATGATTCAAGGATTTACCTTCCGTATGCGCCTAACTTCCAGGCCGCATGGTTCTACCGCTGCACAGTCATTGGTGGCACACCGTGGACTTGCAAGGGCCAGCTCATCGTGGAGGGTGGCTCATTCAACGCAAGCCTGAACTATGTGACGGACAACGACAATACGCATTATCCTGTCGAGTTCAACAACGTTGTGTTCGGCGAGAACAACAGCCTGCAATTGAAGAACCTTAGCATGATTGGATGCACCACGAGCAACAACACTATCAAGCTGTTCACGTACAAGGACAATGACCATTATGCTCTACGCTGCAACCTCGAAGGAAACCTTTTCCACAACAACAATCCTATCGAGTTTACGAGGATTGATGAGATTGACGGAAGGTGGCAGGAAGACGTTTACGATGTTGTCCTTAACTGGAACATAGTGAACAACATGTTCAGTGGCAACAACGAGGGCCTTCGCATGCGCTACTGGCAGAAGCGTACTGGTTCCTACTATGGCCGTACCTTTGTTAGCCCGCAGCAGAACGTGCATAGCGTTGTGTACACTGGCAACATGGGAAACTGCCCTGCCGAGAGCGCACGTGGAATGGTAGTCGGTGACAACAAGGGCTACACCCGACAGGAGATTCAGGAAGACACGTACGTGTACAAGTACACTGGTGTCAACAAGCGTATCATGCCTGCCGTGAGTGGCAGCACTACACTATGGTGGTCCCAGAAGTCCATCAAGAACGACGAGACGTTGTTGAAGTGGTATAGCTGGGTCGAAGCCGACCCATACAACTCGCTGACATACGATGTATATGTGCAGACTGCGTGGTTCCTGTATCATGGTGCCTACGATGAACCTGTCAATGACGGTGACTTCTTCAAGATGACTCTCTTGACGTTCGGCGACTACATCAGGGTTGTCCAGCGTGGAGACGGTGACCGCAACCAAGGCGTGGTCGCAAAGATGGTCTAACGGCGTATTTTTAGGTGAGGAATTGATATGGCAGTAGCTTATTTATTCGACCCAGTGAAGCAGTTCGTGTCCCGCAACGGTATACCCCTTGCGGGCGGCTTCCTTAATGTTTTCGTAGGAGAGTCACAGGAACCAGCTGCCACGTTCAGCGATGCTGCTGGGCAGGTCAGGAACCCACAGAACATTCCAATCGACTCGGCTGGCCGTGCCCTTGGCGTGTTCGTGGACGACACCAAGCTTTACACGTTGAAGGCATACAACTATGGTGGAGAGTTGCAGTTCAGCATCTATCCTGTCGCTCCTGGAAAAGGTGGCGGTGGCGGTGGAACCAGCTATTACTACCCTGGCGACGAGTACATCAACATCGACCAAGATGCTCGTGAAATCAGCCTGCACAACTTGAAGCCAATCCGTGGTGACGAAGAGACCATCCACATGTACGACAGCGATGGCGCTGTCATCATCAGTGTCAACCCAGACCTCATAGGTAATGAAACACATGTGGCCGCTGGCGAGCACACTTCCGTTGACTTCGACAGCGACAACAACACTTACACCGTGAACGCAAATATGCAGGGAACGGAAACGATAGACGTCGATTCCGACGGAAACATCAGTGGAAAGTACCAGGGAGGATATGGAATTGAGATTTCTGGAAACCGAATTTCCAAGACGCATCACAGGCTTATTGCAACGAATAACGTGCAGTACACTTATTGCAAGGTGTTCGATTTTACTTGGCAATATGTCTATGGACGTGGTCAATGCGTTTTCACTGCTACTCATTACGGTGGCAGCTATGTGACATTTTCTGTCACGCTCATCCGTGCGCTAGGTGCGAACTACACTGTGGCATGGCCATACGTAGTTGCGGCTAGCGATGACATGGTGAACCCTGGCGCCTTCATTGAAAAGCTTGAAGTCCGTGAGGTGGGCAACCGCATCGTCGGTTATTTGAAGTTGCGCAATTTCAGTCAAAACCAGTTCTGGCTTGATTGGGAAGGCTCTTCTGGTGCTGGCTATGTTTCGTTCACTCCGCAGCTTACCAATTCTCCCGAGGGCGAAATTGCCTGGACGAGAACGGTAGACAGGTATGACGTATGGTATTCACAGGCCGATGCAGACTACACTTTCCAAAAGAAGCTTACCGCAGGTGAAAACATCCATATAGACAGTGACAATGTTATCTCCGCTGATGGCGGTGACAGCAACGTGTTCGTCGCTGAATACGGAACCACGACCTATGCGGAAGTGGAGGAAGCGCTAGGCTACGGAAAGATTGTAAGCATGCGTCTTGAAGAATCGCCCGAGGAAATCCTTGGTGCGCAATATGGTGGATACTTTGTCTACCCTGACGTCAACGAGTACTATTTCTTTGCATTGGGCAACGGTGGCCAAAAGAAGATTTACAGGCTGACCAGTGAAAACCAGTGGAGCACTTTCAGTCCTGACGAACTGTCTGGAAAGGTATTCATCGCCGTGTACGGCAGCACCCTTTTCAATGACATCAAGAGTGCCATTGCCCAAGGCAAGTATGTCGTGACAAGGCGTGGCTCGCAGTATTATGTGATGATTCACGATTTCGACTACCGTATCATCTTCAACAGCAAGGCCAACCTAGGATGGAACACTGCGGACTTCTGCGAGGTCGATAGCGACAACGTGTGGACAATGTACACATCAGCCGCCCCGCTCACCACGTTTGCCGAGCATGGCTCCGTAATCACGACGGACGCATGGAACGAGGTTGACCATACCACAAGCTTCGTTCTTGCTCAGAAGGGAACCCATGGCGGAACAATGCAGGTCGGTGTCAAGATAGGTACTGGCGGATGGACGGGAAGCTACAAGGTATTCACTCGCCTGTACCATAATGCCAACAACCCGTCTGCACCTCCTAACGGAACGACCGATTTCTCTACCGTTTCGCTTACTTCGGAGTTCGCTTATGTGGGTAGTGTCCCGCAGTACCTGCTCCAGACTAACGTGCAATGGACATATATAGTCGAGCTTGCCTACTCGTCAGGTCCTGGTCGTTCCGTACGGTTCACTATGTCTGGCATTGGCTCCACTGACATAACATTCTTGGCGGAGGAAATCAGATGACGGCAGCTGTAATAATCGGAAAGTTGCTTCCCTATATCATCGGATTGCTGGCAGCTCTCGCCGCATGGCTCAAAGGCCATGCCGAGGTGCAGAGCGTGAAGAAGGACAGGGAAGAAACCAAGAAGGAGAGAGATGACAGCATTCAGCACCTCTCTTGGGAACTCAATCGTATTAAGGAAGATATGCAACACCAGAACTTGCTGAATGACGATTTCAGGCAGCAACTGACAACCATGAACAGCACTATCACGGAAGTGAAGACGCTTGTGGAACTTCTGGTGGACAACAAAATTAAGAACGGAGGGCACTAGGATGGCCTTGATAAGAAAGGACAATCACGTTTTGTACGCTGGCTGGGATGTTGACATCTTCAGCTCCGATGGCACCGTTGGTGTACAGGAATACGAACCGAACAAGTTCGACCTATCCATCGGCGAGGCCCTAGAAGGCAAGCAGGACACCTTGACTCCTGGTGATGGAATTTCTTTGGACTCCGACGGCAATATCAGCTGCACGAGTAAGAACATCCACCGCCTTCTCCGTTGGTACACGAACGCAAATGAGGCCGATGCACAGCACCCTGTGGGCGACTGGTTGCATGACCTTGATGCGGAAGACCCTGATGACCCGAGTGGCCACCCGATGGTCACTGCCGACATGCTTTTCGAATGGTATGGCAAGGGCCAGATTTTCGACCTCTATGAAGTCGATGGGGAAAATGGAAAGGAAGGTTGGTCTGCTGTATACCGCATGGTGACATGGCAAGACCAGTCCGAATGGTGGTCGCAATTTGCCCCTGTTCCTGGAAAGGCTGTCCGTATTGAATTCTTCCGCATGGGCATGTACTCAACGCCTTACCGTGGAGGCCTTATTGCCTACATCAGGTACAAGGACGAAGACTACATGCGCCTGTATGACATCATGCCTGGCCAGTCTATTTGGATGGCTGAATACCAGGAAAAGTTGCCAGAATATGCCCGTGACTTCCATGCTGGTGACTACCTCAGGGTAAAGCCTGATGGCAGTGGCCTAGAATGGGTAAAGCTCAGTGGTGGAGAAGGCATTGAGGTTGACAGCGATGGCTACATCTACATCGACCCCACTATTGTACAGCAGCTGCTTGTGGCAGGCTGGGGCATTCACATTGATTCGGACAACGTAATCAGTGTTGACCCGAGCATCATTCAGGAATCTCTGACCCCTGGCCAAGGCATTAACATCTCGTCCGACGGTGTTATCTCCGTTGACTCTGATGCGTTGCCAGCAGGTGCGACGGGTGCCACTGGCGCTACTGGAGCAACAGGTGCGACTGGTGCCACGGGCGCTACAGGCGCCATTCCCTTTACGGTGCCCTTCGTTGCTGGTGAAGGAGTCACGATGGAACTTGACTCCGACGGCGAGAATTTGCAGGTTGTAATCAGTGCCGAAGGAAGGAGATATCAGGCTGGTTCTGGTATCGACATTTCAGATGACGGTGTGATTTCTGTTGACTCGGATTCGTTGCCTGCTGGTGCAACGGGAGCTACTGGCGCTACTGGTGCAACAGGTGAAACGGGAGCAACGGGAGCTACTGGTGCAACAGGAGCAACAGGTGCTACGGGTGAAACTGGCGCAACTGGCGCTACGGGCGAGACAGGTGCTACTGGTGCCACGGGTGCTACTGGCGAGACTGGTGCTACTGGTGCCCCTCTTACCTTCGATGACTTGACCCCAGAACAAAAGGCTGAGCTTAAAGGTGATACGGGCGCCACAGGTGCAACAGGAGAAACTGGAGCTACTGGCGAAAAGGGTGACACTGGTGCAACTGGCGAGACTGGAGCCACAGGTGCGACTGGCCCAAGCGGCGATTCTGCGTACGAAATTTGGCTTGCCGAGGGAAATACTGGAAGCATACAGGATTTCCTTGATAGCCTTGTAGGCTCTACTGGTGCCACGGGCGCCACGGGCGCCACAGGAGAAACAGGTGCAACTGGTGCGACTGGCGAGACTGGTGCGACTGGTGCCACAGGTGAAAAAGGTGACCCAGGCGATTTCATTCCTGGCGACGGGTTGCAGTTTGTAGACAGTGACGGACACGATGTACTTGAAGTTGATTCCCTTCCGCTTGTTGCTGGAAAGGGCGTGAAGATTAGCGTCAATGCAAACAACGTAGTGGTTTCACTTGATGAAACCGTATTGTATGACGTAGGTTCAGGTACTGCTACTGGAAGCGCATTACTTTCAGAAGACCCATCCCATTTTGAACGGATAGGAATTACTTACTACGCATTTGACAATTCAAACGCATACAACTATGAAGAAGTTCCAGCTAATCAAACAGTATTCACTCTTGGTTCAGCATGGGCTAGCGTCTCAAGTGGAACTGCTAGTTTCTTCAGTAGGCTATCACTTAGTTCGCTTACATTAACATGCGAAAGGCAATCGTATGTAAATTATGCGAACCCATCGACAGTAGTAGATGCAACGGCCAACTTTAAGATACATAAGGTTGTCGGTATAAACCGCATTGCAAGTAACTAGGGGTGATTATGGCTGTGTTTACTTTCATGGGACATTTCTTGAAGGCTCTTGGGCGTAGACAGCTCATAGGCCTTCCTTCTGGTGGTGAACCTACAAAGGAAGAGATATACGAGCTTGTCTATCCTGTTGGTTCCTATTACCTAAGTATGTCTGACACGTTCGACCCTAACGTTGCATTTGTCGGCACTTGGGTACAGGATACCCCTGGCCTCATGACGATGAACTCTGCTGACAGTACGCAGCTTGGAACAACTGGCGGCGAAAAGACACATGCTCTTACTACAAGTGAAGTACCTGGGCATACTCACTCCGCTGAGGGTATCACGTATCAAACTTCAAAGAACGGTTCTTTCGGAAACACGACACAGACAAGCTACTGGAACAATACCCGTGGTAATCAGCTTAAGTATGAGCGTATCTATGACGGTACATTGACCTCATCTTCTACTGGTAGCGGCACTGCTCACAACAACCTTCAACCTTACATCGTTTGTGTAAGATGGCACAGGATAGCATAATGACTCTTGAAGAAACATTTAATTTGCTTAGGCCAGTAGGTTCATACTACGAGACATCAGATGCCGACTTCGACCCAGCCACGGCAGGATGGTTCGGGACGTGGGTTGAAGAAACTGAGGACAGGGTTCTTATTGCCAAGACGAGTTCAACCACATTGAATGGAACTGGTGGTGAAAACACTCATAAACTTACCGCTGCCGAAACGCCAAAGCATACCCATACAGGAAGCATGGTTGTCACCAACAGCGGAAAGGGTCAGCCTTCTACACGAGGAAACACAAAGATTAATTCATACTGGAACACCATCTACAACTACTCGACATACATCAGTGGTTATTATGGATTGGGTAAGTACAATACCAACTCAGTCGGTTCTGGTGGCGCACACGAAAACCGTCAACCGTACATAATTGTGCGTAGGTTCAGGAGGGCTGCATAATGGAAGCGCTTGACCTTTTCCCGATAGGACATGTGATTGAGACAATCGATGCATCTTTTGACCCCAATGTTTCCATTGGCGGAACGTGGCAACTTAATCACGATTCTGGTTCAGATGGGCATGCTTACATCATGGTGAGCAAAGATGCAAATGATACTGACTTTGACACAGTTGGAAAAACAGGAGGGGCAACGACAGCATCTGTTGCTACTGCAAACTATCCTGCACATACGCATACATGTCGTGGCGGTTATCTAATCCCAGGTAATCACAGTGCAGGCTATACGTATGGTTCTGTCAAGATTAACGCAGGCTGGGGTCTATGGTCTGGATGGGTTGACAACAACGGCTCATACGATGGCTATGGTTCGGGTTCAATCACATTCCCTAACCAGGCAAATGCAGCAAATACTAACCACAACAACGTCTGTGCGTACCGTATTGTCAACAGATGGATACGTACGGCCTAGCAGCGTATTTTTAAGCAAAGGGAACACTTTTGTTCTAGGAGATTTTAATATGAGAATGCCTTTAACACATGCTGACTTGCTTCTCACGATTGCAAAGGGCGACACTGGTGCCACTGGTGCCACGGGGGCTACTGGAGCAACTGGAGCCACTGGAGCGACTGGTGCGACAGGTGAAACTGGTGCAACTGGTGCGACTGGTGCATCCCTTAGTTTTGATGACCTGACGGAAGAGCAGAAGGCCGAACTTAAAGGAGACACTGGCGCTACAGGTGCTACTGGTGCAACGGGAGCTACTGGTGCGACAGGTGAGACTGGTGCTACGGGTGCTACTGGTGCAGCACTCCGTTTCGAAGACCTTACGGAAGAGCAAAAGGCAGAATTGAAAGGCGATACTGGTGCGACAGGTGCAACGGGTGCCACAGGAGCTACTGGTTCACCCCTTACGTTCGACGACCTCACCGAGGAGCAGAAGGCCGAGCTGAAAGGCGAAACTGGTGCCACGGGAGCCACAGGAGAAACAGGTGCTGACGGTGCTTCTGCATACGACATATGGCTGCAAGAAGGAAACACTGGGTCAATCGATGACTTCCTTTCCAGCATTGTTGGTGCGACAGGCTCCACAGGAGCTACGGGAGCCACTGGGGCCACAGGTGCGACTGGTGCGACTGGCCCTGCTGGCGAATATACAGCAGGCGAAGGAATTAGCATCGATTCCGATGGTATCATTTCAGTGGACCCTAGCGAGTTGCCTCCTGACAACCTGTTCATCGCAACTGTCAACGTGACGTCTTACGACGACATCAAAGCTGCCATCGATGCTGGAAAGATTGTTGTCGCAGTTGAAGGAAGAATACAGTACAGTATTTGTTCTAACTGGACAGAAATGTGGAGTCAGCCAGCCGTACTATTCGGCAGAATGACAGACCAGTATCAGGGCGGCTTCCCCGCAAGAACATTGTGGTCATGTCGCAAGGTTGATGATAGCACAGTATGGACAAGACATTACAACAACGACGCTCTTGCACCAATGTCCGCAGTGAACAACAAGCAGGACAAGCTTACCGAAGGCTTTGGTATCAACATTGTTAACAACATAATTTCTGTTGACTCCGACGAAATTCCGCCAGGTGCAACTGGCGCTACGGGAGCTACTGGAGCTACTGGCCCTGCTGGACAAGACGGAAACGTTTCCTTTGACGAGTTGACACCTGAACAAATAGCCCAGCTCAAAGGTGATACTGGTGCCACAGGCGCCACTGGGGCTACTGGTGCTACTGGTGCTAGTGGAACTACTCCTCCTGTCGTTCCACTTGTTGCTGGTCAAAATATCACCATCACGAATTCTGGAGATTCCGTTGTAATCAGTGCTGAAGACCCAGGCGAAACCTACACTGCAGGAAATGGAATAAACATTAATTCCGACGGAGTTATTTCGGTTGACCCGAGCGCTATACCTGCTGGTGCAACAGGCGCAACTGGTGCGACAGGAGCAACAGGCGCAACAGGTGCAACAGGCGCAACAGCTTCGTACGACAGCATTCCAATTGAAGCAGGTAACGGAATTTCTCTAAGTGTTGTAAACGGTAAGCTAGTGATAAGCCTTGCCTAGTATTTCAGGAGGAAAACTATGACTACAAAAGTAGTTGGACGGAGCGGAATCGCCATTGCGTTCAACGGGAAACTTCTAAGTCGGAATTTCCCTCTCCCGAGTTTTACACTCAGGTTCGAATTCAGCGACGACAGCTACTCGCCTCTCAACAGTACATGGTCAAAGGGAAGCTGGACCAAGGTTCAGGGTTACTCTACGAACCGATGGGACTGGCATTGCACAGACACCAACTGGCTAAACGCATTTGAGAACAAGTTTACTGACCCAAATAATCAGGTTAAAATAGTCGAGTCAAATACGTCTGGAGTGTTGAAGACATTCGGAACGTTCGATGGATGCAGTGCAATTACAGAAGCATGCTATATGGATGTCAGCCAAACGACAGACACCAGGTACATGTTCAGGAATTGTACTTCATTACGTACTTCTAACGTGTATAATACTTCAAATGCGATAGATATCTCATACATGTATGACGGATGTTCGTCGCTTTTGTCGGCTCCACCGCTTAGGACTAATAATGTTTATGACGCCCTAGCCACTTTCAGGAATTGTACTTCCATCACCAGTGTGCCTCTTATGAGTTTCCCGATAGTGGTAAACGTAGACGGCATGTACTGGAATTGCATAAACGTAGAAAGTGGTGCACTTGACCTGTACAACCACCTTCTTCCACGTGCCACTGAAATTGGGCACAGCTCTACGTTCTACAACTGCGGGAGCAATACAGTGACAGGGCAAGCCGAACTTGCCCAGATACCAGCAAGCTGGAAGAGGCAGAATTAGGAGGAACCATGAGCACAATTCTTACATACAACGGAAGGCCGTTGGACCTTGGAACGAACAACTTTATACGTTACGGTACATTAGATGTTTGGGTTCCTATGACATGGAATGGAATCACACCACGTTACGCTAAGGATGTATGGACTGACCGTAATGGCACCATTTACTATTCAGCAGGTACAGACCAATATGTATTGAACAGGGCTACTTCAACATGGACGGAAAAAACTTGGACTGGTCTTACGTCATTTTACGGAAGGCATATTTGGAAATTCCCTAGTGGTTACGTAATGTACTCTAACGGAAGTAATGGCCAATACTACCTCTCTAATTCGACATGGACAGCTAATACGCACAAAAAGCCAAATGACACTACATTCAGCCCATACGGAGAATACATTTGGACTGACGGGAATAGAATCTTTTATAATTCAAGCAACATATCATATGTAAAGGAAAGTTATAATTATATAAACCCGATTAGCTGGAACACTCGCACTTGGAATGACAATTCCAATCCTGGTTTCTATGGAGACGATTTTTGGAATGACAACAATGGACATATTTACTATTCACCAGGTCCAACTCCAAATAAAATAATGGATACAACGAATTACACGTTTACTGATAAGACTTGGAATGGACTAAGTTATTTTAACGGAGAAGATGTATGGAAAGACCTTTATGGAAGGATATTTTATTCTGGATATCTTAGCAATTATGCTAGTATTTATGGTAACTATATCCTTGATGTTGCAACATCAACATGGTCGGAAAAGACTTGGGATGGATTCACTCCAACATATGGACATTGTATATGGAACGACGGATATAGCTTGTACTATTCTGATGGGAATACTCAGTATCGCCTTACCTAGGAGCACAATGATAACGCTTCTGTTCATCGCAATAGCTATAACCCTAGCGGCCTGGCTCATGGGCCCACGCAAGAAATAAAAGGAGAGAGCCTTATGGGAAAAATTTATTCAGTAGGCATGACAAAGAATCACTTCGACGTTGCACCCGAGCACGGGCGCACGCCTTTCTATGTTGACGCCAAGCATGACGGTGAAAACATAGACGACCAGAACCCGCTCTACAATGAAATCACGGGCCTCTATTACCTGTGGAAGCATCATGGCGACACGGACTACATCGGACTCGAACATTATCGTCGTGCCATATGGGACCGCACTGGAAACCATCTTCTTGAACCTGACGAGATAGAGTTTATCCTTAAAGACCACGACGTTATCCTTACGAACAACTACGTATTCTTTGCTGGAACAATGGACCGCTATTGCCTTCCGTTTAGCTACTACACGAACCACATCGAATGTATGAATGAGCGCTGGGACGGTTTCGGCGACTATTACAAGTCCTTCATGTGCACACATTATCCTTCGGAATTCTCTTGGACGAACATGTTCATGGCCAGAACAGACGTAGCGGATGAATATTGTAAGATGGCGTTCGACCTATGCTTCAATATTAAACCTCCAGAGGGAGCAAAGAGGTTCTACGGATTTGCTTGTGAAAAACTGTGGTCGCCATGGGCGGCATTCAAGGGCCTCAAAGTATATCATGGGCGCATTAAAGTGTACTCGGAAAAGCCAAAGGATGCGAACTACTAGATAGGGAATATTTTTAAGGCAAAGAGAGAGGTTTACATATGAAAATTCTTATTGCCATTCCTTGTTCCGATACAATTTGCCCTGAAACTTTCCGTTCGATTTACGGCCTTGACCGTTGCGGCCACTGGTGTCTTTTCGATTTCATTCGTGGCTATGACTGTGCCTCGGCCCGCAACAGGATTGCCGATGAAGCTATAGCCATCAATGCCGACTACGTTCTGATGGTCGATGCTGACAATGTTATCCCGAGCAATGCGTTAAAGTTGATGCTTGAAAATCCTGTTGATGTTTGTTTGAGCTTCTATGCACATCGGACTACTGACGGAAGTTACAAGGGAAATACCAACATCTGCCGCCTCTATAAGCTTGATGGGACAGAATATTTCGGCTTTCCGTTGGAATCAGAATACACGGCACAGGAAATCGAAAAGATGGCAGCCGAAGGTGCAACCAAGATAAAGGTTCACGGTGGCGGCCTTGGCTGTGCCTTAATAAAGACCGATGTCTTCAAGACGCTTGGCTATCCGTACTTCAAGTGGGTAAACTACGAGGATGAAAAGAGAAGCGTGCTCGGCGAAGACCTGTTCTTTGCATGCAAGTGCAAGGAAAAGGGAATTCCTGTTCATGCCGATGTCAGGGTCAAGAGCGGCCATGTTTTCCGTTATGTCCAACCTGTGGTTTAACTATGCACTTCTATATCAAGAACTTTGACCAGCCCGTTTGCCGCACCGATGGCGAATACCATTACCTTGAAAAGGAAATGACTGTCGTCGTTGCTGACGAGACGGGAACATTGTACAAGTTCACGCTCTACCCTGGCTTGAAGACCGACGGGGGTTCCGTACCATGGGCCTTCCGATGGTTCATGCCGAGCTGGGACGAAAACGTGCCCCTGCTCTGTGTCGCCTACATGCTCCATGACTGGCTCTATGCAAGCCGTGAGATGTGCAAGGCGTACGCAGACGACCTACTGAGGGGCCTATTGCGTGACGCAGGCTACAACAGGTTCCACGCATCTACCGTGTGCTGGGCCGTGGACACCTTTGGCCGCTCACACTTCGGCACTGACGAATTCGGCATTGCCGACCTAGGCAAGCTGGAAATTTTGAGTTCGATGTAATTTTTTTTCGAAAAATCTCTTGACAAAGCAAAAGTTATAAACTATATTAGTGTATAAGAATTTGAACGGCAGGCGCTCCATCCTCATTAGGTTCAATCCTTTCTAACTTTCACTCATGGGGGCGCCTGCCACAAAGTTTACCATGTTACTACCATAAACTAAGTGGGCTCAGCAATGGGCCCACTTTCCGCAAGGAGAGAGTCATGAAAGTATTTTTTAACGAAGTTGGCTACGACAAGGCGCTACCAGCGCTCATCAAGGCCTTCAAGAAGAGCCTGGAAAAGGCAATGGACGAATACGGCGACAACAGGCTTGTCCCGTTCGACGAAGAAATCAAGGCTGCTGCAGAAAAGGTTCTCTTGCAGGAAGACCGTGATATGGCCGTCCGAAAGCAGGCGCTGGAAGAGGCCCACATGATAGAATGGAACTGCTACCACTGCCACTGCTTTACATACCCGAGGGTAGAGGAGTGCCCCGTCTTTTTCGACAAGTATTATGAACTTGGTGGCCTTCGATACATGGACGAAACAGACATGACCCTTGAAGACGCCATGCGCTACGACATGCGTGACATGTTCGTTGACTGGTTCAAGGAGAAGCGCAAGCTTACCACGTTCGATGTTGACCGCAACATGACGAAATCAGAACAAAAAAGGTTCGAGAAGGAATTCGCCAATGAACTTGCAATGAACAGGTCTGCGCTGCACAAGGACGAAGATGTTTTCAAGACTGGCATCAATGCGTTCATGAAGCGTGAAG
>LXOW01196919.1_pt1 | contig 37452 bp, 17 predicted proteins | sample 1368591 | NCBI WGS metagenome assembly LXOW01 (sample SAMN04884650, study PRJNA319009) | bovine gut metagenome | isolation source: Cow rumen | host: Bos taurus | place: Italy: Legnaro (PD) | collected 2014-07-09
AGATGTGTATAAGAGACAGGTCATAGGTGCATTGGGCATTCTGCTGTTATTGGCGGGCATATGCGCATGGATAGTCAAAGCACGCCGGAAAGCAAGACAATAGAATGAACTACCCGCTCCTGCCATACTCGCAGTTGGTGTTTGAAATGCTGAAAACACAGCCGGACGTTTATACGTACCGCTCCATTACGCGTATACCCCAAGGCGAAGTGAATGTATCTAGAATCAGGCAGGCTGTTGACGTTGCACTCCGCAATCATCCGGTGTTCAGTATGGTCGTGGACGAGCAGGGCTTGCAGCACTTTGATGCGCAGGTCAATCCGATGTGCGGGCAGTATTGCAATGTGAATATATGGGAGGATGGTACCTGCGTGTTCGTCAGGTTTGCATACAACAGGATTTTGGGCGATGCCATCAGCGGAATGGTGCTATTGGAGGATATAATCCGTGCTTACAAAGGACTGCCGCTTGTGCCGGATAACTATCTGACATACCTGCAGCAGGTGGAGGAGCACAAACGCTCGGAGCGCTATACGGCAGACAGGCTATGGCTGGAGGAGCACTTCGGCAACATACAATGCCCGGTGCATCCGAAGACCGATGCTCCACTTTCAGGTTTGGAGCAGGCTGTAGAAGGAACATGCATGGAGGACTATTCTGACCTGCGTGAGGCGTTGCAGCGACTGGCTGATGAGCATCTTTTATCCTTGACGGCGTTCTTCTCGCTGGCAGCGGCGCTGGCTATGACGGACTATAACAACACTGACGAAGCCGCACTGACCTGGGCGTACGAGGGACGCGAGACGGAGAACGAACAACGTATCTACGGCAGCCTGCATAGAGATGTCCCGTTCAAGATAAACAGAGCGCAGGCGACACGTGACGACTTGCTGCGCCAGACGCGGAATGCTATGCGCGAAGGTGTCGCGCATAGCAGTTATCCGTTCACTCTCACTCCGCCTCACACCGAGGTGTGGAACTATGCGCTCAATGTGCTGGTGCAACCCGTACCTGAGGCATATGAGGTCACTCTTCCCTTCAAGTGTGAGACATTGCCCGATGACGAACAACCCGAAAGAGCTTATGCACTCCTGGATGTCGAGATTTACGACAGTGCAAAGCTGGCCGTTGTCTATCGTTATAGTGCCACACACTACAACGAACAGTCCATTCGGAAGTTCGCAAACTTGGTTAGAAAATACGCCGAATGGTTAACCGAATAACTGACATACTTGACCTGCATGCAGATCTGTGCGCCTTGCTGGAACAGTCTATCCGGCAAGCCGCTGCAGCCAATCCTGACCTGCAGACTAATCCTGTGCGGACTGTTGATGACTGGCGGGTGTATGTAGAGCGGTTTGTAAAACAGATGCCTTGGGAGAACTTGAATTTGGGAGAAGATGCCTCGTTTTTCCGGCGCATTGATCAAAATATTGGGTATTTCTATTTCCTGCTGGACCAGCCGCTTGATGCATTGAAAGGCAAGGGGTACATATATCCGTCGCTACAGTACGAACCGCGCATGGCAGCATGGTTGAAGGAGTATAATAAGGCGTGGGGCGCATACTTGAGCAGTGTGGATAGCTGGCGGGATGAGTATTATCGTATGGCGCTTGCTGACAACCGTTTTGAGCTCAGCACCGACCGCTATGAGTCATTGGATAACTGGCATAGTTGGAATGATTTTTTTGCCCGTAGGCTGCGAAACCCGCTCACCGCTCATCGCTCACCGCTCACCTTTGTCAGCCCTTGCGATGGCGAGATAGCCACTGCACCGGTCAAGACTGCCAGTATCACCAATTGGATTGACTTGTTGGGAGATAGTGCGTACAGGGAAGTGTTTGCTGAAGGCGAGACAACACATATTGTGCTTGATGTGTATGATTATCACCGCTTTCATGCGCCCTGTGACAGCAAGGTTCTGGAGTGTAGGGTTATACAGGGTATACATGCAGGCGGCGGAGTAATCATCTGGGATAAATCGCAGCACCGCTATCGCTATGAAAAGCTGGGTGTGACGGATTTTCAGATGCATGAGACGCGCGGCGTGTTAGTACTGGATACGCGGGACTTTGGCAAGATGGCAATGGCTGCCGTAGGTGTACAGCAGGTAAGTTCAGTTGTCTGGCATGAGCAAGTAAAGCCCGGAACTGAACTGCATCAAGGTGATGAACTCGGGCGGTTCTTGTTCGGCGGTAGCGATATAGTGCTGCTGTTTGAGCAGGGCAAGGCTCCGGCACTGACTGACAAAAAGACAATTAAAGTAGGAGAACCGATATAGATATGAAACGATATGCACTAGTTACCGGTGCCAGCCGCGGAATAGGCAGGGCTATCGCTATTGAACTGGCGAAGGATGGTTGCTCTATCTTGTTGAACTATAAATCCAATCAGGTTGCGGCCGAGGAAGCCAAGCAACAAATTGAAGCAGTAGGCGGTGAAGCAGAGTTGTTGCCGTTTGACGTCAGTCAGCCGGATGCTATCAACGCAGCACTGGACGCATGGTTCGCCGCCCACCCGGATGATTATATCGACGTACTGGTCAACAATGCCGGTATCGTGGATGACGAAATCATGCTGATGATGGAACCCGCGCAGTGGCACCGCGTTATTGACGTTAACCTAAACGGCTTCTTCTATTGCACCCGCCGCGTAATCGAAGGCATGGTGGAGAACCACCACGGACGGATAGTGAATATGTCATCTATATCTGGTTATCAAGGGTACAAAGGTCATGTAAATTACTCTGCTGCTAAAGCTGCTATGATTGGCGTTACCAAATCACTGGCAGTCGAGTTAGCCCCCAAGAATGTAACAGTCAATGCTGTTGCTCCGGGAGTGATAGAAACAGATATATGGGAGGGGTGTGCAGAAGAAGAATACATACGTCAAAGAATACCCATGCGCAGAACTGGTCGTCCGCAAGAGGTGGCAGATTTAGTATCGTTTTTGGTAAGTGAGAAAGCATCATATATTACAGGTCAACTCATTGGAATAGACGGAGGAGGATTCGCATGAGACGCGTAGTAGTAACCGGCATGGGCATATGGTCGTGCATAGGGCAAGACCTGCAGAGCGTGACTGAGAGTCTCCGTCAGGGGCGCTCAGGGATAATCTTTGAGCCCAAGCGCATTGAATACGGCTTACACTCGGGGCTTACGACCAATGTGCCTCGTCCTGATTTGAAGCCTTTGTTGCTTCGTAAATTCCGTGCTACAATGTCAGATGATGCCGAATATGCATTTATGGCGGCACGGCAGGCTTTTGAGCAGGCTCAAATATCCGATGATTATTTGCTGAATAACGAGGTGGGTATAATTTTCGGAAATGACGGCAACTCGCACATGTATGACTATATATCAATGATGGAGGAGGAGCATGACTCTCAACTTGTGGGTCCGAATGCCTTGTTTCAGGGAGAGACTTCGTCTGTAACGATGAATCTAAGTACAATATTTCACCTTAAAGGCATCAATTTTTGTGTAGGGGCTGCCTGTGCCAGCAGTAGCCATGCTATAGGCTTGGCTTCGCTGTTCATCAGGCAAGGTATGCAAGATGCAGTATTGGTCGGAGGCTCATGTTCGGTAGCTATGCGAAATGCAGCAGTCACTGATGCACTTGAGGCTGTCTCTCGTCGAAATGACAATCCGGCTGGCGCCTCGCGACCGTTTGACTGTGACAGGGATGGCATGATTCCCTCCGGAGGTGCTGCAGCACTGGTGCTTGAGGAATATGAGCACGCCGTAGCTCGTGGTGCAACTATCTTTGCCGAAGTAATAGGCTATGGCTTTTCTTCGAATGGAATAGAGGATATTTCCATGCCTTCTGCTGATGGTGAGTACATCGCCATGCAACGTGCACTAAAGGATGCAGGCTTACAACCATCAGATATTGACTATGTCAATGCCCATGGTACATCAACAACCGTTGGCGACATCGAAGAGGCCAAAGCGCTGACACGCTTGTTTAATAATAAGACGAAATTCGAAAGTCGAGAGCCATATATTTCTTCAACAAAATCCATGACCGGACACGAGAACTGGATGGCAGGGGCAAGCGAAGCGGTATATAGCATACTGATGATGCAGAACGGATTTGTGGCACCGAACATTAATCTTGAAAATGTAATCGACGAGGCCAAAGATCTTAATATAGCACGCGAAACAGTTTATGCACCGATACATACCATCTTGAGCAACTCCTCAGGCATGGGCGGAACGAATAGCGCATTAGTATTACGAAAAATTTAATCTTATCAATATGACCAATCAAGAAATTCAAGAGAGAGTAAATCAATTCATGTATGATCGTCTGGAGTATGAGCAGGAAAAACTTATTCCGACTGCTGAACTAAAGCGCGATCTTGGTATGACATCGTTGGATGCAGTAGAAACCGCCATCTTCATCAAGCGCACATTCGGCTTTCAGCCCGAGCGTGGTGCTATAAAGACGCTCGTAACATTGCAAGATATCTATGACTATATCGAACAGCATCAGAGTTGATGGTGTATTATTAATCGTTGAATAGTATTTATGTCTCGTAACTATCTTGACATTCTCGCGGGGACTATCCTCAACAATTGGGATCAACCAGCGCTGACGGATTTCTACCTAACCGAAGACGGCAAAGCACAAGATACCTCCCGTGGTAATCACTACACTTATGGCGAAATGTACGAAAAAATCGTACAGGTAGCCGACATGCTCACCCGTCTTGGTCTGCAGAAAGGCGATCATATCGCCGTCTGCGGCGCCAACTCCGCACATTGGGCGATTGCATATCTCGCAATCGCTAAAATGCAAGGGATATCCGTCATAGTCATGCATTCCCTACAAATCGATGAAATTGCACGTCTCATTGATTTCGCAGACACAAAAGTATTGTTCACGGATAAAGACTTGTGGAAAGACTTAAAAGAGCAACCCATACCACAAGTAAGGAATGTGATTGCATTAGAGGATTGGGATACATTGTTCGGCGAGAAACAAATCATTAATCACAAATTACATATCACCAATAGCCAATGCTCATTCGTAAATGGCGAGCCTGACGATTTGGCCATGATTTGTTTTACTTCGGGAACGACAAAGGATCCCAAGGGAGTGATGTCCCCCTGTCGAGGCTTAAATAACAACATCGAAGCTACTCTCCATTTTTTTCCTAAGGATTTGAATCCTAATTACATCGCATTTCTTCCTTTTGCACATATGTCCGGTTTGATGGGCGAGTTGTTACCACAATTAGTTATAAATAGACATATTTTTATATGTAGAGAAATATATACTTTGGAAAGTCTTTACCGAGGTATACAAATATGCAAACCCTATGCAACCATTTACGTGCCAAAATTATATGCGGGCTTTTGCGCAAAATATGGAGATAAATTTTTGGAACTAATAAAGAAAACTTGCAAATTACTATGTGTTGGAGGTTCTTTATTAGATGAAAGTACAGAAACTTATTTGGAAAAATCCGGAATCCCCATTGGTATTGTTTATGGCTTAACGGAAACGACTGCGGAAATCAGCCTATCTCCATATAGATTCCATCGAAAAAAATCGGTTGGAAAGATTGTTAATGGAATGGCCGTGTGCGTCGCTCCCAATGGAGAAATACTCGTCAAAGGCGAGAATGTCATGCTGGGCTACTATAAAGCCCCTGAAGCCACGGCAAAGAAGATTGACGCCGATGGATGGCTGCATACAGGTGATCGCGGACATCTGGATGAGGATGGCTATCTGTATGTAGAAGGTCGCCTGGAGCAAGATATGATCGTACTGCCTAATGGTGAGAACATCCGCCCGGAAAACATTGAGGCATTGATCAATTCTTTGCCCGAAGTAGCGGAATCCATCGTGCTGGCACGAGACGGCAAACTCATCGCAATCGTTGTGCCTAAAGCTCCAATGGAGCGCACGGCAGTACTTCGAGCCGTCAATCCCCAGCTACCGTTATTCAGCCAGCTATACGACGTCGAGTTAACAGACGGACCACTGGCAAGGACAGAAAAACAAACATTAAAACGCTATTTATACAAGTGACACTCATCCAGGAAAAGATATTTGATGGCGAACGGCCGCTGTATGGCAGTCATGACCTTGAATTGCACAGTGTAACCATCGGCGAAGGTGAATCGGGGCTAAAGAACTCCCGGAGCATCAAGGCGGAGCACTGCCGCTTCGAGGGCATGTATGTGCTATGGGAGTGTGAGGACGTGGAGTGCATAGACTGCCATTTTGCCTCCTCCGACCGCGCGCCACTGTGGTACGGACGGAACATCCGTCTGTACGATTGCCGCATAAATGCCCCGAAAGCTTTGCGCGAACTGCACAACCTCACTCTGCGGAATGTGCGTATCAAGAATGCAGCTGAAACGTTGTGGTTCTGCTGTGATGGACAACTGTCCGACATACGCATGGATAATGCCGAATATGCCTTCTTCCAGTCTTCCAACCTGTGCATCAACAACGTAACGCTGCACGGCAAATATACTTTCCAGTATGCACGTAACATAGAGATTCATAATGCAGTCCTCAACACGAAAGATGCGCTCTGGGAAAGCCGCGACTGCACAATTTATGACTCCGAAATCAAGAGCGAGTACCTCGGCTGGTATGCCAAGAATTTACGGCTCGTCCGTTGTCACATCAGCGGTACGCAACCGCTATGCTACTGCGAAAACCTCACTCTTGAGGACTGCACCTTTGCGTCGGATGCCGACCTGGCTTTTGAGTATTCGACCGTTCGCGCGACCATCCTTTCGCCTGTCACCTCCATCAAGAACCCAATTTCAGGTAGTATTGTATGTCAATCATGCGGCGAGATAATCCACGATAACTTTGCCCGTAAACCTGACAATTGCCGTATAACAACAGATACAGACAATTAAGTGTCCGGTTGAGATATTGACATAACAAAACGTATCCCCTAATCTGCGAAGTGCAAATGACAGGGGATACGTTTTTTTTGAAAGGGTTGTACGTGATTATTAATAGAAGCGTTTTTCTATAAGAAAACTTGCAAAATTTCAAGATTATTATTAACTTTGTACGCTTTTTTCGGGTGATTTATTGCCAAATATTGCGAATCGTCTTAAAAATAGAACATTTTCGAAAAAATAGATAATAAAAAGTATAAACACGTAAATTCCCAAGGAGGGGAAATGTATGAAAAAGTTTTTTACTAATCAATTGATTTTACTGGTAGCGTCGCTGTTTGTGAGTGTGACTGCAAATGCGCATAGCACGCACTACGGCAAAGCTGCGGCTACAGCCAATCCGTCAGGAGCCGGAAAAGTGTATGTGTCAACCAATCAGAACGCTACATCCGGAAACGCTTCTGAAACGTTTAACTGTGGAGGAAGCAGTGACAGCGATTCCAAGACGTATTATTTCTTTGCCCAAACGACCAACAACGCTTACTATTTTGATGGTTGGTACGAAGCAGCAAGTGGCGGCTCACGTATAACGGCAGAATTAAAATGCAGTGCTACGGTTAAAGCTACAAGCACCTCATCCAACAGCCCTACTACAGTCAATCGCTATGCTCGCTGGATAGCTAAAACCACACCGACAGTTACTGCTCCGACAGCCAAGTCATTGACTTATACCGGTAGCGCCCAGGCTCTGCTCAATGCGGGTTCTGCTGACGGAGGTACGCTTGAGTATTCGGCAGACGGAACGAACTATAGCACCACTATACCTTCGGGAACGAATGCCGGTGATTATACGGTGTATTACAAGGTGACTGGTGATGCGAAGCACCTGGATGTGGCTGCTCAATCGTTAGCCGTGACAATCGCTAAGGCGGCATCGTCTGTAAATGCTCCCACGGCGGTTGAAGGACTCGTTTATGACGGCACGGCTCAAAAGTTGGTTAACGCCGGTAGCGCTACAGGTGGTGAGTTGCAATACTCGCTTGACGGCGTGAATTATTCAACTGCTCTGCCTGAGGCAACGAATGCAGATGACTATACTGTATCCTACAAGGTGGTTGGCAACGACAACTACAACGGTATAGATGCAGCTAACCTGAGTGTAAGCATCGCCAAGGCGGCATTGACCGTTAAAGCAGATGACAAGAAGATCTTCTTCGGCGATGACGCACCGGCCTATACTGCCACCATCAGTGGATGGCAAGGTTCGGATGACGAGAGCGTGCTGAGTGGCACATTGGCTTTTGCCTGCGAATATGAGGCCGGCAAATCTGTAGGCACCTATACGATTGAGCCGAGCGGTGTATCGGCTGCCAACTACGACATTGATTTCCAGGCCGGAACATTGTCAGTCAACAAACCTGCTGCTGTCGTGACGACTGCACCGATGGCTGTGGCTGACCTCGCTTATACGGGTGCAGCCCAGACTCTGATTAACGATGCCGAGGCGGCTGTTACCGGCGGTACACTGGTGTACTCGCTGGATGGCGAGAACTATGACGCCGAACTGCCGAAGGCAACCGACGCCAAGACCTACGTGGTGTACTATTACGCCAAGGCGGATGATGACCACAGCGACTCGGAGGCACAAACCATCGAGGTGACTGTTGCCAAGGTTACTCTGACTGTTACGGCTGACGACAAGAACGTGACCTACGGTGAGGCTGCTCCCGAATATACGGTTACCTACAACGGCTTTGTAGGTGAAGAAACAGCGAGCGTTCTGACCGGCGAACTGGCTTTTGCCTGCGAATATGCTGCCGGTAGTGCTGTCAGCACCTACGCCATCACCCCGAGCGGTCTGACGGCTGCCAACTATGAGTTGGACTTCGTAGCCGGTACGTTGACCGTTGCCAAAGCAACGCTGACCGTAACGGCTGACGACAAGAACGTTACCTACGGCGAGGCTGCTCCTGAATATACGGTTGCTTACAGCGGCTTTGTAGGCGAAGATACCGAGAGTGTCCTGACCGGCGAACTGGCTTTTGCCTGCGAATATGCTGCCGGCAGTGCTGTCAACACCTACGCCATCACCCCGAGCGGTCTGACGGCTGCTAACTACGAGTTGGACTTTGTTGCCGGCACGCTGACCGTTGCCAAGGCTGCTCTGACCGTTACGGCTGACGACAAGAACGTCACCTATGGTGAGGCAGCACCCGAATATACGGTTGCATACAGCGGTTTCGTAGGCGAAGACACCGAGAGTGTATTGAGCGGCGAACTGGCTATTGCCTGCGAGTATGTTGCCGGCAGTGCTGTCAACACCTACGTCATCACCCCGAGCGGTCTGTCGGCCGACAACTACGAGCTGGACTTTGTAGCCGGCACGCTGACTGTTGCCAAGGCTGCTCCGGCTGTTACGGCTCCTGTGGCTATCGAGGGCCTTGCATATACCGGCGAGGCACAGACCTTGATTGCTGCCGGTGAGGCTGACGGCGGTGAGATGCAGTACTCGCTGGATGGTGAAAATTACTCCACCGACCTGCCTAAGGGCACGGAGGTGGCTGAATATACCGTTTACTACCTTGTGATCGGTGATGCCAACCATACGGATGTTGCAGCTGAGACTATTCAGGCAAACATCGCCAAGGCAAACGCAGTGATTACCACTGCTCCTACCGCAGCCGAGAACCTCGCTTACACAGGCGAAGCACAGGCTCTGCTGGCTACAGCCGGTGAGGCTACCGGTGGCGAGTTGCAGTACTCGCTGGATAACGAGACCTTTGCTGCAGTACTGCCCGTAGGCACGAATGCCGGTGAATATACCGTTTATTACAAGGTGGTGGCAGACGCCAGCCATAGTGATGTGACCGGTGAACCGATTACCGTAATCATCGCCAAGGTGGATGCTGCGATTACCGCTGTTCCTACCGCAGCCGAGAACCTTACTTACACAGGTGAGGCACAAGCCCTGCTGGCTACAGCCGGTGAGGCTACGGGTGGCGAGCTGCAGTACTCGCTGGATAACGAGACCTTTGCTGCAGTACTGCCTGTGGGCACGAATGCCGACAACTATACCGTATATTATAAGGTAGCCGGTGACCAGAACCACAACGATGTAGCCGGTGAGTCTATCGCCGTAAGCATTGCCAAGGCGGATGCAGTGATTACCACTGCTCCTACTGCAGCTGAGAACCTCACTTACACAGGTGAGGCACAAGCCCTGCTGGCTACAGCCGGTGAGGCTACGGGTGGCGAGCTGCAGTACTCGCTGGATAACGAGACCTTTGCTGCACAACTGCCCGTGGGTACGAATGCCGACGACTATACCGTATATTATAAGGTAGCCGGTGACCAGAACCACAACGATGTGGCCGGTGAGTCTATCGCCGTAAGCATCGCCAAGGCGGATGCAGTGATTACCACTGCTCCTACCGCAGCTGAGAACCTCACTTACACAGGTGAGGCACAAGCCCTGCTGGCTACAGCCGGTGAGGCTACGGGTGGCGAGCTGCAGTACTCGCTGGATAACGAGACCTTTGCTGCAGTACTGCCCGTGGGTACGAATGCCGACAACTATACCGTATATTATAAGGTAGCCGGTGACCAGAACCACAACGATGTAGCCGGTGAGCCGATTGCTTTAAGCATCGCAAAGGCGGATGTGGTATTTGCCACTGAGCCCGCTGCTATTGAAGGACTGAAATATACCGGTGAGGCACAGACCCTGATTACAGCCGGTGAGGCTGCAGGCGTTACTGTTCTGTACTCGCTTGACGGCGAGAACTTCTCCGCTGACCTGCCGAGTGCTATCAATGCCGGAAACTACACTGTATCCTACAAGGTGGATGCCGACGCCAACCACAACGCATATGCTGTTGCTACGGTAGATGCGGCCATTGCCAAGACCGATGTGGTATTTGTCAGCAAACCTGCTGAGATACCCGGACTCGTCTTTACCGGTGAGGCACAGGTGCTGATTACTGCAGGTGAGACCGCTGACGGTCAGATTGAGTACTCGCTTGACGGCGAGAACTACTCTGCCGAACTGCCCACAGCTACCGCAATCGGTGATTATACGGTTTACTATCGCGTAATCGGTGACGCTAACCATAACGATGTTGAAGCTACCGCTCTTACGGCACGTATCGCTGCCGGCAATGCATCGGTTGTTACGGCTCCTGTGGCTATCGAGGGCCTTGCATATACCGGCGAGGCACAGACCTTGATTGCTGCCGGTGTGGCTAACGGCGGTGAGATGCTGTACTCGCTTGACGGCGAGAACTATGCAGCCGAGCTGCCTCAGGCAACGAATGCCGGCGAGTACACCGTTTACTACTTTGTGAAGGGTGATGCTGATCATTCGGATACCGAGGTGGCCAATGTAGCGGTAACCATCGCTAAGGCTGACGCAGTCCTTCTGAGTGCTCCTCAGGCTGTTGAACTGCTCATTGAGAACGGTTCGGAGCAGGCACTCGTAACTGAGGGCACGGCTGAAGGCGGTCTGCTCGTTTACTCGACTGACGGTGAGAACTTCTCGGCCGAACTGCCTGTTGCCGTTGAGGCGGGCGAATATACGGTTTACTACTACGTTGACGCTGACGACAACCACAATGACACCGAGCTGGCTCAACTTATAGTCACCATCGCGCCTGCTGGTCCGGCAACTGCGGTTGAGAACACCAACGCTCAGATTATCGTCAAGAAGATTATCCGCAACGATCAGGTGCTTATCATCCGTGACGGCAAGATATACACCGTCCAAGGATATGAGGTAAGATAATCGGACTGTCGAATAGTCTGGGATTGTTCTATGCAATAGTGGCGGCATTGTCGCCACTATTGTTGTATAGTGGTAGAATGAAGTCAGGATACAGTCAGGAGCAGAGAAGGTTCCCGTCGGGCTCATCCTAGGGTTTACTCATTTCGTATAAGGCTTTCTTTTGCGTGGACTATGGCACTTTCGCACTCCCGTAAATCGTTGTGCCTTTCTAACTGTCCGGTTGTCAATCAATCAGTGTCCCCAGCACAGTATATACCTTGCCGTCACGGATAATGTATAGTTGCCCGTTATGAACCTCTTTTTGGTTACCCTTGACGCCGTTGTAGGTCTCTTCGATACCATCGGTATCTTTGCCGATGAGTGCACGTATCATGTAGGTGTAGTTCAGGTTGATTTCTGCGAGGTCAAACCAGCTTGCGCCGTCTTCGCTGGACCAGCGTCCATTCGGGGCGCCTGTGTTGTCCGATACGTTGGCAGGGTAGTTATCGTAAAGTTCGCTCAACACAATCCACAGGTTCTTTGAGCAGTCGAAGATGACAGGTGAAGATAGCGTAATTATATGGTATCCTTCCTGCCCGGTCGGGTTTACTGTCTGTGTGTGTAGCTTGGTTCCTTCCGACGGATTGTTTCCACCTGAATAGATGTCAATCGTAATCGGCTGCGTGTTGTATACGGGGGTCTCATACAATGCCACTTTGGCCAATTTGTTATTGGCTTGCGAGTTGGCGGGGAACATAATTGCCCAATAGAATTCGCCGCCGTTTGTTCCGATGCCTTCAGTCCGCGTGCCATCGTCATAGTAGCTCCAGCCTTCCCATCCCGGATCGGGAGAGGAGTCTTTCTCTGTCAGAATGCGGATCATCCACGTGTAGTTCAGGATGGAATTGGCATCCATAACATCCATCCAGTAGGTTTTATTTGTGCTTACCCAGCGCCCGTTGGCATTGCCTGTGGTGATGCATCCGTTAGCAGGATATGTGTCGGAGCCTTCATTCAGCACAACCCATAGGTTTCGCGTATTGTCGATGGTCACAGGACTGCTCAACTTCACCTTGTGCCAGCCGTCTACGCCCATTGGACTGACGGTCTGACTGTATATCTTGGTTCCTCCTGCAGGCGTGCTGCCGCCTTGATAGAGAGCGATGGTGATAATTTGGGTGTTCTGGCTTGTCTTTTCGTAGATCGCTACATGTGTCACCGTGTTGTTTGCCAGCGTACCGTCGGGGAACATGATACCCCAATAGAATTCGCCGCCGTTTGTCCCCACACTGGAAGCATAGGTGCCGTCGTCGTAGTAATCCCATCCTTCCCAGCCGGGGTCAACAGGCGGATTGTAGCTTCCGCCTTTGAACTTGAATGTTACAATCCCGTTACTCTCCTGGATGTTTGTTACGGGTTTGCCGCTGACGCTGTTCCATGAACTGACAGCATAGGCGTCTACGGTGAAACGCGGAGCATTCGCCGTACTGGAAGCGTTCGGCTTGTTGCTGCCCCAGATATCCGCATCGTAATCAACACGCCATGCCACGAAGCCGTGAGACGGTATGTATTCGTCCCAGCCGCTCTGCTGGCGGTACTCGAGATAGTACCTCTCGCCGTTGTCGGTCGCATTGATATACAATCCGGATAGGGTCACTAGATACACATTGTAGTACGGTGAACCGTTCGGGAACAACGTGCCGTTCGAACCTGTGTTGCCGAGATTGACCGGTTCCACCCAGCCGAAGAAGGCTTTTTCCCATGGGTCATAGTTGGGTGGGCAGTGCATGCCGCCGTTGTAGCTGCCGGCATCCATTATATCCCAATATCCCGGAGTCAGTTCTTGTTCTTTCACGGTGCCGGCCTCGGTGTCGTATATATCCGGCAAGCCTATTACGTGACCGAACTCATGGCAAAGCGTGCCGATGCCGCCTAAATTGCCGTCATAGTCCAACTCTGCCGAACAGGCATAGGTGTTGATATATTTGCCATCTGGACAGGGTATGTTCCAATCTTGATTGCTATTACAATAATACTCACTATTATCGTGAGCTTGTCCGAAGTACAAAGCGGACATGAGATCCCAGTTATGCGGCCAGATGGTCTCTGTACTCCCACCAGCGGCTTGACCTTTGCCGGCATAGATGAAATAGACGAAATCCACCCACCCGTCGCCGTCGGAGTCGTATTGGCTGAAATCACAGCCGGCAGCGTCCGCCGCCAAAACTGCGTCTATCACAAAATCCGCCAAATACAGGTCGTTCTCCGTTTGTTGGGTTGATGAACTGTAGCCTTGCTCACCATAGTACTTGACGGTCTGCGGCAGGTTCACCGGACCGAATACATCAAAAACAGGACGGTAGGCTCCGTTGGACTGGTCGTCGAAATACTGTGCGGCTGAACCGTATTTGGTACCGTAATATGCATTGGAGGTGCAATTGCCTTTGGAAGCGTTGCACATGTTGTCAAACACTGTACGTGTATGGCTGCTGCCCATGGTGGAATTGGAGAAATTGACCAGAATGACCACTCCTCGCGGCGATAAATTAGGCGAAGTGCCTACTTTTTTCAATTTGTGCGGTCCGTTATCCGGCACGGTTATTTTGGATGCACGTATTTTGTCGCGGCGTGACTTGAACTCCTCCATGGTCGGAAGCGGTTCGGAGCTTTTAACGAACGAACCGTCGGCTTGCTCAACCGCTAACCGGCCATCTTCGGTCACCCAGTAATGATAAAACTCGTCACCCATCTGGCGTACTTTGATTTCACTGCCGTCTTGCAGTGTTTTGGTCTGCCAGCCCGGATAGGCCGGAACGGCATGGGTTACTGTTGCCAGAACCAACGCGAACAAACTGAGAATAACTTTTTTCATAGCCGTAAATCTTACTTTCTGTACGCCGTTATACGTATTTGCTTCTCCATTTAAGTTGCCCGATAATTTACATTGGAGGCGCAAAATTACAAAAAATAATTGACATATGCAAGAAATAATGACATTTTTTATATCCTAATACCCATTGCAGTCCAAATACTACTGATGCGTTAACTTTTGTTACTTATCCTTTATGTCGCATATATTCAGCCATTTGCGAGCGCATTTTGATTTTTCGATTTGACGGCAATTATATTTATGTTTATCGCTTTTGAGTGTTTTGCTCGAAGAGTGGTGGTAATTGATGATAAAAACTATCCGAAAGTTCACTTTCGAGGAGTTTTTAGCGGCAATTAGCACAAGAAACGTCAGTTTCAAAACACTCAAAAGGGTTTATTTGGGTTGTTTTTGTTTATTTTTGTGGTAGAGTTCCTCATCTTTTTTATGCCGTTTGGAGCAGGTGAAAATCGCTCAAAAAGGCTTAAATGCGTTAAAAATAGAGAATTTCGGTGCTGTCTGGAAAAAAGATGCAATAAAATTTGCAAATTTAAATTTAAATTTGTACCTTTGTGGACTTTTGCCCCTCGCACGCATATATACGCGTAATGCGTGAGACAAAAGGCTGAAAATAAAATCCCAATAGAAAAACTAATTTAATCTTTAGTATGAAAAACAAAATACTCCGTTTATTTGTGCTCTTTGTGTTGTCTGTATGCATCTCTGGAGCGTATGCCGTGCCCGCTTATCGTGGCTGGCAGACAAAGACCCAGCCCGACGGCATGGAAATAACCGTCCGCCTGATAGGGGACGAGTTCTATCATTACTGGGAGACTCAGGATGGCAAACTTGCCATTGAGCAAAAAGACGGCACGTTTGTTGTGACCGACGAGAAGCGTCCGACAGGCGAGCAGTTCAAGCTCCAGCGCAGGGCGTCGAGCATGTACAAGTCTCAGCCGCGTCGTGCTATCGGCGAGCGCAACCTCGCCCCCAAAGGCTTGGTCATCCTCGTACAGTTCCAGAACGTCTCGTTCAAAGCTGCCAACGATGCCACGGCGTTCGACAACATGCTTAACCAGGTCGGCTACAGCTACGGCGGAGCAACAGGTTCGGCGGTCGATTACTTCACCGCACAGTCCAATGGCACGTATATCCCCAAGTTCGACGTGTTCGGCCCGGTTACGCTACCCAATAACCGTGTGTACTACGGCGAGCAGGGCACAATCAATGGCTCACAGGAGAACGATATGTACATCGCCGACTTCGTTATTGATGCGGTCAAGGCTGCGGATGCCGCAGGCTGTGATTTCAGCAAGTACGACTCCGACAACGACGGCTATGTGGATATAGTCTATTTCTTCTACGCAGGCTTAGGCCAGGCAGCCGGCGGTTCGGCGGAAACCATCTGGCCGCACAACTGGGAACTGAACTCAGCCTTGTACTTCAAGCAGACCCACGGTACATCAGGTTACTCGTATAATAACCTGCCCAAACTTGATGGCAAGAAGATTAACAACTACGTATGCTCGGCTGAGCTGAGGTCAGATGGCTCACGCTCGGGTATCGGTACGCTCTGTCACGAGTTCAGCCACGTGCTCGGCATGCCTGACTACTATGACACCGAGTACGGAGCAAACGATGACAACGGCGTTACACCGGGTAAGTGGTCGATAATGGACCAGGGCTCGTACAACAATAACGAGATGACCCCGCCTAACTACTCGCTCTACGACAAGTACTTCATGGGGTGGATCACCACGCCTAAGTTCCTTGCCAAGGACGCTAAAGCGAACGTCACCCTCACCACGGACTACGACGACGGTTACCAGATTACAGGCGGCACTACCGGACCGGTTGCTTATACCAATACCGGCACCGTCTATTACATTGAGAACCGCCAGAAATCTGGCTGGGACGCTTACTTGCCCGGTAGCGGTATGATTGTCTGGCAGGTGAAGTATAGCTCGTCTGCATGGTCGAACAACGAACCGAATAACACCGCCGGCGNNCCATCGTGCCTGCTGACGGCAAAACAAAGAACTACGGCGCGGCAAGCGACCTCTTCCCCACCAACTCGGTTAAATCCTACACGCCGTTCACCGGCTGTGCGCTCACCGAGATCACCAAATCATCGGGGAACATCACCTTCAAGTACAACGGCGGCGTGAGTGGTCATGATGTAGTTATCAACGCCACAGGATGCACGGCTGTGCCGAGTGCCACCGTCGTGGAGAACGGATCAGGTCTCACCGTCAGCATCACACCGACGGATGCTACGTATGAATACAGCAGTTTGTCGGTCACTCTGGGCAGCACTCCGCTCACCAGCGGCTATACGCTCAGCTCGGACAAGAAAACCCTGACCATCAACGGTTCGGCTATCACTGGTGATGCATCCAACAAACTGACCATAACTGTTACTTGGACGAAGAACAAGTACAGCTACGCCATGTTAGGCGAGTATTGCACCGCCGAACTCAACGGCACTGTCAACAAGGACGCAGCCCTCAGCCTCACTATCGCTCCTAACAGCGGTTACACCCTGGCTGATGCCAGTTGCTGGGATGTGGAAATGGATGGTGACAAACTGACATACGGCTTAGGCTTTACCTACAATGCAGGAACGAACACTTTCAATATAACAAGCGTCAAGGGTGACGTATCTATTCTTGCCTACGGCGGACGCGCTATCGCATGGAGCGCCAATGGAGCAAACTTCGCCAACACCATTGGCCTCAACAACAAGGTCACCCTGCCTGCCACCTCACCGACTGCCTGCGAAGGCAAGGTGTTCGTAGGCTGGTGCACCAGCAGCTCCTATTCGCACGCCACCACCGCACCAACCTTCGCCAAGACAGGCGACACCTATTCAGTTGCAACCTACTACGCTGTCTATGCCACAGCTGCCGGCGGTGGGGCTACCACATGGGAACTGGTAACTGACGACAGCTCGCTCAAGAGTGGCGACGTACTCGTTATTGCCAGCAATGCACAAGGCAAGACGGCTACCGATATATCCTCGCAAATCATGGGGGAAGTCGCAACCACATTCAGCAGCGACAAATCGACCATCACCACTTTGGGCAGCGGAACAGTCGAACTGACCCTGGGCGGAACGAAAGATGCTTGGACGCTCACCTACGATAGCAAACAGTTAGGCGCTACAGCTGTCAAGAAACTTGCATGGGGAAGTGGCACGCAAACATGGGAGATCAGCATCTCATCCGGCGATGCAACTATCCAGAACGGCACATCAACCTACGGACGGTTCATTCACAATGTGGGTTCCACCCGCTTCAGCACCTATACATCGGCTACCAGCGCATCGATGCTTCTGCCGCAACTCTACCGCAAGTCGGCGGGCGTTACATATAGCAACTACTCCACCTCTTGCGTCGTTTGCGCACTATCAAGCATCAGCTTGAACACCTCCGGCGTCAAGACCTCGTTCACAACGGACGACACCTTCACCAGCGAAGGCCTGGTAGTGACGGCTAACTATAGCAACTGCTCGTCGCGCACTGTGACGCCGACCAGCATTTCTGCACCGGCAATGACAGCCGGCAATAATAAGACAGTTACGGTTACTTATACAGAAAACGATGTAATCAAGACGGCTACCTACCAGATAAACGTTACCGAACTCGTCAAGCACACAGTAACATGGATAGCTTGTGGCAGCGAGTTCAAGCAAGAGCAGTACGTTGACGGTGCAGCACTTGTGTTGCCTGCATCTAATCCGTCTGCTAACACTGAAGGCAAGGCGTTTGCAGGCTGGACAACCGAGGAGCACTACACCGGCGCTACTGCCCCGACGTTGATCACCGCAGGCAGTGCAGTCAACGCTGATGCAACCTATTATGCAGTTTACCATTAAGTCTTAATCATGAAACACACAACAGTTATGAAGACTTCTAAATATATTCTCGCCCTTGTGTTCACCGTGTGGTGTGCATTGGGTAACCTGTATGCCATCAATAGTACGTACTATAGTTCGATTGATGGCAAGCAAGACAGTGGTCTGCGTGAGGCGTTGACTACGTTGGTGTATGACAAACACACAACAGGTTTGTCGTACGACTGGGTGTTTGACGGCATAGACTGGGACAGCAATGGCAATGTGTATGACATCTACTCCGATTGCGGTCACAAAAAGACCGATGAGACCGGTTCATACAAATGTTGCTGCGATGCTATCAACCGTGAGCATATTGTGCCTCAATCTACTTTTGGTAGTAAATACCCGCAGTATGCAGACAGGCATCACTTGTATGTAGTGGATGGTAAAGTTAACGGTTACCGTAGTGATTACGCATTCGGCGAGTGCTCTGCAGGCACAAAGGGTACTTGCAGCAATTCGAGTACCGTCAAGCCATCCGAAGGTAAAGCCACTTGCACCAACCACGAATATGGAAAGTTGGGAAACTCCACGTTTACAGAGGTTCAGATATCCGGTAAGGTGTATGAACCTGAAGATGAATATAAGGGAGATATAGCTCGCGCTATCATGTACATGGTTGTTCGCTATGCAACAGCCGATAAATGTAAGGTGAAAAGCGGCAGTGGGACATCGGCTAATGCTTATCCAGTAACAACATGGAGTACTGGCAACTGCGGATTGATGTTCAGTGGTAGTCTGAGCACCAACTACGGTCTGTCTGCTTACGGCAAGGCGCTGCTGCTCAAATGGCACCGCAACGATCCTGTTTCTGCTAAGGAGATTGCTCGAAACGAAGGCGTTGCAGCCAAGCAGGGCAACCGCAACCCGTTTATCGACTATCCGTGTTTGGCGGAATACCTCTGGGGCAACAAGACGGGGCAGACGGTTTCATTGAGTGAGCTCGTTGGCACATTTACCGGTTCGTGGACTACGGGCGACGGCTGCCCGTGCGGCACTGATCCGGCTATCACACTGCCTTCGACGGATATCTTTGTAGGCGCTACCGAAGCAAGCACACCTATCACCAAGACCATCACTGTGCAGGGTGTGAACCTTACAAGCAATTTGACGCTTGCTGTTTCCGGAACGAATAGTTCATTCTTCAAGCTCAACGCTACATCAATCCTGAAGGCCAGTGCATTAACCGGCACCAGCGTGACAATTACCTACACACCGACAGCCGCAGGCAACCACACCGCAACGCTGACTATCTCCGGCGGCGGACTTGCAAGCAACCGTACTTATACCCTTACCGGTACATGCTGCACACCATACAACGTCACGCTCTCGCGTAACGGCATAACTGAAACAGTTGGAGCATGTGGCACATATACACTGCCAACAGCAGAAGAGGAAGCTGATGCATGTGATGGATGGAAGTTCCAAGGCTGGCTGGATAGTGAGACCTCGTTCACAGAGAATCAGACCGCAGATCCGGCTTCGTCGTATGTAACCGAAGTAAGCTCTGCTAAGACGCTGCATGCAGTTTATGCAAAGACTCCAACTGGTGCACCGCGCCGCGCAACGATGGCGGATACATGGACGCGCGTAACATCGATGGAAACTCTTACCGGTGGTGGTACATTCATCATGGGCTATGAGGCTACTGCTAAGTCCGGTACAATTATACCTCTCCGCAGTAAAGATTGCAATGCAACCACAAGTGCCAACGGATATTTCAACACCGGAACAACAGCCGGTAGTTCTACCAGCGGCACGCTGGATATGACAGGAACCATAACTTCCACAGATTATGAGGTGTATATCACTTCACCTGCATCAGGGAAGATTAATATTCAACAGGTTAACTCTTCCGGTAGTTACTACGGCGCGACAAGTGGCGGCAGTTCAAAAAATTCAGGAAGACTTTATACTTCCGGAAGCAGCAATGAGACGAAACTTACTGTAGAGTGGGATAATGAAAGCAATAATACATTTAAGTTGTCAGCCGGTGTATCTGGCTCCTACAAGTATCTGAAATACAACACAGGTAGTCCTCGATTTGCGTTCTACAATTCCGCTGGCGGGCAAGTTGTATTCTATAAAAAGAGTAGTGGCGGATCATCTGCCACCAACTACAAGAAACTGCCGTGTTCGACCTATACGATCACGCTCAGTAACGACGGCAGTGCCACAGGCGGCACATTCGAAGCATCGGCAAGTTCAGCTACGGCAGGTTCAACCATCACTTTAGACGCAGACCCGAATGAGGGGTATGAACTTAGTGGTTGGACGGTAACCAAAGCCGGTAGCGGTACTGTAACGGTAACGAACAACCAGTTCACTATGCCCGAGGCGAATGTGACCGTAGAGGCTACATTCACTATTGTTCCGAAGTATAACATACGCTTCTTCAACAACGGCACTCAGATTGGTTCCACACAGTCCGTCTACAAAGGCAGCACGCCTAATGTGCCTGCTGATCCAGTAGGCTGCGATGACTACACCTTTGTAGGTTGGTGGACAGATCCTCTGGCAATTGATAACACCTCAGCCAAAACGTGGAAAACCGACTTCACCGTTACCGGTGCACAGGATTACCATGCTGTGTTCAGTCGCACCGAGACGGGGCAAGGTGGTGGAAATACTCAAAAAAGTATTTATTTAGACGAAGATAGTGTGTCAAGCAGTTATGGAACCGATACAGAAGTGACTCGTTGTGGAGTAACTTGCTACTACACAAATGTCATGAAAAGTAGCACGAGCACTATTCAAATGAAGAAAAATGGTTCTTACATTGCCAATAAAGCATCACTTACAAAGATCGATTCTATCATTATCAACGGTGTTACTACGTTAACTGTATATGGAGGAACGAGTGCAAAACCGGAAACAACAACCATCACAAGGTCTAATAACAAATATGATTTTAGTGGAGGCAATTATAGTTATTTTAAGATTAAGAATGGAACAAGTGGAGCTCTCTATCCGACCAATATAAAAATATACTATACAGTTTCTGGCGGTGGCAGCAGCAGTACTACCTACTACACATCCACAACAAACTGCGCTGCGGCTTGTACGAAGTTGGATCCGCCTTCCGTAAAAGCGACACCGGGTAACGGGCAGATTACGCTCACTTGGGCAGATGTTACCGGTGCGGATCATTATACGGTGACCATCAGCAGCAAGGGTACAGGTTATACCACCGAGTGCGGTAGTGCGTCAACAATTGGCACTATCACACAGCCAAGTTCAGGCTCTAACCAATGTATCATCAACGGCCTGACGAACGGTTTGGCATATACCACCAATGTCGTGGCGAACGCATCGAGTTCAACCTGCGACAGCGACGCAGACGAGGATACCGCTACGCCGCAAGATTGTACCCCGTGGGACGATCCGTCATTGTCGTGGAACCAATACAGCCTGAACACTTCAGACAACAAGACTGCCACGAAGACCCTCACGGGCACGACGCACGGTACGTTGTCGTTTGAGTCAAGCAACACGGAAGTGCTGACTGTGGATGGTTCAACAGGTGCTGTGACTGCAGTAGGCGCCGGAGAGGCGACCGTGACAGCGCACTGGCCATCAGCCGATGGCTTCTGCGAGAAGACAATGACTTCGTCCACTTTCGTGGTTGCCGGACCGCTGACCATCAGCTTCGATGCCAATGGCGGTACTGGTACAATGACGGATCAGACTGTGACCTACAAGGTGGCTGAGGCTATCAAAACAAACGCGTTCACTCGCACAGGTTACACGTTCCAAGGGTGGGCACTGACTGCCGATGGCGAAAAGACCTATGACGACAAGCAGAGCGTAGCGTTCACCAACTCGGTTACCCTCTACGCCGTTTGGCAAGTTAACAGCCATAACGTAACCTTCACTCCGTCACCGACAGGTGCCACAGTGACCATCAATGGTCAGTCCACCAACCCGCAATCGGCAGAGTACGGTTCGACAGTTACCATCGCTATCACGCCGGCTGATCACTACACCATCAGCAGCGTGACAGCTACCGGTGAAACCAGTCATAGCTCGCTCACGCTCACGGGCACGGGTGACACGCGTACCTTTACTATGCCTGACGAGAACGTGAAAGTAGCAGTAAGCCTGGGGGCTGAAACGCAATATACAGCTACGTTCAAGAACAACACCGCGACGGTCGCTACAGTCACCGGCTATGTGGATGATGACATCGCAGCACCGGCTACTGCGCCTGAGTCTTGCGATGATGACGAGTTCACCTTCGTCGGTTGGGTAACATCCGAGCAGACGACCGAGAGCACATCGCATCCCGATATCCTCAACTTCCCGCAGACGATGCCTACAGGCGGCGTAACCTACTATGCTCTGTTCCGCCACAGCGAAGGAGGCACAGGTGGTAATGCCGGCGTAACCTTCAAGACCGCAAATGAGGACGGCACTTCGCCTTATACCAGTGATTCGGACATCAAGGCCAATCTTGTGGATACCTACACAGGCATCGCTTCGTTTGCCGGCAATAAGCTCTACAAGGGAGAAAAAGGTGTTAAGTTAGGCTCATCGAAAGGCAACGGATATATTACTGTTGAACTGTCTCCCGCAATCACTACCGACAAGATAACAGTCGTAGCCAGCAAGTATGGTACGGATGGTGGCAAATTACAGGTTGAGGTGAACGGTGATACCGAGTTTGGTGAGGCACTGTCACCTGCCGATGGTACTCTGGAGTTCACCGGTACGGCTACCGAGATCAGCAGCTTGACAGTTTCCACGACTTCAAACCGTGCGTACATAGCCTCTATCAGCCTCGGTGGCGGTGGAACAAGTTATTATACTACTGCTCCTACGTGCGCACCGTGCGAGTATAAGGTTACTCTCACTAAGGGTGCAGAGAGCCACGGTACATTCACGCTCAGCCAGGATAACGGCAACTACGACAACTGCAAAAAGAACTTCAGCCTGACTGTTTCGGCAATCAAACCGGACGACGGTTACTACTGCACCGGCGTAACGGCTACGGGCAGCAGCAAGTTCGTGGCTGTCTCCGGTCCTGACGGTAGTGGCAACTACACCGTGGCTTATGCCAAGGGTAACAGTATAACTTCAACCGTTACGGCTAACTTCGAACCGATCCCGACATACACCGTTATCTGGAGTATCGACGGCGATGAGAATGATACAGAGCAGTACGCCGAAGGTGCTGAGATTAACTTCTCACATGTAACTCCTAGCTGCGACGGAAAGGTCTTCACAGGTTGGAGTGCCGTTGAGGTTGACTTTACTGACGACGAACCGACCTACGTCACCTCAGCCACCATGGGCACAAGCGAACTGATATATTACGCCGTATTCGCTACCCCATCCGGCAGTGCACCCGCACGTAGAATGACGGCAGAAAGCCCAGTGAATGATGTGTTGACACTATCAACGACTGGCGTCTCAGGAACGAGTTATGTTGATTGGGAGGATGTGACAGTAACTTCATCAGCTGTGTATGCCGGTAATTCTGCTGGAGGTAATAGTTCTATTCAATTGCGCTCGAACAATAGTAACTCCGGCATCGTAACTACCACTTCAGGAGGCAAAGCGAAAAAAGTTGCCGTTGTCTGGAATTCCAATACTACGAGTGACAGAAAGATAGATATATATGGCAAGAACTCCGCTTACTCCGATGCCGGTGATTTGTATACTAATTCTACTCAAGGAACAAAAATAGGCTCTATTACCTATGGCACCTCTACAGAGTTGACTATTAGCGATGACTACGAATATATTGGTATTCGCTCTAATTCCGGTGCTTTGTACCTCACGAGTGTTACCATTACTTGGAGCACTGACGGTAGTGCCGGCGGTGACACCGGTGGTGGCGATAGTGGCGGTGGTGACACCGGCGGCGGAAGCTCTGCATACACCGGCTACTCGACCTCATGTACTCCACCGTCGACGGTGAAAGTAATCTTCAATGCGAACTTTGGCGAGACACCCGAAACCAAGGAGCAGACTATCCCGTACAATACTGCAACTGCCTTGAGCGCGAACACGTTCACCCGCACAGGTTACGCGTTCGACGGCTGGGCTACGTCGGCAGACGGCGAAAAGGTGTATAACGACCTGGAGTCCGTAACACTCATGCGTCGCACCACCTACCTCTACGCCCGCTGGAAGAAGAACAGCTACAACATCAACATCAACTCACTCTCCGGTGGTGAGATCACTACCTCACCTGCCAAAAAGGCTGAGTTTGAAGAGGTTGTGACCGTGGTTGTTACACCTGACGCAAGTCACCAGTTCGAATCGCTGACAGTGAAGAACGACAAGACTGGCGAAACACTTGTACTCACCGGTAGCGGTGCAACGCAGACCTTCACGATGCCGGCAAGCAGCGTGACAATCACCGCAACGGTAGCCATTATCCCGACTTACACCGTCAGCTGGAGTGCCGACGGCATTATCGAGACCGAGCAGTACCGCGAGGGACAGGACATAGTCTTCCCCGCAACAGCGGACGGTTGCGAGGACAAGGTGTTTGTAGGTTGGTGCGCGTCCAAGGTCGAACCGGCGACTGACGAGCAGCCTACATTGGTTTCGGCTGCCACCATGGGAACAAGTGCGCTGACCTACTACGCCGTATATGCAACAGCCACTGCCGGCGCCGCGGGCAAATATACCCTGGACTACGCTGATGAGGACCTGACAAACACCAGCGGTTGGGGCGCTTATGGTAAATCACTCACCTATACGGCTTCTGATGGTGGAGTTTGGATTATCAAGGCGTATAAGAACACTGGTATGCAGATCAACACCGGCAAGGATTGCAGTATTAAGATCCCAAGCTGCTCGGGTAACATCACGTCCATTGAGGTAACCTGCTCGGCAGCCAAAGCTGTAGGATTCAGTATAGCTAACTATAGCGGCAGTGGCACGATTACCTATGAAGTAACAGGCAGCGACGCTACATCGCAGACCTTGGACTTCACCGGCAAGGAACTGAAAGATGGTTACATTGTTCCTAAGTCGGGTAGCACAGTCATCACCAAGATTGTTGTCAACTATGGCACCAACACGTATAAGGGCTACACCACCTCTTGCGGTGCAAGCATCAATGCCAAGAACAATACGTGGGTGACAGCTGCCAACGGCCAGACCGTGAAGGCATTGATCCCCGTTGTAGCCAAGGCATTTGATGAGGCGGTTACGCTGTCAGCGGTGTCCGACAACGCACACTTTGTTGTTTCGCTCGCTCAGACTGCTGTTCCGGCTACGGCAGCTGGTCTGACTACCACGCTGACCGTTGAGTACACACCGGTTGCAGCTAACACCACCGAGACGGCTACTATCACCCTCACTGCCGGTGACAAGACAAAGGAGATCACCGTCAGCGGTCGCTCACTGCCGGATCAGTTCCTGCTCATCACCAAGAAGTACTCCGATTGGTACGCCCTGCCGGCAAATATGTCCAATGGCACTAATCAATACGATGGTGTTGAGGTGACACCTGACGATGGTACTGCACCGACCTCGGTGCCTATATCGCCGTCCACCATTGTTTATAGCCTGAAGGCTGTGGCAAGCGGACGTTACGCAACAGCTGGCAACTGCGTGCGCCTCGTAGGTAACAATAGTCTCTGCCTCTGGGCGAACAATACTGCCGGTGCCGTAGGCATCAAGAACTCCGAGAAACTGGCAGACTCCAACGGCTCGAACAACGAATGGTTGCTCACCACCACCGATGGTGTGCGCTACACGATAGCCAACCCCGCTCACCCGGATTATGCTGCGGGACGCACGTTGGCTTACGGTATGAAGTTCGGATTGTACGTGCAAGAGACTGAATTCTATATCGTCAGCACCGGGTGTAACACTCTGCCACAGAACGTACACGTCAGCCCGCGTCGAGAAGATGCTACCTTCTCTTGGTCAAGCAGCGCTGAGGTAATGCACATTGCGGTTTATTCGGATCAAGCCATGAGTGCGTTGGTTACGTCTGCTGATGCAACCGCTTCGCCGTACTTCTTGGAAGGATTGTCGGAGCAGGCGAACTACTGGTACAAGCTCACGCCTGATGACGATACGGAGTGCGCCAAGACCGGTTCGTTCAGTACATCCGGTCCGACGATTGATGTAGTTGAGTGGGGCGATGACAAGGTTACCATCTTGGTGGACAAAGACCCTGACTTAGATCCTACACTAACCATCACGGGTGTGATAGAGCACGGCTTGGGTGACGAAGGTGTGGAAGCAACGGAGCTGTTCTTCTCCAAGTACTTCGAGGGTGCTGGTGATATGAAACTATTGGCCATCTACAATGGTACGCCTAATGACATTCCTTTAACTAATTATGAGATTTTTAAATATAATTATAATAGCTCAAACGAACATAAAAATAATACCAATGATAAGACATTCGAATTAAGAGGACTTGGTACAATTAAAGCTGGACAGGAAATAGTTTTGTTCTCACGTCCATCAAATAGTGATGATCAGGCTGATTTAACGTCATGTTCAGGAGCATTCCTTGATTCAGTAGTAGCTTTAAATAGCACTGATTTAAGTGTGCGTTGGATTGAATGTAACAATAGCAAAACCTATGGAGGAGTCAAATTCCCAAGTGTAGATTTTTCAGGAAATGATCCCGTTTATCTGTACAAGAGCGATGAGGTCATTGACGTTATAGGTGCAGATAATGCTCCCGGAATTTCCGACAAGAACTGTAGGAATGAACCTGCATGGTTGGGCACTATCCAAAATATGGATTACCGTAAGTCGCCAAGCGATCCAGCATTCAATGCATTCTATGAAGCGTCGTCTAAATCACCTGTATCAAGATTGGACTCAGTCAACTTACTCACGGCCTTTGGCATTAATCTCGAAGACTCTATAATCAATGCCACAACTGCCCGATGCATACTCTTCCGCTATAAGATGGTGACTTCGGGCGAAAATGCAGTTACATCAAATGCGACTACCTTCGGATCATTTACATCAGATGAATGGCGCGGACGCAATGTGTGTATGACGACTGCAGACCGTACAGCTGCTGGTGTAACAGGTGATGGTGCAGCAACCTGCAACTCATATCAAGACTTGGGCAACTTCGATTACAGTGAGTATTATACCGAATCGACAACCCTGGGTGATGAAAGTCATCTGAGCGATTATCTGATTGAAGGAACTGATAAAGATAACGAAGGCTTGTATGAGATTCCTGTCGATGGCCTTAATCAATTCTCTTGCCTGAATCTTGTGTTTAAGCTCGAGAACGACGGTGGTGACGTACTGACCGAGAAAGAGGTAAAAGTGCCTATCATCATCAAGGATGAGAAGACCACAGTTGACCCAATCTTCAATGAGATCGTGAAGAAAGATAACGGTGACCCGCTGTACACGCAGAGTATTAACCGTTGTAAGGAATGTGAGGTACTTGTGCTCGGCACCGGTAAGCTGACCAAGGCTGCTGACAACGCTACCCACGACGTGGCACAGTTGGATAAACTGACCCTCTACCCGGGTAGCAAACTGATTGTGCCGCCCGGTACCAACTTCACCGTTAACGACATGACGTACCTTGTAGATGGTGATGACGTTCCAATCAGTGAACTGAACGGTAACCTGATGACGAATAACGAGCGCTTGTTTGTTACCCGCCGACTTACCAACGACCGCTACTACTTCTTCTCGCTGCCCTATGATTGCAACCTGTCGGATGTAACCCTGTCCAGCGGCAAGAATGTGGTGAACGGCATTGACTACCGCCTGCTTGAGTACGATAGCGATGCACGTGCACAGGAAGGTAGCTTGGTGGGCACTCCGGGGCACTGGAAGTTGGCGGAAGGTGTCATCAAGGCCGGTACGGGCTATGTGATAGCTGTACCTACATCCAACCCGAGGGAACTTGTATTCCCGATGGCTCTGGAGGACAGAAACCTGACGAATCTGGAACGAACCAAGCAAACCAACAGAGTTCCTATTGAGGAATACGTAAGCAGCCAGACACGTGAAAACAACCACAACTGGAACTTGATTGCGCATCCGTACCTCACCATCTTCGATGTTAGTAATCCTGGCGTTACCATCGAAGATGCATGGGAGAACCCGACACGTCCCGACTCGACCTGGGTTAAGATATTCGATCCTGATTATCGTCCTGATTCGACCGGTACGCAGCCCATTGACGATCCGACGCAGCCGGAAAATATCCTCGCACAAGGTACAGTGGCTGATGGCGCAGCCTGGACGCTGCTGATCGACGGTGCCATGACTATCGAAGGCGAAGGCGAGATACCGTCGTACTCCGCTACGGCTTCTATGCCTTGGTATGAGTACAAAGATAAGATCGTGAACCTCACAATCAAGGGTAACGTGACGAAGATCGGCGACTATGCATTCTACCTGTGCTCAGCGTTGAACTCAGTGACCATTATAGCACCGGTTACTTATATTGGTGATAATGCTTTCTACGGATGTACGGGCTTGGCGAACTTTACCATTGCAACGGATCAATGTATAAGCGTTACGTCAACCACCTTCACGAATGTGGAGTTAAGTAATATCAACCTCATCGTTCCGCAGTCGCAAGTAAATTGCTATAGGAATACTACCAATGGTGTATGGAGCAAGATGAACATCACAATCACAGCTGATGGTACAACTTCCGGTGCTCCACAGCGTATGCAGCCGCGCCGTATGCGCATGGATGAGGGAGATTGGGAACCGAGCCCGGGTGGTATATATATCACTGTACCGCAAGTGGGAGGAGACGGCAAGACCATTACGTATGAGCAAAGGTGGATTAAGGATCTGGACAACATCCCGCCATTCGTATCTGTATTCGTTCAAGGTGACGGTAAGGGCGAAATGACCTTCAACCTCTATCCTGAGACACCTGCTCCTGCACGTCGCCTGATGGCACGTAACAGCAAGACTACAGAGGATGGAACGATTTTCGTCGGCGTAACACTTAGCGGCAACGGCGAGAAGGATCTGGCCAGCTTGCGTCTGCGTCCTGACTTCCCGGATAAGTATAAGTTAGGTCTTGACCTGCTGAAGTTCACTACCTTCTACACGCCTCGTCCGCAGATATACATGAAGACGCCTGACTATAAGCTCGCCTTCAGGGCTATCAACGACGACTATGCAGCCAAGTACTGGATGCCGATGGGCGTATATTGCCGTGATGCAGGCAAGTACACATTCAGCCTTTACGACCGTTATCCGCTGGATGAGGTAGAGGGTGTTTATCTGTTCGATATCGAAACAGGTGCAGTCACCAACCTGCTGTTAGGCAACTACACTATTGAGACGACCAAGCAGCTGTATACGGAGAAACGCTTCTACGTCAATGTACGTCTGCGTCGTGAGGTTGTGGTGGATACGCCTACCTACATCGAGCCTGTGGATGACCCGAACGCTCCGCATAAGTTCATACGCGACGGCGTGATGTACATTATGCGTGACGGCAGGATATATGACCTGACCGGCAAACCCGCATTTGATAATAACCAGTTGTTGAACCGTTAACAGAAGGAAAACTACCATGGAAATGATTCAGCCTATGACAAAACGTAAGAACCTGTTTGTCGTAATTCTGGTTGTCACAGTGTGCTGCTTGTGGTCGATGCTGGCATTGTATGCAATCGTAGGTGGCAAGACTGAGGAGTCGGTTTATGCACCCCAGGTGGTGTATGTCGCACCGACTACTCCTGCCACCACCGGCAGCGGACCTGCGTTCTACACCGGCTCACGCCGTTCGGGTACACTCAGGTATCACCATCCGGCACCCGCGGTCAGCTACACGCCTGCACCTAAAGCAACGATGGGCAGCACCTCCATGCGCGTGCACCAGACGAGCAATGCCTCCGTCCATTCCTATGGCGGTGGCGGTACTGGCGGTGCTGGCAATGTGTCCTTTAAGCGCCGTAGCGCGAACAACAGCGGCGGTGGCATCACCTATACCGCAATTGCATACAGAGGCTCGATATACGTGCCTACAGCGCATAATGCCGTAACGCCCGTTGGAGCAAGCAGTGCCGAAAATGTGGTTGCCACCAAGATGGGTGCACCGCGACGCTTGAGTATGAGTAACGGTGGGGGTGCATGGCCCGTAGAGCCGGGAGATCCTGCTCCTGACCCCGAACCGCCTGTCCCCGCAGGTAATATACCTTGGGTGCTGATGGCACTTCTCGTAGCAGGATATATCTGTTTGAAAAAGAAAAAATACGCTAATTTGACAAATAATTTCGAATAAATTTGCATTTGTCAAAAATATTTCGTAACTTTGTAGCCGTTAACGGCTAAACGCTGTTAGCTCAATTCTGATAACTCATAACTGATTACAATGGATAGCTACATTAACATCAAGGTTCGTGNNCCTACGAACTCAAACACGTCTTCCAGGGTGCCTCGTTCCTTGAGATGATGGACATTCTGAACGAGCAACTTATCAGCGAGCACAAGGATCCTATCGCCTTCGACCACGACTGCCGAGAGGGTATCTGCGGTATGTGCTCGATGTACGTGAACGGCCATCCTCACGGACCTGACAGCGCCATTACGACCTGCCAGCTGCATATGCGTAAGTTCAACGACGGAGACACCATCACCGTTGAGCCCTGGCGCAGCCACGCCTTCCCTGTAATCAAGGACCTGATGGTTGACCGCAAGGCTTACGACAAGATCATGGCTGCTGGCGGTTTCATCAGCGTGAACACAGGCGGTGTACCTGATGCCAATGCCATACCTATCCCCAAGCCCGATGCTGACGAGGCAATGGATGCAGCCAGCTGCATCGGTTGCGGTGCCTGCGCTGCGGCTTGTAAGAACGGCTCGGCTATGCTGTTCGTGGCTGCTAAGGTTTCGCAGCTCGCTCTGCTGCCCCAAGGCCGTGTAGAGGCTAAGGCACGCGCCAAGGCTATGGTGGCCAAGATGGACGAACTGGGCTTCGGTAACTGTACCAACACCGGCGCTTGCGCTGCCGAGTGCCCGAAGCAGGTCAGCCTGGCGAACATCGCACGCCTGAACCGCGAGTTCCTCTGCGCCAAGTTCAGCGATTAATCGCGCTACTTGTTGAGGCATCAGCCATGTATGGCTGAAATAATAATACCTGTGTTCGCTACAGCGAGCACAGGTATTCTATTGCTTCTCGGAGCAGGTCGGGCGGAATGGCCTGACCGATGACGGGATGACCGATATCCTTAAGCAAGGTGCAGGTGACTGTGCCTTGCTTCCTGTTTTTCTTGTCGTGCTGCATGAGTTGCAGCAGATGGTCATAATCGTTGCAGCTGACAGGTGCTGCACCATAGTTCTCAAGCATAAAACGACTGAGCGTGCTTACTACCTCCGAGGGCAGGCCGCATAGGGCGTGGGAAAGGTAGGCTTCGGCTACCATGCCGTACATCACGCAATAGCCATGAAGACATTTGCCGTTTTCACCTGTTTTTGTCAGGCACAACGCTTCAATGGCGTGCCCGACGGTGTGCCCGAAGTTCAGTTGCTGGCGCAAGCCGTTGTCATGCGGGTCTTGCTCTACGACAGACTGCTTGAACGCTACGGATTGTCTGATCATCTCCCCGAATGCCGGAGAAGTGATATCCCGCAGGTCGTAGTTAATCAGTTCGGCGAAAGCTTGCGGGCTCTGCAGCAGAGCGTGCTTGATCATCTCTGCATAGCCGGAGAGCAGTTGCTCGGGCGGCAGGGTGCGCAGCAGTTCGGGCTCAATGATGGTTTCCACCGGTTCAGCAAATACGCCGATGGCGTTTTTCAGTGAGGCCGGACTATAGTCAATGCCCGTTTTGCCACCGGAGGCGGCATCGACCATCGCGAGAAGGGTAGTGGGAACGTTGATGTATGCAATGCCGCGCATGTATGTGGCGGCGGCAAAACCGCCTAAGTCGCAAATGACGCCACCGCCCACGTTAATCAATAGGCTCGCGCGCGTAGCGTTATGCGCGAACAGAAAATCCCAGACGCGCTGCACACTCTGCAGGTTCTTGTGCTGCTCGCCTGCCGGCAGCACCAGTACATCGTTAATTGGGGTCCCCAAAAATGTCTCATTTTTTGGGAGAGTTGAGGCTTCCGTCACTTCTATGCCGTTGCACGGCATCTGTGTGACCGGATTGCCGAAAACGAAGGGCAGACAGCACTTGGCTGCCTGCTCGTCCGTTAGAAGGAATGCCCGGTCGTATTTGTTCAGATCAAGCATTCTCGCACCGATTAAGCATTCTCCCGCATCATTTTGCCGAAGTCCTCGTAGGAGATAGCCTTCTCCTCGATCTTGGCAACGCTGCGCAGATGGTCGTAGATCTTGTTCTCAGCCACGCGCTCCACGATGCCACGGAGCTGGTTCTCGTCCTTGAGAATGTTCTCGGCAAACGAGTTGAGGTACTGCTCCTCGACATGCATCATACCGTACTGCATGAACTGCATGCGTGCCACCTCTTTGGCATAGGCGTTGACGTCCTCTTTCTCCACCTTGATGTCGTACTCCTTCATGAGCTGGTCTTTGGCAAGCTGCCAGCGGAGTTGCTTGATCATCTCGGGGAAGTCGCGGTCGAGGTCCTCGGGTTTCATTTCCTTATTGGTGGCAGCCACCCAGCGTTTGAGGAAAGCCTCAGGCAGAGCGAACTCGCCGGCTTTCTTCAGGATAGCGGCCTTGGCGTCGAGTCCGAACTTGTACTTGGCGTCCTCAGCCATGTTGCCCTCAATCTCGGCTTTCACGCGTGCGCGGAACTCAGCCTCGTCCTTCGGAGCGTCAGCGGCATAGACCTTGGCGAACAGTTCGCCGTCAATCTTAGCGGCCTGATGGCGTGTGATGCTGGTGATAGTGAGCGTGAAGTCGCTGTCATGATCCTTCACTTCGTCCTTCTTGAGGTCGAGCAGCGACGCTACCTCGGTCTCGTTCTGGAACGCCTTCATCGGGTTGAAGGTGATGACGTCGTTCTTCTTGGCGCCCTTGAACAGCTTGGCCTGCTTCTTGTCAGCCATGTACTGCGGGTTGAGTATGGCGTTCTCCTTGACGATGCCGCCTTCCTTCTGCTCGGTGAGCGTACCGCGGAGAACATCGTTGTCCTGGAAGTCCTCTACGTCAACATACTCGCCGAAACGCTCGGCGTATGAGTTGACCTGGTTGTCCACCATCTTGTCGTCAACGGTGATGGTGTAGGCGGTGAGTTTGTTCTTGGCGGTCAGCTTGGCATCGAACTCAGCCGGTACGGCGATGTCGAAGGCGAAAGTGAACTCTGTATCGTTGTCGAGGTCCATCGAAGGCGTCAGCTCGTCATTGGGCAGCGGATCGCCGAGGATGTGCAGTTTCTGCTCCTCGATATATTTGTTGAGCTGCTCGGCGATGGTGTTGTTCAGCACGTCAGCCAGCACGCTCTTGCCGTACATCTTCTTGATCAGTCCGGCGGGCACCATACCCTTGCGGAAACCCGGGATGTCGGCTTTCTGACGGATCTGACGAATTTGTTTGGTTACAGCCTCCTCGTAGTCTGCCGGCCCGAGAGTCAGCGTGATTACCGAGGTGAGGTCTTTGATTTCAGAATGATTGATTTGCATAATTATCTGTTGTGTCTTTATAAGGGTGCACCGAGCGGTGCACCCTTTGAAAAATATTCACCTTAGTGGTTACTTGAGCTCTTTGCCCTTGCGGTTGGCGATAGCACGCTGGATATCGTAAGCGATTGGCGATGCTACGAACAGTGACGAGAACGTACCGAATACAACACCCATCAGCAACGCGAATACGAAGCCGCGGATGCTCTCTCCACCGAAGAGGAAGATAGCCAACAGCACGATGAACGTTGACATAGAGGTCGAGAACGTACGCGACAGCGTTGCGTTCAAGGCGTCGTTGATGTTACGCTCGCGCTCACGCTTCGGATACAGACCATTGTACTCACGCACGCGGTCGAAGATAACCACGGTGTCGTTGATGGAGTAACCGATTACCGTCAGGATAGCAGCGATAAACGCCTGGTCAATCTCCATTGAGAACGGCATGATCTTCCACAGGATGGCGTACAGGCCGAGGATGATAACCGTATCGTGGAACAGGGCAGCCAGTGCGCCTACCGAGTAAGCGAAGTTGCGGAAACGAACCAGGATGTACAGGAAGATAACAATCAGCGCTGCGATAACTGCCCATACAGCCGAAGTGGTGATGTCGTCGGCGATAGCCGGACCTACCTTCTGGCTCTGCATGATACCTACGTTCTCGTTGGCCTGCGTCGACTGGAACTCTGCAAAGGTCAGCTCGGAAGCAAAGAACTGCTTCGTGCCGTCGTAGATGAGTTGCTCGATCTCGTCGTCCAGAGTCTCCGAGTTGTCGTGGATGCGGAAGTTGGTAGAGATACGTACCTGGTCGTTGGACTCACCGAAGGTGATAACGCGGACGGTGAGGTTCTCGCCTTCCTTGTTCTGCTCGGAGAATACTGCCTCCAGTGATTTCTCCACCTCCTGGGTGTTGATCGGCTGGTCGAAGCGTACAACATAGTTACGTCCGCCGGAGAAGTCGATACCGAGGTTCAGCTTGCCGAACACGTGCGGATCCAGACCGAGGATAGCGAAGATGATCAGCGCACCGGCCAGAGGATATGCCCATTTGCGTGCACCGACGAAGTCGAAGTGCATGTCCTGGAACCAGTTCTTGGCGATAGCCGAAGTGAACGGAAGCTCCTTGGCGGTCTCACGCTTGGCGTAATCCTCAAGCAACAGACGTGTGATGAACACAGCCGTGATGAACGATGAGATGATACCGATGATATACGTTACGGCGAAGCCCTTGATAGGACCGGTACCGAATACGGCGAGGATGATACCGGTGAGCAATGAGGTCACGTTGGCGTCCACGATAGCGGAGATAGCGCCCTTGAAACCGTCCTCGATAGCCTTGCGCATGTTCTTGCCTGCACGCAGTTCCTCACGGATACGCTCGTAGATAAGCACGTTGGCGTCAACTGCCGTACCCATGGTCAGCACGATACCTGCGATACCCGGCAGCGTCAGTACGGCCGAGAACGACGACAGGATACCTACCAGCAGGAATACGTTGCACAGCAACGCAAAGTCGGCGATAAGACCCGGAATCAGACCATAGTAGAAGATCATGTACAGCAGGATGAGCACGAAGCCCAGTGCGAATGACCACAGACCGCTGCGGATAGCCTCCTTACCCAGCGACGGACCAACCACGTCCTCCTGGATGATACGTGCGGGAGCAGGCATCTTACCGGACTTGAGGGTGTTGGCCAAGTCCTTGGCTTCCTCAACGGTGAAGTTACCGGTGATCTGCGAGTTGCCGCCGGCAATCTCGTTCTGTACTACAGGGAACGAATAAACGAAGCCGTCAAGCACGATGGCTACCGACTTGCCGATGTTCTCCTTGGTGATACGCTGCCAAGCCTTGGCGCCCTCAGCGTTCATGGACATCGATACATTGGCGTAAGCACTGATCTGCGAGAAGTCAGCACGTGCGTCGGTGATAACGTCACCTTCCAGCGACGGACGACCGTCACGCTGTGCCTTCAGGGCAAGCAGTTCGTATATCGAGTTGGCGTCATCAATAGCCTTAACCGTCCAGCGGAAACGTACCTCGCGGGGCAGTACCTGCTTGGCCTGCTGTGAAGTAAGCATAGCCATGATGCGTGCGGTGTCGGTATAGTGGGCATAGCCTACGCGAGGACCGCGGTATGCACGGCCGTCGTTGTTGAGAGCGGCGAGCAGCGGATGGGCTTTCTTGTAGTTCTCGTAAGCCTCTGCCTGCTCTTTTGCAGCAGCTTCAGCGCTGTCGCTGGCGGCAATAGCCTGGGTAAGTTCGTCCACGCTGGCGTCAGTCTTCACTTCAGCCTTTTCCTCAGCCTTGGCTCCTTCAGCCTCCTCAGTAGCGATGTTGGCAGCACCGAACTCACGGTCGATCTGCGCAATCTGCGGGAACAACTCGGAGAACTCGTAGGTCTCCCAGAACTCGAGGTTAGCTGAGCCCTGGAGGAGCTTACGAACACGCTCCGGCTCTTTGATACCCGGGAGCTCAATGAGGATACGTCCGGACTGTGCGAGCTTCTGGATGTTCGGTTGAACAACGCCGAAGCGGTCGATACGGGTACGAAGCACCATAAACGAGTTGTTGATAGCGCCCTCAACTTCCTCACGGATAACGCGCTCTACCTCTTCGTTGGTCGAACTGGTGGTAACTTTGTCTTTCAACTCGAATGTGGCGAAGATAGAAGCCAGACGTGCGTTGGGATCTACCTCGCGGAAGGAAGCGAGGAACAGCGTAACGAAGTCGTCACCGCTGGATTTCTGCTTCTCTTGTGCAAGGGCCATGGCACGGTTGAAGTTCTCGCTCGTGTTGTAGCCGCTCAGTGCGCGAAGAATGTCCGGCACACTGACTTCCATTGTTACGTTCATACCGCCCTTGAGGTCAAGACCAAGGTTGATCTCTTTCTCACGGCACTCTTTCAGCGTGTAGCCGAACCACACTTTCTCGGGGGCGATAGAGTCCAGATACAGGTACTCTTTCGTCTGGTCACCGGCTGCATACTCCTTGGCTTTCTTCTCGTAGTGGTTCACTACAACCGAGAACGAGAGGTAGAATGCGCAAACCAAGAACAGCAGTACAGCCAGGGTTCTTACAATTCCTTTGTTTTGCATAATGTTATTTTTGTTTTGTTTTTTTGTTTCAGCGCTTGAATTATTCCGCACAACAACCCGAAAAAACGAGGTGAATAGCTTCGTTTTTTCGGAGAGCGGAGGCACGCTTCGCCTTTATTGCGCAGGGCGCAACCGTATGCGACCGCGTTGCCGAACGCGAAAAAGCGTACAAATTTACAAATTTATTTTGATAAATGCAAGAAAAATCACTTTTTTTTGCAAAAAAACACAAAAAAATTTGCATAATTGAAAATTTTGTTGTACCTTTGCACTCGCGTTTGGAAAATTAGCGACAATCAGAAGGCGTCTTGCAAGAAGTCGTGATAATGGAAAGATTGCCCTGTATAGTCGCTTTTATGAAGAACTTGTATCGCGGAGTAGAGCAGTGGTAGCTCGTCAGGCTCATAACCTGAAGGTCGGTGGTTCGATC
>LXOW01216815.1_pt1 | contig 37339 bp, 29 predicted proteins | sample 1368591 | NCBI WGS metagenome assembly LXOW01 (sample SAMN04884650, study PRJNA319009) | bovine gut metagenome | isolation source: Cow rumen | host: Bos taurus | place: Italy: Legnaro (PD) | collected 2014-07-09
TGGCCTTTTCCATCGGTGGTGTAGGTGTCGATCAGCGTATCGCCCTGGTACACACCGTAGACCGCTCCGGCCAAGGTCGCGTCGCCCTGCGCCGTGCCGTTACTGCCGTCGCTCTTGGTTATGGTGGCGTTCCACTTCTTCAGAGTGTTGGAAAAGCTCTTTTCCGTAACCTTGTTCCACTCAATGGCGGCTTTCTGGCTGGCGGGGATGACGTACTTTACTACCGTGTCCACTTCCTCCAGCATATAGCCGGTGCCGATCAGCACATCCTTGAAGGTGGCCTTGCCGCTTCCATCTGTGATGGCGTATTCATCGACGGCCAGGCCGGAGAGTGAGGTGCCGTACAGGTGGAACTTGATTCCCTCGACCATGCCATCTTCAGAGGTCTTGGTCACAACAAGGTCGCCGCGCTTGAGGACGTTGTTGAAGGTTACGGTAGTCGTGCGGCCTCCGATGACGGTGACGCGCTGCACATCCTGGGGCAGATAGCGGTCAATGCTCTGCTCGGTCACGGTGTAAACGCCGGGAACCAGGCCTTCCACAAAGATGCTGCCATCTTCCATCGTTGTTACCGTCTGCTCCATCTTTTCGCCGGAGATCGTGAAGCGGATACCGGCAACGACGCCGTCCTCCGAGGTTTTCTTCAGGTCGATGTTACCGGTAGGCGTCTCCACATTCAGATACCCGTAGACAGGATCAGCGTTCTCCACACCGGTCACTACGTCCTGCAGGTCCACATCCCCATAGGCGATGATCTTGGCGCTGGAACTGACAGTTGGAATGTTGTTGCGGCTGGCCGTGATGCGGACGACATCCTGGAAAGGCTCGGTGGCGCTGATCGTCAGCGTGTTCCCGGACTTGGTCACGGACACAGCCCGGCTGGAGCTGGAGAAATTGAACTCCGACAGAACGCCGTTAGAGTCCGTCAGCGTGAGGCTGTAAGTGCCATCCTTGTACTCCAGATCTTTGGATGCGACATCAGCGGATGTGGACAGAAAGCTGGGGATGGTGCTGTGCCGCTGCATCAGGGCGATGATCGTGTCATAGACAGCCTTGGTGCCGTAGTTCGGCTGATTACTGCCAAACTGGATATCATAGATGGCCGTGCTGACCTGGCGGTAGGGCGGCGTGGATTCCCGACAGCCTGTCACGAACTCCCAGATGATCTCCGCTGTGGCAACCCACTTTTCATCGTCGCTGCCGCTGAGATTGCTCCAGTTGCCCTGGTATCCGTACAGAAGGGCAAGGCCAATGGCTTTTCTTTGACCGACTGAAAGAGCATTCCATGCGGCGGAGGAACTCTTGTACAGGGTGTCGTTGACCAGCAGATGGCGGCCAGGCTGGATGCAGTAAGCGGTTTCTCCGTCAACGAACATACGGGGCTTGGGATGCCCGGTGCCGCCTGCGGTATAGCCGTCCACATTGGTTTCCCCGTTATACAGGATCATGTTTCCAGCTGAGTCATAGCAGTATGTGAACGTAACAGTTCCCGCTTCGCCTGCGGCATAGGCCGTGGCGACAGGCAGCATAGAAAAGGCGGTAAGCACGGCCAGAACAAAGGCCGCGATCCGCTGCAGGATTGTTTTGTGTTTCATTGCAAACCTCCATGTTGAAAGCTCCGGCTGAATCTGCGCTCAGCCGGGCATGAAAAAAGCCCACGCCGGATGAACCCATGGCAGGGGCGTTGGAGCAGAATCTTGTTTTCGGCTGGTTCAGCTGGTAAATCTGGGGGAGAGGTGCGGAGAGGGGGATGCAGTATTTCCTCCGACTATATGAAAGGGCATACCGATCTCTTGGCGGCGCTACCGTTCTCGATCCCGGTTTCTCTGACGCTGATACAGCTCCAGAGCCTTGATGATGGTGTCCTCGATCTTCTGTGCGGGCGTCCCCGCAGGAAAATACTTGCTGATCCGTTCTCTCGGCATACGAAACTGCTCCTTCTGATTGGGCTTTTCCTCCTGCATGATAGACAGGATAACATCCTCGCTGAGCTTTCCCTCCTCGGCAAAGCGTCGCATTTTGATGGCCTGTGCATGGGACGGGGTGCAGTCCTCCAGCTCCATCATTTCTTGGAGCGTGGTCTGTTCCTTTTCGGACAGATAGGATAATTCCACAGCGGGACGCATGGCAATCTTTCCCTCGTCCACCATATCCAGAAGCGGATGGGTCAGATAGGTGAGGCGGATATACCGCTGGATTTGCCTTGCGCTATCAGGGGCAGTATTCGCTAACTGCTCATCAGACCGAGCATCCCTTAACTTCGCGCCCACTGGGCGCAAAGTCTCATCAAGGTCTGTTCTTTGTCCTTGACGATTCATGGCTTCCAGCTTCATCTTGTAGGCAAAGGCTTTTTCCGAGGGCAGCAGACTTTCCCGCTGTAAGTTGGAATCCACCATGATAATGATAGCTTCATCGTCTGTCAGATCGCGCACAAGGCAAGGCATGGTTTCTTTCTGTGCCAGCGTGCTGCCCATCTTTCGCCGGTGACCGGCCACCATTTCATAGCCGCCCTCCGGCTTAGGCCTCACCATGCCTGGCACCAGCACACCGTAACGCCTGATGCTGTCGGCCATCTCCATCATGGCCTCGTCCATTCTCACCTTAAAGGGATGATCGGGGAAGTCGCTGATTTCCTCCAGTGGAATGTCCACAACTGTTTCCCGACTGGCTGTGTCACGCTCGGCTTGGGTGGTAAACAGGTCATCGACCGAGGTCAGCAGACTTGATACGTTGCTTTTCGCCAATGTCCATCACCTCCTGCACCAGATTTCGATAGGCGTCTGCCGCCCGCCCCTTGGGATCATGCAAAAAGATGCTTTTGTCTGCAGTGCTGATCTCTGCTAAGCGCACTGTCGCCGGGATCACTGCACTCATCACCGGCAGGCGTTTCCCGAAGTTCTCTTTCACAGAGGTTACGATGTCTCTGCGGAAGTTGGTTTCGTTCGCCATTGTGAGAAACACACCGCCGACCTTCAGCTTGGGGTTGATCTGACGTTTGATGCTCTGCACCGTACCGATCAGCTCTGTCATGTCCTCAGCGGCCAGATAGTCCGCTTGAACGGGAATGAGAACATAGTCCGAGGCCGACAGAGCGTTAATGACCAGCATACCGAGTGAGGGACGACAGTCCAGCAGCACATAATCGTAGTCTTTCTTTACACTGTCGATATACTGTCGCAGGACAGTTTCACGGCTCATCACGTTGACCAGTCCCACCTCCACAGCGGACAGGCTGCGGTTGGCCGGCACGAAATCAAAGCCTTCCGCATGGTGCATGATTTCCAGGCGTCCGTCGCTCTCCACGCCCGCCACAATGTCGTTCATCACATTGGCAAGCGTCAGCGGCATCTCATGGGGTTTACGCTGGCCCAGCATCTTGGTCAGATCGCCCTGCGGGTCCACGTCCAGAAGCAGGACCTTTTTGCCGTTCATTGCCAGACCTGCGCCGATGCAGTACACGCTGGTGCTTTTTCCGACGCCACCTTTCTGATTGGCGATGGCAATGACCTTTGTTTTTGCCATTTTGGTTTCCTCCTTCTTTACCAAATTCGCCGCCCACGGCGATGAGCGGCTATGTATGGGTACGAAAAAAGCCGCCTATTCCGGAAAGAATAAGCGGCTCAAAAATCCATATGTAATTCTGAACTGTCATTTTGCGGCGATCTTTGCGATCAGTTCATCCACGCAGTCCGTGTAGCGCCCTTCCTGGATCAAGCGGTTTTTCATCCGGATGAGACTGCGCAGCACAAGACGGGTTTCCTCTGAGTTCAAAGTAATGTAGTATCTTGGCTTTTTCATATCACACACTCCCTTCGATTCCATCATACGCACGATTGGTTCTCCACTCAAGGGTGCGTTTTTGCCTGCGCCCATATTTGTTTGTTCCGTTGAATATGTAACTCCGATTTTACGGCGATCCCTATGTAATTCCAACTCACAAGGAAATCCAGCAAGTAGATTTTGGGGACAAGGTATTTCTGCTTGATACAGAAATGCTGTAAATGCCCTTTGGTACACCACCGTTCAACAGAGGTTTTTCCGTACCCTGTGAAAGCGGATACTTGCTTTATGGTCATTACATCTGGCCAGGACGCCAGTTCCTTTTCATAGAACTGCCTCATCACAAGCAGATCATGCTCGGACAAGACGCGCGGCTGGGGGATATGAGGCTGTTTGTAATAGCCCTCCGGCGGCTTGTAGTATTCGGGGTGACGATCTCGTTCCTCCAGGTAATGTATCACATCCGTTGTCTTGATCTTGAAGCGCCGGGTTTTCTTTCCGCTGTCAAGGCAGGGGACAAGGCCGCTTTCCAGAAGGAACAGGCAGGTCTTTTTGCTGATATGACAAATGCGGTACATCTGATCTTTTGTCATGTAGATGGGGTACTGCTCTAATATGTCTTGATATTGGGTCGTTGCGTTCATGCCATACACCTCTCATCTTTTTTGCCAACAGCAGAAGATCGGTGTATTTCTCTCCTGATTTCTCTCCGTTCTCCCCAAATTCTCTCCTTTTTCCGGTTTTGGAGGCCATTTTGAGGGCTGACGCGGTGAGTTCAAATATTCCTTGACGCCATGCGGCTTTGCGGGTAAAATTGCCTTGAGATAAGCGGCTTTGACGGCTCTCCGGGGCTTCCAAAAAGAGGCGCTATTTTCGTCCAACTTCCACTAAAGTCCGTTCGGAGTACAACACTCGAAATGCGGTAGCCGGATAAAACCGGGCAAGGGTTCGAATCCCTTTCTCTCCGCTTATAACGATGTACCCCCTGCCAAGAGGCAGGGGGTACATCGTTATATGGAGAAAGGGATTCGAATGTGTATCGAACGCGCCGGGGGCGCGTTCATCGACCAGTGCGCACACTGGTCGATACCTTTATTTTTCGCACGCATTCACGCAAACCAGAGCATGCCCGCTCCCCTGCGAAAAATGCAAGCGAATCCCTTTCTCCTCTCCCCGCCGGGGGCGGCTTCGTCGACCAGTGCGCACACTGGTCGATACCTTTATTTTTCGCACGCATTCACGCAAACCAGAGCGCGACCGCTCCCCTGCGAAAAATGCAAGCGAATCCCTTTCTCCCCTCCCCGCCGGGGTCGGCTTCGTCGACCGGTGCGCAAACCAATGTCATTTAGTCAAGCTCGTCATGGCTTCGCGAAGCGCAGCGAAGCCGAAGGAGCCAATAAGATTCTTCGTCGCCTGGCGGCTCCTCAGAATGACACGGCAGCTTTTGACTTTACGGCATTAACTCGCACACTCCCCGCTCCCTCTGTTTTTCTCCCGCTCCGGCGCTTCCTTTTTGCTGTGGTATATGCTATACTGTAGGCGAATCATAGTTTCATATTCTGAATATCCCATAACGAAAGCAGGTTGACGATGAAAGCTATCGCAGTTGACGAATTTACCCGTCTGAAATTTCTCTCCCAGCTCAGCTTCTCCCCGGAGGGGACGAGCGCGTGCTTCGTGGTCAGCGAGATCGACCGCAAGAAGGACGCCTACCGCTCCTGCCTCTATCTCCGGCGCGGCGGCAGGATCAGCAAGCTCACGAGCTTCGGCCGCGAGAGCAGCTTCCAGTATCTCGACGAGGACACGGTCGTCTTCCCCGGCCGCCGCGAGGAGGCCGAGCCCAACGATCCCGGCAGCCGCTGGTACCGCATCTCCCTGAGCGGCGGCGAGGCCGAGCCGTGCTGGGACTTCCCGATCCCCGTCTCGCGCGTGCTGCCCCTGCCCGGCGGCGATCTGATCGTCGTCGGCACCTGCTTCCCCGGCTTCGAGGAGCTCTACCGCGGCGAAAAGAAGCTGCGCGAAGCCTTCGTCAAGGAGCGCAAGGAGAACGCGGATTACGAGGAGATCGAACAGCTCCCCTGGTGGTGGAACGGCGCGAGCTTCACCAAGGGCGGCTACGAGGCGCTGTTCCGCTACGACGCGAAGCGCAGGCGCCTCACGCGCCTGAGCGCGGAGAAGCAGAGCGTCAGCGACGTGCGCCTGAGCCCCGACAAGACGGCGCTCTATTACCTCCACATACCGGTCAAGCCCCGATTGAGCTTCACGGGCGAGACCGTGCTGTGCCGCCTTGATCTGAACAGCGGCGAGATCGCGGAGCTGGCCGCGGATCGGGACGACTTCACGCTCACGGGCTTCGTGCCCGGCGAGAGCTTCGGGCTGCTGCTCGCGCACGACAAGCGCTGCGGCCTGAACACCGACGCGGACTTCTACCGCCTCGACTACGGCGACGGCTCGATCCGTCTGCTTGCGCGGCACGGCGAGATGATCGGCACCTCCGTGGGCAGCGATATCCGCTACGGCGGCAGCCGCGCGGCGAAGATGGACGGGGACGTGTTCTACTTCATCTCCACGCGCTTCGACGGGGCCGATCTCTACAAGCTCGAGGACGGCGTGATCTCCCGCGTGACCGAGCGCCCCGGCTCGGTGGACGGCTTCGACGTCTGCAAGGGGCGGCTTCTGCTGACCGCGCTCTGGGACATGAAGGCGCAGGAGCTCTACGACGGCGAGGGGCGGCAGCTCAGCCGTTTCAACGAGGCCGCGCTGCGCGGCCGCTATGTCGCCGCGCCCGAGACGCTGAACGTGCGGCGCGAGGGCTACGAGGTACACGGCTTCGTGCTCAAGCCGATGGACTACGACCCCGAGAAGAAGTATCCGGTCATCCTCGACGTACACGGCGGGCCGAAGACGGTCTACGGCCCGGTCTTCTATCACGAGATGCAGTACTGGGCCGGCAAGGGCTACTTTGTGATCTTCTGCAACCCCACGGGCTCGGACGGGCGCGGCGGCTTCATGGACATCCGCGGGCGCTACGGCACCGTGGACTTCGACGATCTCATGGCCTTTACCGACGCGGCGCTCGCGGCCTATCCGGCCATGGACGCCGACGAGCTCTTCGAGACCGGCGGCAGCTACGGCGGCTTCATGACCAACTGGATCATCGGCCACACCGACCGCTTCCGCGCCTGCGCGAGCCAGCGCTCGATCTCGAACTGGTTCAGCTTCTACGGCGTGTCGGACGTCGGGCCGGATTTCGTCACGGATCAGAACGCCGCCGACCCCTGGAGCAGCCCGGAGAAGCTCTGGGCGCGCAGCCCGCTCAAGTACGCGCCGAAGGTCAAAACGCCGACGCTCTTCATCCACGCCTTTGAGGACTACCGCTGCCCGATCGACCAGGGCTTCCAGATGTTCACGGCGCTGCTGACGCAGGGCGTGGAGGCAAAGCTCGTCTGCTTCCGCGGCGAGAACCACGATCTCAGCCGCAGCGGCAAGCCCTCGCACCGCCTCAAGCGCCTGCGGGAGATCACCGCCTGGTTCGACGGGCACAGAAAAAGCGAATAAAAGTGCGAAAAAAGCTCGGGATTAGGAGCGAGTAATCAGGAGTTTTTGGAGTGCCGCTGCGCGGCACGGATCGGAAACGGCGGCTCCCCTGCGCAAGGGCGGCTCTGTGATCCGTCGCCGACAGGCGGCGCCATCATTCCTCACTCCGGCTGATGCGCTTTCAGCCGTTCACGCTTTTCCTTTCCGCACGGCGCAATTCCCGGTTGTGAAATCGGGGGGACTGTGCTACAATACACACGCTGTATCATTAAGAGAAACGCTGATTAAATCCGGCGAGAGCGGATGCCGAGCAAATTTTCGTCGGATCAAGGCACAAAAGCGCAGGAATACTTTGTGTATTTCAAGCTTTTGTAACGCAGAGCCGGCGTATAAATCCCCATGCGCCGAAAGCCTTNNTTGAATCAATTATAATTACTGTGAAGCGCAGCTTTCACAGTAATTTGCCGGCAGACGCGTGACCGACGGATTAATCAGCGTTTCCTTAGCCGCTTTTTCACGGAGAGAGCCTATGTTTGAATCGCTCGGGGGCATCCGAAAACAATATGAGGAGCTGCGCGCGCGCATGGAGGAGCCGGAGATCTGGTCCGACCCGAAGCGCTGCGCCAAGTGCGAGCGCGAGGCGCGGCAGCTTCAGCCGCTGGTCGAGACCTACGCGGCCTGGGAGAAGGCCGGCGCGGAGCTTGAGGCGGCGCAGGCGCTGCTGGACGATCCCGAGCTGCGGGAGCTCGCGTTGGAGGAGCTGCGCGAGGCGAAGCGCGCGCGTGAGCGGCTCGAGGAGCAGCTCAAGCTGCTTCTGCTGCCCAGGGACCCGAACGAGGGCCGCAACGTCATCATGGAGATACGCGGCGGCGTCGGCGGCGAGGAGGGGATGCTCTTCGCGGCCGACCTCTACCGCATGTATACGATGTACGCCGAGCGGAAGGGCTGGCGCGTCGAGGTCGCGAACCTCAGCGAGACCGAGCTTGGCGGCATCAAGGAGATCAGCTTCGTCGTCGAGGGCGAGGGCGCGTGGCCGCGCCTCAACTTCGAGGCGGGGGTACACTGCGTCAAGCGCGTGCCGGTCACGGAGTCCAGCGGGCGCATCCACACCTCCACGGCCACGGTCGCGGTGCTGCCCGAGATCGGGGAGACGGACTTTCAGCTCAACATGAACGAGCTGCGCATCGACACCTTCCGCTCCTCCGGCGCGGGCGGCCAGCACATCAACAAGACGGAGAGCGCCATCCGCGTCACCCACCTGCCCACGGGGCTCGTGGTCGAGTGCCAGGACGAGCGCAGCCAGTACAAGAACAAGGATCGCGCCCTGCAGATCCTCCGCTCCAAGCTCTACGAGCGGCAGCAGGCCAGCCAGGCGGCGGCCATGGCGGAGGAGCGGCGGAGCCAGGTCGGCTCCGGGGAGCGCAGCGAGCGCGTGCGCACCTATCGCTACCGCGACAATCTCGTGGTCGATCATCGGCTCGGGGGCGAGGACAAGAGCTTCAACCTCTCGGCCGTCATCGACGGCGACCTCGACGCGCTGCTCGACGCGCTCATCACCGCCGACCAGACAGAGAAGCTGAAGGAACAGAGCCTGACATGAACACGCTTTGGATACAAGACGAACTGGAACCCGCCGCGGCGCTGCTGCGCGAGGGGCGGCTTGTCGCGGTGCCGACCGAGACGGTCTACGGCCTCGCGGGCAACGGCCTGGACGAGGCGGCCGTGCGGGACATCTATGAGGTCAAGGGCAGGCCGGCCGTCAAGCCCCTGTCCCTGATGGTACCGGGCGCGGAGGCGATCGGCCTCTACTGCGAGGACGTGCCGCCCCAGGCGTATGCGCTCGCCGCGCGCTTCTGGCCGGGGCCGCTGACGCTTGTGCTGAAGGCGAAGCCTCTCGTGCCGGATATCGTGCGCGCGGGCGGGGAGACCGTCGGGCTGCGCTGCCCGGATCACCCGCTGACGCTCGCGCTGCTTCAGAAGGCAGGCGTCCCCTTCGCCGCGCCCTCGGCCAACCCCTCGGGCGAGGAGAGCCCGAAGAGCGCCGAGGCCGTGCGCGCGTATTTTGACGGCAGGATCGCCGCGATCGTGGACGGCGGCCCCTGCGGGCTCGGGAGGGAGAGCACGCTGCTCGATCTGAGCCGGAGGCCCTTCCGCGTGCTGCGGCAGGGCGCGCTCCCGGAGGAGGAGATCGCGGAGGCGCTGGTCGGGGACATGACCGTGCTCGGCCTGACCGGGCCGAGCGGCGCGGGCAAGACCACCGCCCTGCGGGAGATCGAAGGGCTGGGCGGCCTCGTGCTCGACTGCGACGCGGTCTATCACGAGCTGCTCGAGACGGACGAGGGCCTCCTGCGCGCGCTGGACGCGGCCTTTCCCGGCGCGGTTCATAACGGCGCGCTCGACCGCAGGGCGCTCGCGGCGCGGGTCTTCGGGGAGCCGGAAGCGCTCGAGCGGCTGAACGTGCTGACCCACCGCTTCGTCTGCGCGGAGGTCGGGCGCCGCCTGCGCGCCTTCGCGATGGCGGGCGGCACGCTTGCCGCCATCGACGCGATCGCCCTGATCGAGAGCGGCCTTGCCGAACGCTGCACGGCGACCGTCGCCGTGCTCGCGCCGAAGGAGACGCGCATCCGGCGCGTCATGGCGCGCGACGGGCTCGACCGCGAGGCCGCCGTGAGGCGCATCGACGCGCAGAAGGACGGAGCTTTCTTCCGTCAGCATTGTACTTACGCCCTGGAGAACGCCGGCGAGAGCGCCGCGTTCGTCCGGGAATTCAATAAGATACTAAAGGAGATTCAACATGAGCGACCTGCGTGAGACATTGTTCAACGAGCCGAAGAACGGCTATGACCGCATCACGGTAGACGAGCGCGTCGAGTGCGAGCGCTACTGCCGCAGCTACATGGACTTCCTGGATCGCGCGCGCACCGAGCGCGAGGCCGTCTCGCTGACGGTCGAGCTGGCCGAGGCGCGCGGCTTCGTCCCCTACGCGCCGGGCATGCCGCTCCGGGCCGGGGACAGGGTCTACAGCGTGAACCGCGGCAAGAGCATTCTGCTCGCCGTGATCGGCCGACAGCCCCTCAGCGAGGGCGCGGTCATCGAGGGCGCGCACGTCGACAACCCGCGCCTCGACCTCAAGCCCCGCCCGCTCTACGAGCAGGACGAGCTGGCCTATCTCAAGACGCACTACTACGGCGGCATCAAGAAGTATCAGTGGCTCGCGATCCCGCTGGAGCTGCACGGCGTGGTGCTCCTCAAAAACGGCGAGAGCGTCGAGATCACGATCGGCCGCGAGAAGGATGAGCCGCGCTTCGTCATCACCGACCTGCTGCCCCATCTCGCGCAGGAGCAGGTGAAAAAGCCGATGAGCGAGGCTGTGACCGGCGAGGGGCTGACGATCCTGATCGGCTCCGCGCCCTACGACGACGAGGGCAGCGACCGCGTCAAGCTCGCGGTGCTGAGCGTGCTGAACGATCTCTACGGCATGACCGAGAGCGATTTCCTCTCCGCCGAGCTCAGCGCCGTGCCCGCCTACGACGTGTGCGAGATCGGCCTGGACCGCTCGATGATCGGCGGCTACGGGCACGACGACAGGGTCTGCGCCTTCGCCGAGCTCTGGGCGCTCTTCGAGCTCGACGTGCCCGAGCGCACCTGCGTGTGCCTGCTCTCCGACAAGGAGGAGGTCGGCTCCGAGGGCGTGACCGGGATGCAGAGCGCGGCCTTCGACGCCTTCATGGAGGATCTCTGCGCCTCGCAGGGCGTCGCGCTGCGCCGCTGCTTTGAAAAGAGCGTCTGCGTGTCCGCGGACGTGACGACGGCCTACGACCCGCTCTACCCCGAGGTCTACGACAAGCGCAATATCGCGAAGCTCAACTACGGCGTGGGCGTGTGCAAGTACACGGGCGCGCGCGGCAAGTACAACACCAGCGACGCCTCCGCGGAGCTCGTGGGCTGGCTGCGCCGCACGCTCGACGGGGCCGGCGTCGTCTGGCAGCTCGCCGAGATCGGCAAGGTCGACCAGGGCGGCGGCGGCACGATCGCCCGCTTTATGGCCACGCGCAATATCGACACCATCGACGCGGGCGTGCCGGTGCTGAGTATGCACGCGCCCTTCGAGATCGTCTCGAAGCTCGACTGCTACATGACCTACCGCGCCATGCTCGCGGCCTACACCGCGAAGGGCTGAGCGCATGAGACGGAAGCTAAGCTTTGGCCGCCTGCTGCTGCGCGTGCTCGCGGCGCTGCTCGCCCTCGCGCTGCTGGCTGTCGCGGCCTTCTTCCTCATCCCGCTCGCGGAGCGGGGCGACCGGACAGCCGTGCCCGGCTCGGCGGACTGGATGGCGGGGCTCGACGATGCGCTGCCGCTCAATCAAATCACGCTGCCCGGCTCGCACGACAGCGCGACGCAATATGTGCAGCTCGCCTTCTTCTCCAAGTGCCAGGGGCTCTCCGTGACCGAGCAGCTCGAGGCCGGCTGCCGCTATCTGGACGTCCGCCTCGGCGCCGCGGAGACGGGCGAGGACTTCCCGAGCCTCCGCCACGGCTTCACGAAATGCAGGCTGAGCCTGCTCGGCGACACGATGTATCTCAACGATCTGCTGCGCGAGTGCTATGCCTTCCTCGTGCAGCACCCGACGGAGACCGTGCTCTTCGCCGTGAAGCATGAGTACGGCGACGCCTCGGACGCGGCCATCGAGACGGCGCTGGACGGCTTCACCTCCGCGCGGCCGGACTACTGGCTGCTGCGCGACACGGTCCCGACGCTCGGCGAGGCGCGCGGCAAGCTCGTGCTGCTGCGCCGCTATGAGGACGAAGCGGGCCTCGGCGAGCGGGCGGGGATCCCGCTCCTGTGGGAAAACCAGAGCGGCCACGAGGACACGAGCCTGAACGTCGCCTCCGAGGAGCAGGGCGCGTACACGCTCTGGGTGCAGGATCGCTACGAGTACGCGATCGAGCAGAAGTGGGAGGCACTTCTGCTCGGCATGGCCGAGACGCGCGAGAGGCGGGGCGAGGACGATATCGCGCTGCACTTTCTGAGCACGAAGGGCACGGCGGCCTACGGGCACCCCTATGCCTTCGCGCGGGAGCTGAACGCACGGCTCGCCGGGCAGGTCAGCTTCGATGGCTGGATCGTGCTGGATTTCTTCTCAGCGCCGCTCGCCGAGCGGATATACTCTGTGAATTTCAGATAACGGGTCAGCCTGCTGTGTCATGGCTTCGCGAGCGAAGCGAGTCGAAGGATCTTATCAGATTCTTCGTCGCTGCCAGCTCCTCAGAATGACAAAAGGCGCCAAATAGAACCAGTTTCAGATAACAACGAAAAGGAGAGGGTACCATGTTCATCAAACTGCTGAAAAAGCTGCGCGCGCGCGGCGCGGAAAAGGTGAAGAAAAAGCTGAAGAAGAAGCTCCGGAGGAAGCTGCGCCGCTTCTTCGGCAAGCTCCTGCTGCTCGCGCTGCTGGCCTGCACGGGCTATATGGCCTTTGTCCACCGCAAGCTGATCGCATCGAAGCTCCTCCACAGGGAGGCGCCGAAGGGCGAATGCCCCCGCCCCCGGCTGCTTAAAAAGAAAGCCTGAATCCCCCGCCGCCCGTCCGGGCGGCGGTTTTTTGATCCGCCGCCGCATTTATTCATTTTTCGTATCTATTCAGTCCCCCGTGTCATTCTGAGGAGCCGTAGAGCCCATGGCCGGAAGAATCTCATCCCGGAATAAAAAGATCCTTCGACTCGCTTCGCTCGCGAAGCCATGACACAGGACTAAACAGTAACCATTTTTCATCATTCATTCTTCATTACAGCTTGTGTAACCCCGGTGAATATGCTACACTGTTGAATAACAAATAACGGGGAGGGATCGGCTTGGACGAGAAGGAAAGCGGGAAGCTGGAGACCCTGGACTACGAATCCTTGCAGGAAAAACGCAATGACGAGCTGATGGAGCTGCTGGAAGGGCACCGCGTGCGCGAGCTGCAAAAGCGCATGGAGGAGATGAACGAATACGACCTCGCGCAGTTTCTGACGGAGCTTGAGGACAACCGTATGCCGATGGTCTTCCGGCTGCTGTCGAAGGACACCGCCGCGGACGTGTTCGCGCACTTCGAGACGCCCGAGCAGGAGCGCATCATCAACGCCATCACCGACTCGGAGCTCGCCGGGATCGTCGAGGAGCTGTACGTCGACGACGCGGTGGACATGCTCGAGGAGCTGCCCGCGAACGTCGTCAAGCGCGTCATGCGCGCCGCCACGCCGCAGACCCGCGCGCTCATCAACCAGTACATGCACTTCCCCGAGAACTCCGCCGGGTCGATCATGACCTCGGAGTACGTCGATCTCAAGAAGTACATGTCCGTCAAGGACGCCATCGCCCGCATCCGCCGCATCGGCGAGGATCGAGAGACGATCTACGTCTGCTTCGTCATCTCCTCCACGCGCAAGCTCGAGGGCATCGTCACGGTCAAGGATCTGCTGCTGAACGACGACGACACCGTGATCGAGGATCTCATGGATCGAAACGTCATCTTCGCCACCACGACGGAGGATCAGGAGAGCGTGTCCGAGAAGTTCTCGGACTACGACCTGATGGCCATGCCCGTTGTGGACACCGAGGGGCGGCTCGTCGGCATCGTCACGGTCGACGACGTCATCGACGTCATGGAGCAGGAGGCCACCGAGGACATCGAGCTCATGGCCGGTATGACGCCCTCCGACAAGCCCTATTCCCGCACCGGGCCGATCGAGATGTGGAGAAACCGCATCCCCTGGCTCATGTTCCTGATGCTCTCGGCCACCTTCACCAGCATGATCCTGACCTCCTTCGAGGAGCGGCTCGCGGTCGTCGCGGGGCTCATCCCCTTCATCCCGATGCTCATGGGCACCGGCGGCAACTCCGGCGCGCAGTCGGCGACGGCGGTCATCCGCTCGCTCTCCCTCGGCGACGTGGAGCCGAAGGACGCGCTGATCGTCCTCTGGAAGGAGTGGCGCACGGCGGCGCTCTGCGGTATCTCGCTCGCGGCGGTGAACTTCGTCAAGATGCTGCTGCTCGACGGGATGCTGCTGCGCAATCCCAACGTCACGGTCGCCGTCGCTGCCACCGTCAGCCTCTCGATCGTCTTCATCGTCATGTTCGCCAAGCTTGTCGGCAGCCTCCTGCCCATCGGCGCGGAGAAGGTCGGCCTCGACCCCGCCGTCATGGCCAATCCCCTCATCTCCACGCTGACCGACGCCGTGTCGCTGCTCATCTATATCTTCATCGCCAAGCTCATTCTCGGGATTTAAGGTGCTCCCTATGGATTACTCGATTCTGCTCTCCAAAATGCTGATCTTCAGCGTGCTCATGCTGCTGGGCTACGTCTTCGCGCGCCGGGGGCTCGTGGATCGGGCCTTCGCCCGCTCGACGAGTATGCTGGTGATCTCGGTCTTCCTGCCCGCGACGATTTTGAACTCCGTCTTCGTCACGCAGTCTACGCCGGACGCCGCCGTGCTCTTCAAGCTGCTCGCCCTCACGACGCTCACGATGCTGATCGGCTATCTGATCGCCTTCGCTGCGGTTCGGCTGCTGCCCGTCGGGAAGGATGCGCAGCGCAGCAGCGTCTTCGAGCTGCTGATCGGCCTGTGCAACAACATGTTCATCGCCATGCCCATCGCCCAGTCGCTCTTCGGCAGCGAGGCCGTGTTCTACTGCGCGCTGAGCTGCATCCCCTTCAACGTCTACGCCTACACCTACGGCGTGTGGCGGCTGCGCGGCGGCGGGAAGGGCGGGCTGCGCCTGCGGGACATGATCTCGGTGCCCCTGCTCGCGACCGTGGTCGCCGTGCTCGTGTTCTTCTTCCATCTGCCCGTGCCGGGGCTTGTGAAGGACCTCGTCGCCGCGCTCAACGGCGCGACCATGCCCATGTCCCTGCTCGTGATCGGCTTCTCGATGGGCGCGGTCAGCCTGACCGACGCCTTCAAGAACAAACAGCTCTACCTCATGAGCCTGATGCGGCTGCTCGTCACGCCGCTGCTCGTCTGGCTGCTCGTCAGCCGTCTGACCGCCGACCCCGTGCTGCTCACGACCTGTCTGCTCATCGCGGCCAGCCCCAGCGCTGTCATGGTCTCGGTCTTCGCCATCCAGTACAAGCGGGACAGCCTCTATGCCGCGGAGGGCGTTTTGCAGTCCACGGTGCTCTCGATCTTCACGATCCCGCTGCTGCTGTATCTGTTGGGAGGCTGACATGCACATTCCGAGCGGCGCGAGCCAGACCGTCGAGCTGCTGCCCTTCGAGGACGCGCTGTTCCTCTCCGGGCGCTCCGGCGGCTATGACGCCGAAAAATGGCTCTATGTCCCCGATTTCTACACCGAATACCGTTACATCCTCGGCACGCGCGGCCGCGAGCCGCTGATCTGCATCGGCATCAACCCCTCCACCGCCGCGCCGGACGATCTGGACAACACGCTCAAATCCGTCGCGCGCATCGCCGCGGGCAACGGCTTCGACAGCTGGCTCATGTTCAACGTCTACGCCCAGCGCGCCACGCGCCCGGACGACATGGATCGGGAGCGCAACGAAGCCCTGCACCGCGAGAACATGCGCGCCTTTGCGTACATCCTCGCGCACGCCGCGGCAACCGGCGCCGCCCCCGCCGTCTGGGCGGCCTGGGGGACGATCGTCGAGAAGCGGCCGTACCTCGCCGACTGTCTGCGCGACATGGTCAGGCTCGGGCAGCGGTACGGCGCGCGCTGGCTCTGCGCCGGGAAATGCTCGGCCAAGGGGCACCCCCACCACCCGCTGTATCTCAGAAAAGACGAGCAAGTCCGCCCCTTTGATATCGTAACTTACCTGGAGGCGCTGTAAATGGAAAACACCCTGAAGCTCGCCGTGCTCCAGCTGCGCACGGAGATGGATTATGACGCGACGATGGAGAAGGCGCGGCGGATGCTCATGGACGCCGCCGCGAACGGCGCGCGGCTCGCCGTGCTGCCCGAGATGTTCTCCTGCCCCTACGACCGCGCGTATTTCAAGAAATTCGCCGCGCGCGGACATGAGGAGACCGTTGCCGCGCTCTCGGCCTGGGCGAAGGAGACCGGGCTGCTCGTCGTCGGCGGCTCGATCCCCGAGCGCGAGGGCGAAAAGCTCTACAACACGAGCTTCGTCTTCGACAGCGCCGGGCGGCAGCTCGCGCGGCACCGCAAGGTGCACCTCTTCGACGTCGATCTGCCCGGTATGCGCTTTCACGAATCGCACACCTTCTCGCCCGGCAGCGAGGTCACGGTCTTCGACACGCCCTGCGGGAAGATGGGGCTCGCCGTCTGCTTCGACGTGCGCTTCCCCGAGCTCTTTCGCGCGATGGCCGTGCGCGGCGCGCGCGTCATCCTGCTGCCCGCGCAGTTCAATCTGACCACCGGCCCCGCGCACTGGGAGCTCGCGCTGCGCTCGCGCGCGGTGGACAACGAGTGCTTCGTCGTCGGCGCGGCCGCGGCGCGCTATGAGGGCTTCTCCTACGAGTGCTGGGGGCATTCGACTGTCGTCGATCCCCTCGGCGCGGTGCTCGCGAGCTGTGACGAGCGCGAGCAGCTTCTCCTCGCCGAGCTCGATCTGAACCGCGTCGACGAGGCGCGGCGGCAGCTCCCGACCTTCCTGCACCTGCGGCGGGACGTCTACGAGGTGGCGAGATGATCCGGGACGAGATCGCGGCCTATGTGCCGTTCAACGAGCAGGAGGCGCGCGACAGGGCGCTGATCCTCTGGTTTCTCGACCACAACCCCGACGCCTTTCTGCGCTCGAACACCCTCGCGCACATGACGGCCTCGGCCTGGGTGGTCAACCCCGCGCGGGACCGGGTGCTGATGGTCTATCACAAGATCTACGACTCCTGGTCCTGGACCGGCGGCCACGCCGACGGCGAGACCGATCTGCTCAAGGTCGCGCTGCGCGAGCTGCGGGAGGAGACGGGCGCGACGCATCTGCGTCCCGTGAGCCCGGAGCTCTACTCCCTCGAGGTGCTGACCGTTGACGGGCACGAAAAGCGCGGGGACTACGTTTCGAGCCACCTGCACCTGAACGTGACCTATCTGATCGAGGTCGACGAGGGCGACGCGCTGCATGTCTGCGAGGAAGAGAACAGCGGCGTGCGCTGGTTTTCGCTCGACGAGGCGCTGCAAGCCTCCACCGAGCCCTGGTTCGTCGAGAGGATCTATAAGAAGCTCAACGCCAAGCTGAACACGCTCTGATCCGCGCTTCTATTTCCAATCCGTCGGCGAAGCCGACACCATAATTATACATTATTCATTATTATTCATTCGTAACTGTTCAGTCCTTGTCATCCTGAGCGAGCGAAGCGAGTCGAAGGATCTTTTTTATTCCGGGATAAGATTCTTCGTCGCCTGCGGCTCCTCAGAATGACATGGGGGACTGAATAGATACATTATTCATTATTATTGGTGGTGTTCGTGTATGGCTGCCCTGCAATACTGGCTGTGGCTCTCCTCCGCCACGCTGCGCCCCCGTGCGAAGGCCGCGCTGCTCGCGCGCTACGGCGACGCGGAGGCGGCCTTTCTCGCGCCGGAGGGCGAATTTGCCTCCATCCCCGGCGTCAGCAGATCCGAAGCCGCCGCGCTTGAGAAGCGCGACCTCCTGCTCGCCGGTCATATTCGCGACGCCTGCGAGGAGCAGAACATCCGCATCCTGACCCTGCAGGACGCCGACTATCCGCGCCGGCTCAAGAACATCTTCGCGCCGCCGGTCGCGCTCTATGTGAAGGGGCGGCTGCCGGAGCTCGACGAGTGCGCGCCGATCGCCGTGATCGGGACGCGGCACAACAGCGTCTACGGCCTGCGCACGGCGTCAGCGCTCACGGCCGAGCTCGTGCAGTGCGGCGGCGTGATCGTCTCCCTGCTCACGAGCGAGATCGAGAAGGAATCCGTGCGCGCCGCCCTGCGCGCGGGCGGGCGCTGCATCGCGGTGCTCGGCACGCCGCACGAGCAGGATCAGCGCCTGCTGACCAAGGAGCTCTCGACGCGCGGCGCGGTCGTCAGCGAGTACCCGCCCTTCACGCGGCCGCTGTCGGTCTTCTTCCGCGACCGCAACCGCATCGCCGCGGGGCTCAGCGTCGGCGTGCTCGTCGTCGAAGCGCCCGAGAAGAGCGGGACGGAGCTCTTCGTCGCCGAGGCCGCCGAGCAGGGCAAGGAGATTTTCGCCGTGCCCGGCAATCTCGGCTCCGCGAGCGCCGCCGGGACGCTGAAAATGCTGCGCGATGGCGCGCAGCTCGCCACCTCCGGCTGGGATATCCTGCGCGAGTTCGAGCCGCTGTTCCCCGGCGAGCTCAGGAGAGTCGAGAGCGAACGCCGTCTCGCCGCGCCCGCGCCCGAGGAGGAGCCGCCCGAGGAGAGCGCGCCGGAGACTGAGACGCCGAAGAAGCCGAAGAAGCCGCCGAAGGAGAAGCCGAAGCTGCGGCAGCAGCTCGAGGGGCTCAGCGAGACGCAGCTTCGCATCGTGGCCGCGCTCGACAGCCGGGAAAAGCACATCGACGAGATCATCGAGCAGACCGAGCTGCCCACGGCGACGGTGCTCGCGCAGCTCACCGTGCTGCAGATCAAGGGCTATGTGCGCGTCTCGCCGGGGCGGCGCTTCTCGCTGAACACAGAGAGGCGGGGCTGATGCTGACTTTCTGCCGCTGCCCCTCGCCCCTCGGCGCGCTGCGCCTCGCCGCCTCGGAGGAGGGGCTTTGCGCGCTGACCTTCCCCGGCCAGCGCTGGGAGGCGCTGCACATCCCCTTCGATACGCCCGAGGGGGACAGTCCGCTTCTCCGCGCGGGGCGGGACTGGCTGGACGCCTATTTCGCCGGGCAGCGCCCGGAGCTCTCGGCGCTGCCGCTCGCCCCGCGGGGCAGCGAGTTCCAGAAGCGCGTCTGGGCGGCGCTGCGCGAGATCCCCTGCGGCGAGACGCGCAGCTATGCCGAAATCGCGGCGGCGCTCGGCACATCCCCGCGCGCCGTCGGCGGCGCGGTCGGGCGCAATCCGCTGTCCATCCTGATCCCCTGCCACCGCGTCCTCGGCGCGAACGGCGCCCTCACCGGCTACGCGGGCGGCATAGAGCGCAAGACCTGGCTGCTCGCGCATGAGAGAAAAGAAAGTGGAACTATGCCATAGAGAGAGGCGAGAAGATGGATACTGAAACGCTGGCGGTCGGCGCGGTCATGCGGGCGATATCCCGCACAGGCAGACTGGTGCCGTTTTTCAACACAAACGACAAGGAACCGATATGGGATGGGTATGTCGGTGTGTACGCAACGGCGAAAACACCGCACAGCAAGAACGACTTGCTTTTGCGCGTCCCCGTACAGATCAAGGGGCAAAAAGGCGCGACAGACGAGGACAGAATCAGCTATCCCGTGGAGCTGGCCGATTTGCGCCAGTACCCGAAGGAAAACCCGACCGTGTTCTTTGTCGTGCGCATGGAGGACGACGAGGAGAATGACAGGGAGACGATCTATTACCACTTGTTCACGAAAGGCCACGCGGAAGATATTGTCAGGAAGAAAGGCGGGCAGGACACGGCTTCGCAGTCTTTTCAGCGCTTCCCGACTGCTATAGAGGAAAAAGAAAAGCTCTTTCTCGATCTCGTTGAAAGCAGGGCCGCGACATATCCGGAGGAGTCTGCCACTTCCGTCCCGCTCTCCGACACTGACGTTTTCCTCTACAACGCCGGGATCGTGGGCTTTTTCGGGCGCGAAAGGGAATGTGAAACGCTCAACGCTTTTTTGAGCGCGGAGCCCCGCTCGGCTCTTTCGGCTGATTTCCTCTGGTGGGGCGTGATCGGCCCCGGCGGCGCGGGCAAGAACCGCCTCGCTTACGAGTGGGCGAAGTGGGTCGAAGAACAAGGCTGGACGGTGCGTTTTCTCAAGTCGGGCGACTATAAGCGGCTCGACGCGCTGGCGGCGGAGCACCCCGAACCGCTGCTGCTGATCGCCGACTATGCGCGGCAGCACGCCGCTGAGCTGGGGGCGTGGATGGAAACGCTCTGTGACGCGGAGCGCGAAAGCCCCCTGCGCCTGCTGCTCTTGGAGCGGGACGAGGGGGTCGACGAGATCGGTGAGACACAATGGGAGAAGGAGCTGTACAGCGCGGGGAACGAAGTCCACCTCCGCCGCGCGCGGTACGACAGGCTGCTGCAACTGCCCGCGCTCGAAGATACGCCGCTGAAGGAGCTGATCGCTGCCTTCGCCGCCGCGCTGCGGGAGCGGGACGCGGGTCTGCCTGAGCTGACGGAGAAAGACGCGGACACGCTGCTCAAAAAGCTCGGCGAGATCGACGAGGAGCTGCGCCGCCCGCTGTACGCGATGCTCCTGACCGACGCCTGGCTGCGCGACCCCGCCGCCGCGTGCTGGACGCGGGAGGAGCTGCTGAACCAGCTTCTGGATCGTGAGCGAGTGCAAATCAGAAACGCCGTTCACAGCCTCACGCCGGAAAAGCTCAAACCGGACGAGGCGCTGTTTGAGGCCGCGCTGCGCCTGCGCCGCCTCGCCACCGCCCTCGGCGCATCAGGCAACCGGGAGCTGGACGGGCTGCTGGCGCTGGATGAAAAACTGAGAGAAAGCCTTGAGAAGAAAGCAGACCAGTACAACATTCCCTCCGTGGAGGAGCTGCTGCTGTATCTCGGGCTGCTGCGCTATGCGGGCGGGAAGCTGCTCGTCCCGGCCCTGCGCCCCGACCTGCTGGGCGAGTACGCGCTGCTCCACTGGCTGACGGATGACGCACGCCAAACCGAAAAACAAAGCTTCTACGCCGCCGCGCTGCAAGACTGGGAGCTCCGCACCTTCTTCCAGCGCCTGTACGCCGACTATGCGCCGCTGCTGAACGCGAAGCCCGAGCGCTGGGCAGCGCTGCTGCCCGCAAAACTCAAACTGGACGACGAGCGCGCCTCGCTGTATACCCATCTGCTCAACGACGGCTTTGGCCGCTGCACGGACAGGGCACAGCGCGGCTGTCTGCTGAAAGAGACCGCGCGCCTCGCCGACGGCATCGAAGCAGAGACCCCCGCTGCGGGCAACATCTTCAACAATCTTGGCCTGCTCTTTCACCATTTGGGAGACTATCTCCGCGCGTTGGAATTCTACAAGAAAGACTTGACGATCCTCGAAAAGGTGTACGGCGAGGAGCACCCGGACACCGCGGCGAGCTATAACAATCTGGGCGGGGTGTACCACGCAATGGGGGACTATCCCCGCGCTCTGGAATATTACGACAGGTTCAGGGCGATATCCGAAAAGGTGTATGGCGAGGAGCACCCGGACACCGCGGCGAGCTATAACAATCTGGGCGCGGTATACAAGGCAACGGGGGACTATCCCCGCGCGCTGGAATACTACCAAAAGGCGCTGGCGATCCGCGAAAAGATACTCGGCGAGGAGCACCCGGACATTGCGACGAGCTATAACAATCTGGGCACGGTGTATGACGACACGGGGGACTATCCCCGCGCGCTGGAATACTACCAAAAGGCGCTGGCGATCCGCGAAAAGGTGTACGGCGAGGAGCACCCGGACACCGCGGCGAGCTATAACAATCTGGGCGGGGTGTACTACGCAACGGGGGACTATCCCCGCGCGCTGGAATACCACCAAAAGGCGCTGGCGATCTGCGAAAAGGTGTACGGTGAGGAGCACCCGGATACCGCGATCGACTATAACAATCTGGGCGAGCTGTACCGCGCGATGGGGGACTATCCCCGCGCGCTGGAATACTGCCAAAAGGCGCTGGCGATTGTTGAAAAGGTAGAAGGTGAGGAACACCCGCACACGGCGGCGAGCTATAACAATCTGGGCGGGGTGTACAAGGCGACGGGGAACTATCCCCGCGCGCTGGAATACTACCAAAATGCTCTGGCGATCTGCGAAAAGGTGTACGGTGAGGAGCACCCGGATACCGCGATCGACTATAACAATCTGGGCTTGGTGTACCACACGATGGGGGACTATCCCCGTGCGCTGGAATACCACCAAAAGGCTCTGGCGATCAAGGAAAAGGTGCACGGCGAGGAGCACCCGGCGACCGCGGCGAGCTATAACAATCTGGGTGGGGTGTACTACGATATGGGGGACTATCCCCGCGCGCTGGAATACTACCAAAAGGAGCTGGCGATCCGCGAAAAGGTATACGGCGAGGAGCACCCGGACACCGCGACGAGCTATAACAATCTGGGCGTCCTCTTCTATTACATGGGAAAGTTCCAAAAGGCGCGGGAGTACATGCAGAAAGCGTTGACAATACGAGAAAAAGTCCTCGGCACAGAGCACCCGTATACCAGAATTTCCCGCGAGTGGCTGGAAATCATCGAAGCAGCACTCAAATAACCCCCCCCAACGTCACCGCCGGGTTTGCCGCGCGGTGGCGTTTTTTTCGCCGCTTCGGTTGCACGGAGGCTCCCCTTGCTCGAAGAGTGAGGGTTTCGGAGACATAACATATCCGCGCAAGTCGACCCGTGCATTGTGATCGACCCGCGCGGATGTTATTTACATAATACTGGATACTTATTACTGTCTACATAAAATACTTGTCATAAAACTGTTTTCATATTTCTATTAACATATTCCTGCTTTCATAGCCATTCCCGCTCATTTCCGGTTTGCATGATTTTTCTAACGACGTGCCATTACCCATACTTTTTCATACTTAAATTGTATCTTCTATTCAGTCCCCCGTGTCATTCTGAGGAGCCGTAGAGCCCATGGCCGGAAGAATCTTATCNNCGTTTACATAATTCTAGCTATAATATTACATAATCCCATTTACATAATGTTCTTTCTTCCCTATCCCCGTCTCCCCTTCCCCGCTGTGAGGTCGAAGCTGAGCTCCAGCAGCTCCTTCACCGTGTCGTCCGCGACGGCGGGGAGGACTAGCGTCAGCCAGTGCTCCTTGTTCATGTGATAGGCCGGGCGTATCCCCGGCAGCGCGCGGTACGCGCCCGCGAGGCGCGGGTCGCATTTCACGTTCACGATCTCGACGGGCTCCTCCCCGCCCAGCCCCAGCACCCCGGCCGGGGGAGCCATACAGATCGCGAACCATTTTCGGTTGTTTTCGTGCCGGAAAATGCAGTTTTCGTCCCCCCAGGGGTACTCCGGCTCCGTCGAAAAGCGCTCCGCGATATAGGCGGTCAGCGCGTCCCTCGTCATGGCAGTCTCTCCCCTCTCCGCGCCGCTGCGCGTTTTCTCTATCCTAACAGAAAACCGCCGCGCGCACAAGCCCCGCGCAAAGGGCTTTGACAGCGGGCGCGCGCGCGTTTATAATAGCGTTACGGTTTCACCCGACGACCGAAGGAGGCGCGCACATGAACGAAGTCAACAAAACCCTGTACATCCCGCTCTACGGCAAGGCCGCGGTCAGCCGCCGCGGGCTCATCCTGCGCGATCCGAGCGCCGAGCGCATCTGGGCGGCCGAGGGCTTCCCGATCCGGGGCCGCTCGGCCTCGAAATGGCTGGCGTACAACATGGCCATGCGCGCGCGGGTGTTCGACGACTGGACGGCGCAAACGCTCGCACAGGAGCCGGGCGCGCTGGTGCTGCACGTCGGCTGCGGGCTGGACAGCCGCTGCCAGCGGGTCCAGGCGCCGCGCGCGCTCTGGCTCGACTGCGATCTGCCCGCCGTCGTCGCGCTGCGCAGGCGCTATTTTCAGGAGAGCGAGAGCTATCGGATGCTCGCGCTCGACGCCGCCGACCCGATGCAGATCAGGGCGCTGCCCGAGAGCCGCGCCGCCGTCGTCGTGCTCGAAGGGCTGTGCATGTACCTGACCGACGCCGAGCTGCGCGCGTTCCTCGGCGCGCTGAGCGAAAAGTACCCGCGCCTGCGCATCCTCATGGACGTGTACACCGTCTTCGGCGCGCGGGCGTCGCGCTGGAAAAACCCGGTCAACGACGTGGGCGTGACGCGGCTCTGCGGCCTCGACGATCTCCCGGCGCTGCTGGACGGCCTGCCGCTGCGCGTCCAGGCCGAGCACAGCTTCACCCCCGCGCCGCTGGTCGCGGAGCTCCCCCAAGCGGAGCGCGCCGTCTTCCGCCTCCTCTTCACGGGGAAGACGTATCGGAAGCTTTACCGCCTGTACGAGCTGGAAAGCGTTTGATGGGGCTGTCTCAAAATACCGTGTCATGGCTTCGCGAAGCGAAGAATCTTTCTTGAAAAGTTCTCAAAAACTCCAAATAGAAAGATCCTTCGTCACTTCGTTCCTCAGGATGACAAAACGGTAAACGTTTTGAGACAGTTCATTTATTTACATAATTTTGTTTACATAATCTTAGCAGTGTGGCATGGAAGCTGTGTATCCGCCTCCCCCTGCGGCAGGATCGGACGCAGGTTCCGGCGCGGGCGACCGTAAAGGTCGCCCCTACGGGCAGAGACGCACGCTGCGCGTCAGTCGCGGGGGACGCACTGAACTGTATACGGTTTTTGCTCAGCGTAGGGAACGGTTGACATGGTTGACATGGTTGACGGTTTATCCTTTTCTCGTGCTTGTGTCAACCATGTCAACAATGTCAACCAAACTATATCCATACAAACATGGTTGACATCTGGATTGCAGTCCGGCGAAGGGCGGCGACGGCGGAATCCCCGCAAGATCGACATAGAACGCTGAAACGTATAGACCTGTAACGCTGAAACGTATAGACCTGTCATTCTGAGGAGCCGCAAGGCGACGAAGAATCTTTTCCGGACTCTCCGCAGAACCGGGGGGATAAGATTCTTCGACTCGCTTCGCTCGCGAAGCCATGACAGATTTTTGGTTTTTGGCGTTAGGGTTGCCCTTTGCAGGGACGCAGGTTCCCGCGGCGGCGGCTTCGAGGGCGCGCTTGTGTCAGGGCGCATGTCCCGGCAAACGGGACGCCCGCGTGATGTTTACATCTCATGCTTGTTTTTACTCCGAAAATATGGTAAAATAAAAGATACGCTGAGTATTTTTCCTTCCGGGGGTGGTTTTATGAGCGTGGAAAACGCGGTTTTGCTGGGCCTCATGCAGGGGATCGCGGAGTTTCTGCCCATCTCGAGCTCGGGTCATTTTTCTATTCTGAATAACCTCTTCGGCCTCGCGACGCCGGAGGACGGCCACCTGCTCTTCGACGTGCTGCTGCATCTCGGGACGCTGCTGTCCATCCTGACGGTGTACTGGAAGGATTTTCGCCGCATGGGGGTCGAGACGCTCTCGCTCATGCGCCTCGGGCCGGAGGCGGACGTCGTCCGCGCGCGCCGCCCCGGCGCGCGGCTCTTTTTCATGCTCCTGATCGCCACGCTCCCGCTCTTTCTGATCCTGCCCCTGCGCGCGCCGCTCAGAGCCCTCAGCGGGCAGAGCATTTTCATCGGCGTCGCGCTGATCCTCAACGGCTGCGTCCTCTACGTCGCCGACCGGATGCGCGCGGGCAATAAGACCGTCGGCGGCATGACGCTGCTCGACGCGCTGATCATCGGCTTCTGCCAGTGCGTCGCGGTCATCCCCGGCCTCTCCCGCCCCGGCTCCACGATCACCGCGGGCGTCGCCGCCGGGCTCGACAAGGAGTTCGCGGTGAAGTTTTCGATCCTGCTCTCCGTCCCCGCCGTGCTCGGCGCGAACCTCATCAGCCTCGTCGACGCCTTCCGCGCGGGCGTGGATTGGGGTCTGCTGCCGGTCTACCTGATCGGCGCGGCCATCGCGATGATCGTCGGCGTCGGCTCACTTTTGCTGCTGCAGGTCTTCGCGAAGCGCGGCAGGTTCGGCGGCTTTGCCTACTACTGCTGGGTGCTCGGCGCGCTGTCGATCATCCTGACTATGATATTTTGATCCCGCGAGCGCAAGGGCAAGCGCATACAAGATGGTTTTCTACCCGTAGGGGCGGCTATTAGCCGCCCGTGGATATGGTACCGCATCAACGGGCGGCAGGTTGCCGCCCCTACAGTGTTTATTTCTACATTCTCTCTAAGGAGTACATAATGGCACAACGCAAAAAAACCAGCTCCGCAAAGAAGAAAAGCTCCTCGACCAAAAGCAAGGCCGCCGCGCGCACGAGAAGCTCCGCGCCCCCTCCCCCGCCGCCCGAGAGTCTGCGGCCGGAGCTCACGGGGCTCCTTTTCCTGCTGCTCGCGGTCTTCATCGGCATCAGCTTTTTCAGCACCGAGGGCGCGGTCATCGCCTTTATCGCGAACTTCCTCAAGGGGATGCTCGGCTGGGGCTTCTATCTGACCGCCCCGGTCTTCCTGCTCACGGCCGGGCTGTTCTTCTTCCGCAGGAAAAACAGCGTCGAGGGGCGCGTCTTCGCGGCGCTGCTGCTGCCCGTCTTCGCCGCCGCTCTCTTGCATCTGATGCTCGGCGATCTGATGCTCGATTCCTTTGACCTTCAGCTCGCGGCCGGCTCGCTCTTCACCGACGGGCAGGCGCTCGCCTCGGGCGGCGTGCTCGGCGGACTGCTCGCGATCGGCCTCACCATGGCGCTGAGCATCTACGGCGCGGCGCTGCTGCTCTTCGTGCTGTTCCTGCTCTGCCTGATCCTCGCGCTGCGCGGGCGCCTGCGCGGGCTGTCTCACGCCGGGGAGGGCTCCGCGCTGCGCAGCCTTCTCCGCTATGAGCTCCCCGACGAGCCCGACGAGCCCGACGACAGCCGCGTCTCCCGCCGCGATGCGAAGGCGGAGCGCCCCAGCGTCCCCGAGCTCCGGGGCGAGGAGGTCGAAGCGCTGCCCGCGCCTCCCACGGCGAAGCCGAAGGGCGCGCTGCGGATCGAGCGTCTGGAGCGCCCCGCCCTCGTCGATCTCCCGCTGGGCGACGAGGAGCCGCTGCCCCTCGCCGAGACAAAGGCGCTGCCGGAGAGCATCGAGGAGAAGCCGCGCCGCGCCCGCGTGCGCCGCAAGGCGGCGGAGGACGCGACCTCCTCGGTCAAGCCGCTCAGCCCGAAGGAGGCCGCCGAGATCGCCGGCGTCGAGCTGGACGAGGGCTTCCAGCCCTTCCGCGGCGAGAAAAAGAGCGCTTCGAGTCCCGTCGCGATGACGGGCGAGATCAGCGACCCGCCCAAGAGCAAGAGAAAGCAGCGCGAGGCCGTCGAGGCCGAGGCGCGCGCTGTGGCCGACGCCGTCGCCGCGAACAGCGAGAGCGGGGACTATCAGTTCCCGCCCACGGAGCTGCTGCGCCAGCCCGGCGCGGCGGCCGTGGACGCGCGCGACGAGATCGCCGTCAACCGCGAGCGGCTGGAGAGCGCGCTGCACAGCTTCGGCATCAGCTCCTCCATCGTGGGCGTCACGCGCGGCCCCACGGTCACGCGCTATGACATCGAGCTGGAGCAGGGCGTGAAGCTCTCGCGCGTGACGAACCTCGCGGGCGACCTGGCGCTGGCGCTCGGCGTCGTGAACGTGCGCATCGCGCCGATCCCGGACAAGATCTCCACCGTCGGCATCGAGGTGCCGAACAAGATCGTCAGCACCGTCTACCTGCGCGAGATCATCGAGTCGCCGCGCTTCCGCACGGCCAAGTCGAAGCTGAGCTTCGCCCTCGGCAAGGACATCGGCGGCGACTGCATCGTCGGCAATATCGCGAAGCTCCCGCACATGCTGATCGCGGGCACCACCGGCTCGGGCAAGTCCGTGTGCATGAACTCGCTGATCCTCTCGCTGCTCTACAAGGCGCGGCCGGACGAGGTGCGCCTCATCATGATCGACCCGAAGATGGTCGAGCTCGGCGTCTACAACGGCATCCCGCACCTCTACGTCCCGGTCGTGACCGACCCGAAGAAGGCCGCCGGCGCGCTGCAGTGGTCGGTGGTCGAGATGCTCAAGCGCTACCGCCTCTTCTCCGAGGTCGGCGTGCGCGATCTGGAAAACTACAACCGGCACTGCGTCGCCGCGGGCGAGCCGACGCTGCCCGCCGTCGTCATCGTGATCGACGAGCTGGCCGATCTGATGATGATCGCCTCCAAGGAGGTGGAGGAGAGCATCTGCCGCGTCGCCCAGATGGGCCGCGCCGCCGGCATGCACCTCGTCATCGCGACGCAGCGCCCCTCCGCGGACGTCATCACCGGCCTCATGAAGGCCAACATCCCCTCGCGCATCGCCTTCGCGGTCTCCAGCTCGCTCGAGAGCCGCATCATCCTCGACCAGGGCGGCGCGGAAAAGCTCATCGGCATGGGCGACATGCTCTTCTCGCCCGTCGGCATCGGCAAGCCCATGCGCATCCAGGGCGCCTTCGTCTCCGACGAGGAGCGCGAGGAGGTCATCCAGTTCATCAAGGAGAGCGCGGGCGAGAGCGCGCAGAACAGCGAGATCGAGGACTACATGAACCGCGCCAGCGAGGACAAGGGCTCCGAGAGCGGCAAGGGCTCGTCCCGCGACGAGGACAGCGCCGCCGCGGGCTACGACGAGATGCTGCCGCAGGCCGTGGAGGTCGTGCTCGAGATGGGCTCCTGCTCGGTCTCGATGCTGCAGCGCCGCGTCAAGCTCGGCTACTCCCGCGCCGCGCGCATCGTCGATCAGATGGAGGAGCTCGGCGTCGTCGGCCCCTACGAGGGCGCGAAGCCCCGCTCCGTGACCATCGACCGCGCCGGCTGGCAGGAGCTCGCCGTGAAGCTCGGCTTCGCGAACGACAGCGACTACGCGCTCGCCGCGCAGATGAACGAGGAGAACGGGGCATGACGGACTCGGAAAACCGCGCCCTGCTCGCCCCGCGCATGACGGAGGCGGAGGTCAACCGCATCTCCCTGCTCGGCCTCGCGCACATCGGCGACGGGGTCTACGAGCTGCTGACGCGCACGGCGCTCTGCCTCGAGGGGCACGCCGCCGTCGGAGAGCTGCACCGGCTCACCGTCGCGCACGTCAAGGCTTCGGCGCAGGCGCGCGCGCTGGAAAAGCTTCTGCCGCTGCTGAACGCCGACGAGCTCGCCGTCTTCAAGCGCGGGCGCAACGCCCACGTCCACGGCGTGCCGCGCGGCGCGAGCGTGGGCGACTATCACGCCGCGACCGGGCTCGAGGCGCTCTTCGGCTGGCTGTATCTGCTCGGCCGGACAGAGCGCATCGAGGAGCTCTTCGCCGCAATATGGGAATAAGGCGCTTCTTATTCCAATCCGCGCCGCGCAGCGGCGCTCCGCAATTATTCATTATTCATTATTCATTATTCATTATTCATTATTCATTTAGAAGGACCACGCTATGCCACTGGACGCCATCTGTATCGACGGGCTCTGCCGGGAGCTCTCTCCCGCCCTCGTCGGCGCGAAAATCGACAAGGTGCAGCAGCCCGAGAGGGATATGCTGCTGCTCTCCCTGCGCGGCGCGCGGGGCAATTGCCGTCTGCTGATCGCCGTCGGCACCGGCAACGCGCGCGTACACCTGACCGCCGCGAGCTTTGAAAACCCGGCCGAGCCGCCGATGTTCTGTATGCTGCTGCGAAAATACCTCGTCGGCGCGCGCATCGCCGCGCTGCGTCAGCCCGCCTGGGAGCGTATGCTGATCCTCGAGCTCGACTGCCGGGACGAGCTCGGCGACAGCGCGCGGCGTCAGCTCGCCGTGGAGCTGATCGGCCGCAGCGCAAACGTCGTCCTGGTGGGCGCGGACGGGCGCATCATCGACTGCCTGCGCCGCGTGGACTACGCGGGCGACGCGCTGAGGCGGATGCTGCCGGGGATGCTCTACCGCCTCCCGCCGAAGCAGCCGAAGCCCGCCCTTTTCGACACGCCCGCCGAGGAGCGCCGCCGCCTGATCGCCGGAGCCGACCCCACAGTCCCGGCGGACAAGTGGCTGCTCGCGCAGTTCGCGGGGCTCTCGCCGCTTGTCTGCCGGGAGCTGAGCTTCCGCTGCGGCGGGGACTACGCCCTGCTGCCCATGCAGCTCGACGCGCTGGAGGAGACCGTACACGCCGGGGACTTCGCCCCGACCCTGCTGCTGCGCGAGGGCAAGCCCCTTGAGTTCAGCTTCCTGCCGATCCGCCAGTACGGTGAGAGCGCCCAGAGCGAGCGCTTCGAGAGCTTCTCCGCGCTGCTCGACGCCTTCTACTCCCGCCGCGACCGGCTCGAGNNGGCTCGAGCAGCAGCGCCGCCGCGGGCACGAGCTGAGCCGCGCCGTCAAAACCGCGCGCGACCGCCTCGCGCGCAAGCTCGCGGGGCAGCGCGAGGAGCTCAGGCGCACCGAGACGCGCGAGGAGCAGCGCAAAAAGGCCGAGCTCATCACCGCGAACCTCTACCGCCTCCCGCGCGGCGCGCGCAGCCTCGTCTGCGAGGACTACTACGCGGAGGGCTGCCCGGAGATCACGATCCCGCTCGACCCGCTCAAAACGCCGCAGCAGAACGCCGCGGCGCTCTACAAAGAGTACAACAAGCTCAAGGCCGCCGAGCGGCATCTGACCGTGCTCGTCGCCGAGGGCGAAAAGCAGCTCGACTATCTGGAAAGCGTGCTGGCGCAGCTCGAGAGCGCCGAGACCGAGCGCGACTTGAGCGATCTCAGGCGCGAGCTCAGCGAGACGGGCGTGCTCAAGAAGCAGAAAACCGCCAGGCCCGAGCGCGGGCGGGCGCAGGCGCCGCGCCGCTTCGTGTCCGACGACGGGCTTGAGATCCTCGTCGGGCGCTCGAACGTGCAGAACGACGAGCTGACGACCCGCCTCGCCCGCCGCACGGACTACTGGCTGCACACGCAGCGCATCCACGGCAGCCATGTGATCGTCCGCTGCGACGGCCTGGAGCCGCCCGAGAGGACGCTCGCGCAGGCGGCCTCGCTCGCCGCGTACTACTCCCAGGCGCGCGAGGGCGGCAAGACGCCGGTGGACTATACGATGATCCGCTTCGTGCGCAAGCCCTCCGGCGCGCTGCCTGGGAAGGTGGTCTACACCGACTATCGCACGGTATACGCCGAGGCGGACGAGGAGCTCGCGAGACGGCTTCGGAAATGAAAAACGAAAAGTGAATAAATCCCCATGCGCCGAAAGCCTTACCACGGCGCATGAAAGCTGCACCGCATGGGGATTTTTGCGCATCCGTTCCGGTTGCCCCGTCAGGGGCGAGGAACGGGCGCTTGAATCAATATAATTACTGGGAAGCGCAGCTTTCACAGTAAGTATGGCGTCGCCTGGCGGCGGATTGAAATAATGCTAAAAGTTGGGATGCTTCGCGTGTTTTGCAAAGCATCCCAACTTTTTCTTATCCTTTCCCTCAGCAGGAGCCAATCTGATTCCTAATCCCTGACTCCTCATTCCTAGTTTCTCACTGTTTCCCCGCTCTGTCCCGGATGTACGCCTCGACGCCGCCAAGGTCGATGCCCAGCGCGACGGAGAGCTCGCCGTAGAGCATATCCTTCGCGCGCTTCATCGTCGCCTCCGCGCGGCTGCTCTTGGTCTTCCGCTCGGAGATGCGCAGCTCCAGTCCCTTGACGATGGCGACCAGCGCTTCGCAGCTATGTTCCTGGAACAATTTCTTGTAATAGGCGTCTACATGGTTGAAGCGGTTATCCAGACAGATGGCCGGCTCAATGCCCGGCATGGCGTTGATCAGCGCCTCCGCCTCGCTGCGGATCATGACCGGGCGCATATACGCCTCGGAATCCACGGGCGAATAGACGGTCCCGCTCCCGATGAGCGGCGAGAGGTGATAGTACAGCCTGTCCCTGGAGGCACCCGAAATGTCCAGCGGGGCTACTTTCACCACGGTGCAGACGCCGTGTTCGCCATATACGACTTTTTCCCCGACTGCAAACAAGATACAACAACCCCTATCTTATTCTGTATGTATACAGTGTATCATAGTTTTTAGGAAATTTCCAGTGTTTTTTGCTACTGTTTTTTTAAGAAACACGGTAAAAACCGCAATATATGCCAAAATTCTTAACCAAATGTTTCAAATTCTTTTCTTGCATTCCGCTTTGCGGGCGTGTATAGTAGGGATACAGAAAGAAATATCAGAAGGAGGTATCTGTATGAACATCACATTGGAGAGCATCGACGCGGTTCGCGCGCGCGCGGGCGTCGGTTACGAGGAGGCGCGCGAGGCGCTGGAGGCTTCGAACGGCAGCGTCGTGGACGCGCTGGTCTATCTCGAACAGAAGAAGCGCGGCGCGTCGAACGATCTGCTTGAGCGCGTCAAGGCCGCCGTCAAGGAGGGCAGCGTCAACAAGATCCGTATGCTGCGCGACGGCAAGGTGCTGCTGACCGTGCCGGTCAACGTCGGCATCGTCGGCGGGGTCGTCGGCCTCGCCGCCGCGCCCTGGTTCGTCATCCTCGGCGCCGCTGCCGCGGCCTACGGCTTCAACGTCAGATTCGAGCTCGTCAAGGAAGACGGCACGACGACCGATATCCTCTGATATGGCCGCCGCGACCGACGCGCAGCTCGTCGCCGCCGCCGTCTCGCCGTTGATCGACTGGTACCGCGCCCACCGCCGGGCGCTGCCCTGGCGGGACGCGCCCACGCCCTATGCGGTCTGGGTCTCGGAGATCATGCTGCAGCAGACGCGCATCGAGGCCGTGTTTGGCTACTACCGGCGCTTTCTGGACGCCCTGCCCGATATCCCCGCGCTCGCCGCCGTCGAGGAGGACGCGCTGCTCAAGCTGTGGGAGGGGCTGGGCTACTACAGCCGCGCCCGGAACCTGAAAAAGGCCGCCGTGCTGCTCATGGAGCACTACGGCGGCGAGCTGCCGCGCACGGCGGCGGAGCTCAGGAAGCTGCCCGGCATCGGGGACTACACCGCCGGGGCCATCGCCTCCATCGCCTGCGGCGAGCCGGAGCCGGCGGTGGACGGGAACGTGCTGCGCGTCGTCATGCGGCTGCTGGCCTCCTCCGAGGATGTGCTCTCCCCGCCGACGCGCAGGCGCGTGACGGAGCTGCTGCGCGCCGTCTATCCCTCCGGCGAGGCTGCGGCGCTGCTGACCGAGGGGCTGATGGAGCTCGGCGAGACCGTCTGCATCCCAAACGGCGAGCCCGTCTGCGCCCTCTGCCCCGTGCGCGCGCTCTGCCGCGCAGCCGCAAGCGGCACGGCGGCGGACTTCCCTGTGCGTGCGAAGGCGAAGGAGCGGCGGCAGGAGCGGCGCACGGTGCTGCTGCTGCGCTGCGGCGGCCGATACGCGCTGCGCCGCCGCCCGGAGAGCGGTCTGCTCGCCGGGCTCTGGGAGTTCCCGAGCTTCGAGGGCGAGAGGCGCCCGGAGGAGCTCGAAGCCCTGCTCGGTCTGCGCTTCACGTCCTGCGTCCCCTGCGGGGAGGCGCGGCACGTCTTCACGCATGTCGAATGGTCGATGTGCGGCCTGCTCGCCGACTGCGAGCGCGAGGCCGTGGGCTTCACCTGGGCGACGAGGGACGAGATCGCCGGGGTCTACTCCATCCCCACCGCGTACAAGGCGTATAAAAAACTCGCGCTGCAATAAGCGAATCGCCGTCCGAGAGGGCGGCGATCCGTTCCATCACGGCTTATTCAACTCGAGATACACCATCAGCACCGAGATATCCGCCGGGGAGACGCCGGAGATGCGGCTGGCCTGGCCGAAGCTCTCCGGGCGGATGCGCTTGAGCTTCTCCCGCGCTTCGAGGCGCAGCCCCGCGACCTGATCGTAGTCGAGCTCACGCGGGAGCGCGCGTGCTTCGAGGCGCGAGAAGTCCTCGATCTGCCGGAGCTGGCGCTTGATGTAGCCCGCGTACTTCAGCCGCAGCTCGACCTGCTGGCAGACCGCGCGGCTCAGCGCGGGGCGTGCGGGGTCGAAGGGCGCGAGATCGGCGTAGCTGAGCTGCGGGCGGCGGATCAGCTCCGCGAGGGAGACGCCGCTTGCGGCGGGGGCGGTGCCCTTCTCCGTCAGCAGCTTATCGAGCGCCGCGCTCGGCGGGAGGTGGGTGTTCTCGAGGCGCTGCATCTCCCGCTCCACCGCCGCGTATTTGGCCCGCACCGCCGCGAGCCGCTCTTCGCTCACGAGGCCGATGGCGTGGCCGATGGCGCTCAGGCGCTCGTCGGCGTTGTCCTGCCGGTGCAGCAGCCGGTACTCGCTGCGGGAGGTCATCATGCGGTAGGGCTCGTTGGTGCCCTTGGTGACCAGATCGTCGATCAGCGTGCCGATATAGCCGTCCGAGCGGCGCAGGATGAAGGGCTCCTGCCCCCTGAGCTTCCGCGCGGCGTTGACCCCGGCGACGAAGCCCTGCACCGCCGCCTCCTCGTAGCCCGAGGAGCCGTTGAACTGCCCGGCCCCGTAGAGGCCGGCNNGCTCGAGGCCGGGGATCGTGTGCAGCATCTCGAGCTGCACCTCCTCCGGCATGGAGGAGGAGAAGCCCTGGATGTAGAGCTCCTCGGTGTTCAGGCCCATCGGCTCGATGAAGAGCTGGTGGCGCGGCTTGTCCGGGAAGGTCATGACCTTCGTCTCGATGCTCGGGCAGTAGCGCGGGCCGACGCCCTCGATCACGCCCGCGTAGATCGGGCTGCGGTCGAGGTTTTGGCGGATGATCTCGTGCGTGCGCTCGTTGGTGTAGGTCAGATAGCAGACCGCGCGGTTCTCTGGCGGCGTCTCGGTCGAGAAGGAGAAGCCCTCCGGCTCGGCGTCGCCCTCCTGTAACTCCATCACGGAGAGATCCACGCTGCGGGCGTTGACGCGCGGGGGCGTGCCGGTCTTGAAGCGCCGGAGGTTCAGCCCGAGCTCCCGCAGCCGCGCCGCGAGCGGCACCGCCGCCGCGAGGCCGTCCGGCCCCGAGGAGCGCAGCGCCTCGCCGACGATCGTGCGGCCGTCGAGATAGGTGCCCGAGGCGATCACGACCGCGCCGCAGCGGTAGACCGCCCCGGTGTGCGTCGTGACGCTGACGGCGCGCCCGTCCTCCACGCCGATATCCACGACCTCGGCCTGCTTGACGCGCAGATGCTCCTGCCGTTCGAGGGTCTGCTTCATCACTTCCTGATAGCGCCGCCGGTCAGCCTGCGCGCGCAGGGAGTGCACCGCCGGCCCCTTGCCGCGGTTGAGCATCCGGTACTGGATGCAGGCGCGGTCGGCCGCGCGCGCCATCTCGCCGCCCAGCGCGTCGAGCTCGCGCACCAGATGCCCCTTGCCCGTGCCGCCGATGGCCGGATTGCAGGGCATGTTGCCCACGCTGTCGAGGTTCACCGTGAAGCAGACGGTGTCCAGCCCGAGGCGCGCCGCGGCCAGCGCCGCCTCGATCCCGGCGTGTCCCGCGCCGATCACCGCGACCTCGCAGCGCCCCGCGTCATAGCGTTTCACAGGCATCCCTCCTTATAGTCAATGGATTATACCATACATCTCGTGTTTTTTTCAATATTTTCCGTGTCCGCGGCACAAAAGATTGTGTTTTTTATCTTGACCTGACGCGAAAAGGCGTTTATAATGTAACATCATTGTTTCCGAGGCAGCACTGTCAAACGGTGCGGAAAAGGGGGGCGGTCAGAATGCGGATGTTCCGGCGGCGCGGCGCTGCGCTGCTTGTCTCGCTGTGCCTGCTGCTGTCCTTCCTCGCGCTCTCCCCGGTTCGCGCTGAGGCGGAGGGCGGCTGGCCGGTCACGCGCGCGCTGATCCAGACCAGCACGACGCCGGTCGCGACGGTCGACCCGTCGAGCATCGCCGTCACCACCAGCACCGAGGGCTGTTCGATCACCCGCAGCGGCTGGTATGACAGCACGGGCAGCGCCGTGGTCGGGCAGTTCAGCACCCTGACCGTGCATCTGGAGCTCACGCTCAGCGTCAGGGAGGGCTACCTCTTCTCCCCGAACGCCGACGCCTATATCAACAACATCGCCGCCACCGTGACGGAGAACACCGGCAACACCCTGACCGTGCGCAGCAAGGACTACTCGCCCGATATCTGGGCGCCGAGCCCGATCAAGAGCCCCGGCCCCGAGACCGTGGACGAGGGCGGCTGGTGCTCCTTCGTGGTCTCCGGCCTCTATGTCGGAAGCTGGGAATGGCGCTTCGAGCGGCCCGGCGCCTCCGATATCTCCCTGGAGGAGGCCGACAAGCTGTACCCGCAGCTCGACTACTCCGGCGCGGGGACGGATAAGCTGATACTGCGCAATATCCCGGCCGACATGAACGGCTGGAAAATCTACGCGGTCGCGTGGAGCGTGGAAAAGATCAGCCACGCCCGCACAGGCACGGCGCTGCTGACGGTGCGCCGCCTCACGCCGACGCCGACGCCCACGCCGACACCTACGCCGACCCCGACGCCGACGCCGACGCCCACGCCCACGCCGACGCCCACGCCCACGCCCACGCCGACGCCGACGCCGACTCCGACGCCGAGCCCGACGCCGACGCCGGAGGCCAGCCCCTCCCCCTCTCCGAGTCCGGAGATCGAGGAGGAGCCCCTGGAGCTCGGCCTGATGCGCTACGTATTCTACGCCGCACTGGGCGCCGTGCCGCTGCTGGTCGTCATCCTCCTGATCGCCGCGGCGGTGGAGAACGCCAGGCGCAGGAAGCGCAGGAAGCGTAAACCCTAAATTTCAAGGCTGTCTCGCCAGGCGAGACAGCCCATTTTTTATTCTCACCGCGCCCGCAGGACAGTATCGCCCGGCGCAGCGGGAAATCACTCTTATATCCCGCTGCCGTCGCGCTCCTCCTGATGGGCGAGGTGGGCGATCTGGGCGCGGATGGCGGCGAGCTCGATATCCACCGGGTCGATCACGTTGACGTGATCGACGTCGGAGACGTAGTTGACGCGCTTGCCGTCGAGCCGCACGACGCGGGCGGGGCTGCCGACGGCGGTGCTGTTCTCGGGGATGTCCTTGAGCACGACGGCGTTGGCCGCGACGCGGCTGCCGTCGCCGATCTTGATGGGGCCCAGCACCTTCGCGCCCGTGCCGATCAGCACGTTGTTGCCGATGGTCGGGTGGCGCTTGCCCACGTCCTTGCCGGTGCCGCCGAGGGTGACGCCGTGGTAGATCAGGCAGTCGTCGCCGATCTCGGCGGTCTCGCCGATGACGACGCCCATGCCGTGGTCGATGACGAGGCGCTTGCCGATCTTCGCGCCGGGGTGGATCTCGATGCCGGTGCGGCGGCGGCTCGCCTGGGAGATCAGGCGGGCCAGGAATTTCAGCTTGTGCTCATAGCACCAGTGGGCCTTGCGGTGGCTGCGCACGGCCTTGAGACCGGGGTAGAGC
>LXOW01275967.1_pt1 | contig 37233 bp, 44 predicted proteins | sample 1368591 | NCBI WGS metagenome assembly LXOW01 (sample SAMN04884650, study PRJNA319009) | bovine gut metagenome | isolation source: Cow rumen | host: Bos taurus | place: Italy: Legnaro (PD) | collected 2014-07-09
GGAAGCCAGCATCTTCTAAAACTGCTAAATATCAAGTAGCTGATGAGCCAATAACTAAGGACAGTTCCTGAAAATCCCTCACTAAGCAACAACAAGAATTTTTTAAGTGAAGTAAGGCTGTTGATAGTAATGGGAATCTATTAAAATTATATCATGGTACTTCTGCTTCAGATTTCACAGTATTCCAAAAGTGAAAAAATTGAAGTTCTAATACTTTAGCGAAAGTATGATATTGGTTTTCTCCTGATGAGAAATGAGCAAAGGATTTTGCTAAGAATAGTGCGAGATGAGATGGTACTGTAAGGGCTGAAGAAGTATACTTAGATATGAAAAATCCTAAGATATATGAGCCAAGTGAAATCAATTTAATGGAAGAGAAAGCCAGAAATCAAAAAATAAATGAGCAATGGAATATATATAAAGAAAAAGATAATAAAGCTAACTGAAAAGATTATACTAGGGCTGGTTGATTCTTCCACGATGAGTATGACCATTCATATTATGAAAGACAAATATTCCAAGACTTAAAAAGGAGCTATGAGTATGATATACAATATGAATGAAAATTCTGAAAGTATGATCCTGAGTGATTTAGGAAATTAGCTGAAGAGTTTAATAGGAATTATGATGCTAATTTAGATTACGATAAGATATTAAAGGATTTTGAGGAATATCAGAGTCTAAGGGAAGATGCACAAAAAGAATATGCAAAATATCAAGATATGGCTTATAGTGATCCTTATGAGGATTTTCAGTATGACATATATAAGATAGATAGCACTATGGATAATAGGCGAACTAAGAAAGATTTGAACATGGCATTAAATGACTATAACAGTCCAGAAAAATATGTAGAAAAATTAAAATCAGAATGATATGACTGAATTATTATAAAATGAACTGAATATGATGGTAATGTGTTTGGTGGAAGAAATGACCAATATGTTGTATTTGATAGTAATCAGATAAAAAGAACAAGTAACTTAAATCCTACTAAAAATGAAGATATAAGATTCCAAAAATACTGAGTAGCATGACAATGAGAAAAAGGAATAAGTGCTACTGAATGACTAAATATAAGGAACTTTAAGAACTGAAAGTCAGTAAAGGAACTAGCTAATCAATACTGAATAGATACAAAGATAGTAGATAGTATTTCTACTCCTGAATGACAAAGAGCTTACTGAATGTACTGAGACAGACTTATAACTCTATCTAAAGATTTGAAAGAATCTACAGTACCACATGAGCTATTACATGGAGTATTTGATATGGTAGATGCTAAGAGAAGAACATCTATATTAGAATGAATACAAAAAAAGCTGAATGTAGATAATGTACAAGCTGAAGAATGGCTTGCAGATAGCTTCTCAGAATACTATAGAACAGGTAAATTCTGAACTCAATGACTAGCAAAGACATTTGTAGAAAAGATAAAACAATTCTTCTACCAGATAAAGAGCTATATAGATGGGACTTATGCTAATGAAAAACAAATCAGACAACTATTCAATGATATTATAGACTGAAAGATAGAATGAGAATACTGAGTATATAGTGATCCTAAATTCCAAAGTGTATGGCATGGTAGCCCAGCAGATTTTGAGAGATTTGATAGTACACATATGGGAGAATGAGAATGAGCTCAGGCTCATGGATGGGGACATTATGTAGCTGTTGATAAGGATACTTGATTAAGATATGGTAAAATGTGAGCAAGAAAATATCAGGGTAAACAAGTCTGATGATTCGGAAACTTATATAGTGAATTAGATGACTCAAAAGAATACTCTGTAGATGTGACTAATGCAGTTAAGGAGATTTCATTATTGGCAGACAAAGAAGATATCTCAATTAAAGAGGCTAAACAAAAGGCTATAGAGAGAAGAAAAGGGCGATTAAGAGATGCAGAGGAGAGATTAGAAAAAGCAAAAAAAAGATGAATAGAGAGAAATATAGAAGATGTGGAGAACATAGTAAATAGAACTAAGATATTGATAGATATCATGAATAAAATAGATGAGAATGACTTTAGCAATAGAAACTTATACGAGGTAGAAATACCAGATCCAATTAAAAAAGATACTCCTACATGAAGTAATTACTTAGAAGAAGATAAATATTATAGCAAAGCTGAAGTTAAAAAGTTTTTGGATCTAATGAAAAATATAGATAGTGGATGGCTCAAAGATACAAAAGAGAGTAGGATATATGATTTATATAAAAAATGATTAGATATAAGATGAAAGGATTTGTATGATATGTTGGCTTATGCAAAAGGAGATAAACAAGCTAGTAAATTCTTAGAAAACCTATGATACGATGGAATACATTACTTTGGTGGGCAAGACTGAGAGGCTTATGTAATATTCAATGATGATGCTTTACAGATAACAAAACATCACAAATATTAAAAAAGTCTTGCAAAGTATATAAATTCTGAATATAATAAGGAGGTAATAAAATTTATCTCCTTATTTTTTACACAATGAAGAAATACAAGAACTACCTTATCTGATGAGCTGTAATATTGCTCTGACTTCTGATTTATTTTCTTATTCCTCACTTTAAATTCTGGACTCTACAAGGATTCAGTTATGAGCAAAAAGATAGATACCATATAGTAGCAGATAGTCTAGATTACTCTGATAGATATAAGCTATACTGGGCAACTATAAGAACTGAAGAATATGATAATTGGCTAATAAATAGAATGGTACTAGACAAAACTCTAGTAGAAAAGGATAGAGAGAAATTTACAGATGGAAGAGATAGATTCCTAAGAGATCATAACATAGAGTATTACTTTAAGAAATTTGTAGAAGAATGAGATAGAACAATATTTGAAAAAACTGAGCAGGCTTTAATGAAATCTGACTAAAAACAAAAAGCTGAGCAACTAACTGCTCAGCATTTTTTATATCGCTTAGAATTTTTTATTCAACGGTACTATCTGCTAATTCGTTATAAAAATTATCTATATTAACCTCTTTCTCTTTCCTATCTAAAACATCAAATAAGTCTGATTTTTCTTCTTCTGTTTGGTCGTACCATTCATCATAGTATCATCCTCTCTCATTAGTAGGGGTTTCTCAAGTGTGGTTGTCTTCCATCTGTAAAGTAAATAAAATAAATCTGATTAGTCTTCATCTTCTCATCATCTTTCAGCTACCATAGCTCTATGATGTCGGTAATCTACATCTTCTTTCAGCTTTTTATTTTCTTCTTCTAACTTACCAACTAAAATCTTTAATGCTTTATTGTCTAAGTTTTTTAGTGAGGTTATATGCCTCTCTACATTATTTATAAATTCTTCTTCACTCATTCTCTCCATAGGTAAATAATATAAAAGTCTGATTACTTCAAGTAGCTTATCAAATCTTCAATAGGTGTATCTGATATTGATAGTAGCATTATCAAAAAATCAGATTTTTCTTTCACTATTTCTTCTTCTTCAAGTTCAAAGAGTACATCTTGGAATTTATATTCAATTCCTTTTTGGTCTATCTTATCATTCTCTACTAACCATTTAATAAATCAGTATTCTTTTGATACTATATATCTAGTCGCATTATTGGCTACTGTTTTATCTGACATAAAATGTCTATACCACCATATATTATCATAATGTTCCCCATTCCCTGCTATTCGTGGCTCATACTCATTCAACAAGTCAATTAGTTTTTGATATTCAGATTTTTTTTCTTCTTTTTTAGTCATCTCCATAGGTAAATAATATAAAAGTCTGATTACTTCTTATGTCTAAGATTCCACTTAAAGAAGAAGTGTAAAGGTAAATCTGATTCTCATCTAAGCTCAGCATCTACATATCTTATACAGTATTCACATCGTAGTTTCTGATTATCTTTCAGATTTCTTCAGCATCTAACACAGTTTCTCCTTTCAGATTTTTCTTTCATCTTTATAAGTCTAAATTAAATTCTAAAGGCTATGCCACCTCATAGCCAAGTGTGGTTTTTATTCTATAATTCTATTACACACTCCAAAGGTGGTTGGAGTTGCAGGGATCAATGAAGGGAATTTAAACCCATGTCTGCTATCTCTAGTCAGACTTACCTGACTGCCAGACTTTTTGCTTGCTGTGGCTATGGCTCTCCACATGAATTAAAATAAAGCTGATTCTTTTCGCTGTTTAGTCTGTTCCTCTTGTTTAGGATCAGATTTTTCTTTTTCAATTCCCTTGTTTATCACATATTCTATTCTAGCTTTTGCTATTGGTAAGTATTCTTCTGTAAGCTCTATTCATATATACTTATAATTCTTATTCCTATCTTTATTCTCATACATTACTGCTTTTCATGTACTACCACTTCAATTAAATGGATCAAGTACAGTTCAACCATTAGGAGTTACAAGTCTGACTAGATACTGCATTAAATCACATGGCTTTACTGTTGGATGAGTGTTTTTTCTAACTACAGGTGCAAATCTTCACTCCTTATTTAATCAAGTAGGATTACTATCATCTTTGTCTGGTCTCATTCTCCTTAATAATCAGTCTTCTAGCTCTGTGCATCATTCATCTCTGTCTCTTTTACTAGCTTTAGCACAGTAGAAGTATCTACTAGCATTACCACTATCTCAGTAATTATCAGGTGCTGTCTGTCAGCTATTCTCTTTCTTAGTAAATCATAATTGGTATGTATTATCAGGCTGTGCTTTTCTTACACTACCAAATGACATTTTACTTCAGCTTTTAGTATCAGGGAATCATCAACATACTTCTTCAAAATCTGATTCATCATAAGTCAGTATTGTATTAGCAGGAAACCTTCATAAATCTGATGTATCATTTTTAGAGCTTGTAAATGATACAGCTCATTTGCTCTCCTGTCATTTCTCTGGCAACTTATATCAAGCATTTTTTCTATATAATGGGTTAGTAGCTGGGTTTTTAGTATCTTCAAACGGTACTCTACACTCATCTATATTTATTCCTCATACTCAATACTTTATTACATTATCAGTACAACTTCACTCTAAAGGCTTTCTTGCTACTATTATTGGCTCATAGCTTGGCTTTAATGCTGTTCCCCATCAAGCTCGCTCATTAGTTGCTTTTCTTTCTTCATATTCAGACTTAAATTCCATACTTTCAGAGAGTCAATTTCTCATACTTAAAGTCTGATTACTCCCTACTCATTCAACTACCTTTCAAGTTCTATTATCTACTCAGTTTTTCTTATCTATTGCTAATCAGATATTCAGACTTTTAGGAAATCAACTACCATATAACCACATAATACAGTCCCTTATCTCAAATCCTGCATCTTCAATAGCACAGGCTATTCTATGATATGTTCTACTACCCCCAAAGGCTAGTAAGTATCATCAAGGCTTTAATGCTTCTAAACATCTTTTCCATGTATCAGGCTGAAATGCTATTCATGAATTGTCCCATCATTTTCACATGAAATTAAGTTCGTATGGAGGATCAGTAACGATAGAGTCTATCGTACCACCCTCTATGAAATCTCACATATCAAGCATATTACCTTGCAATAGAGTATATTCAGATTTTTGACTATATATTTGCATATTTATTTTTAGTAAGGAATTGAAATCTCATAGCACCATCTAGCTATCATTCACAAGCTCATGGCTAAAGCTATAAGTAGTAAAGCTATTGTTATTTTGTTCATATTTTAAGATTCTAATATAAATCTGTCTTTTACATAAGTTGAGCATTTAACTCCTTTTATCTTCCTATCTCTACCATAAAAAGCTGTTCATCAATTCATTAACTCATTACATTTGTCTAGTTGCCACTTCCAATTATTCCAAAACTCATCTGTATTCACTATCTCAGGATGGTAAACCTGACTGATCTGACAGAATCAAAAGCTCTTTTCTCTCTTTCAGTTTTTTACTACTGAGCTTTGTCTGTACTGCGACCATGTACCATTTTCACAGTCTATCAAAGTTACTAAATCCATCCCTCAAATCTGATAAGCATATTGGACATACTGCTGAACTATACTATCTCTAGCAAATCCCTTATGAGTTATCTTTTTAGTAGTTCTATCATCTGCTTCTTTTATAGCTTCATTTACCATCTTGATTACTTCTTTTTCTTCAGGAGTATATTCTACCTTTGGAGTAGGATTTTTTTCTGAGCTTATCTGCTCTTTACTAAACCCTCATAGTCTTTCTTCTGTAATTTGTTAATCTGATTTCTAAGCTCTATTATCTCAGCATCTCGGCTATCACAATATCATGTATAACCTTGTAAGAATTTAGCACTATCTGCTATTCATAAATTGTCAGCACATTCAGCTTTTAAGTCTCTTAGTGAATCCATTTTATCTACTAGCTGTCAAAGTGTTTCAGCTTTATTTATTTCTTGTGTTGGTGTCTTATTAGCTCGTACAACTAAAGCAATAAAAAGAGCAATAAATGCAACGATACTAACTACGATTTTTAATGTTTTTTTAGTCATTTAGTTTTATTAAAGAGTAAATAATTTGAACTTGCAGGACTTTAAAGAGAATATTTTTCTGATTAGGAGTTTCTGCCAACAAGTTCGGTATTTTTAAGTCTTTGGTTGACTGCCACACGGAACTTCGCTTACTAAGTTCCTAACTGTTTAAGATCACCCCATGTTGAGAGCATGGACTTACTCATATTCTCAGTACAGCATTTCATCTAAATCTATACTGAATTTCTTTTCTTCCTTTGGTGGCTCTAATTCAATGTCTATTGTTGGTGTGTTATCTTTCTTAGGTTGCACCAACTCCACAGTTTTTTCTAGCTTTGTGAATCTTACACAATGATTATTCCTACGATAATGATTATCTGCTGTGCTTATTCTTCTTTCTTCTCAATTCACAATAGACTTTACTGAGTATCATTTATTGTATTTATAATCTCCAACTTCTCGTATCTCAGAATTAAAATAAATCTGATCTCATGTGCTTAAATATCTTTTCTTTTTCTTGTATTCTCTATCTTTCTCGTATCATCAGTTAAGTCTATATTCAGCATGAGCTTTATTCTTACATTCTTTACAGGTGCTATTCCTTTTATGGAATCAGACTTTATTGTATGAATAATCATCTCGTTTCTTGTATTCTCAGCATTTATTACATACTCTGCCATTATCATCATAGACTATATGCTTACACCTTTTAGCTCTCCATATATCTTCAGTTGGATTTAATGCTGAATCTCTATCGTATCAGTACCTTATTACTCTTTCTCTGAAGTTCACTCGGATAGCTTTAGGCTGTGGCTGTTGCTGATACCATTCGTAAAGCTCTTTATATTTCAGATTATGAACTCATCAAGCTACCATCATTATTTGATATTAGAATAAACTTTGTTGTATAGCATCTCAGATATAATAACTCTGTAATTTATGTTCTTCTACTTCTTCCTCATAGATTTTATCTTCAATAAACTCGTATCATAAACCTAATACAAAGCTGACTGCTCATAGAATATTTAACTTTCAGAATTTTGTCATCTTTACTCGTTCAATTATTTCTTCATCATTTCGGTCAATATTCATGTAACTATGATTCTTTTCATCCCAATAGTTTATATCAAATGCTATACAATTATCATATACCATAATCTTCGCTATTCTGTTTGATTTCTTGAATGTTATAAGCTGGAGCAATTTTCATGGTACTTTTGATTCGTATTTTTCATCAAGGAAATTCATCCAATAGTAAGATGCTCATTTGTTAAATTTCCTACCTTTCTTTATCTCATCCATCGCTCTTATGCTACCATCTTTTCCCATCCTTATTTACTTATAGAATTACAAGTAGCCAACTTTCAGAATGCTAATATTACATTCTTATACTCACTTAGTTTGGCTTCAGATTTTCTTATATGCTCTTGTAAGTGGTCTTTATTCTTAGCCCATGCTTCTTGCTGTTCTGAATAGTTTTTCTGTTTTTCATCAAATATCTTTGTTCTTTTCTTTAATCTATTCGCTTTATCCATGTATTTATCTCTTACTATCCATAGAGCTTGTCATATAGCTGGCTCTAAAATCTGATCTCATAGTTTACATTCTTTCATTGTACCATCAGCATTCATGATAAACTGAAAGTCAAAGAAGTCTATGGGCACATCCTGTAAGATATACTCAGGTGTAAGGAACATTTGTTCTCCTGCCATTTTGTTTAGTTATGATTTAAAAGTTTACATTACCTCTCTAGTCTTTTTATCTAAGCTCTGTAAGTCTATCTTCCTTTGCTTTAGATGTTCTAGGTATAGCTTACAATGTTCGGCTACCTTTTTGTCTGCTGGTAGTCTATCATAAGTCTTCCTAGCTTTCTCTTTAGAGAGTTTGTTTATATCTAGATCAGAATAGGAGTTCAGTCAGTCTTTTTTTCACTTTTTAAGTCTGATATATTCAGCACTCTCTATTCAGTCTAGGTTTATCTCATTTTCAGCATTCTGGTCATCTATCTGAGTATAGAACAGTAGCAAGTCAGGGATAAATTCCATAATGTCTTCTACTGTTCCTACTCTCAATAGATGGTCTGCTTTTTCTAAGATTTTATTCATTTCCAAATGGTAAGTCTAAATTTTCTTCAGCTGTAGCATTTTGATAAGCTGTTCTTAGCTGTGATTCTTGGAACTCATCAAGCTCGTATTTATCTTTTATCTTGTTTATGAAATCATTTTGATCTAAACATTGTTTCATAAATTCAGTATTACTCATTGCTTTTTGGAATCGGCTTTGATAAGTAGGTTTCTTAGTCTGAGTTTTAGCTGTATTCTCTGCTTTGTTTATCTCATCTACACTAGCAATAGAGTCAATAACTCAGATTCACATGAAAGCTAAAGCTCTACCTACTGCTGATGTTTCAGCATTTTCTAAAGCAGATGTTTTATTGATAAATCCATCTCCCCATGTAGCTTGGCTGTATCATGTAAATACTCTATTAGGTTTATCACAGTCAGGGCATACAACTGCTTTGATAATTTCTTTATCTCAGATAGTTTCTCTTGTAGTTTGAATGCATCCATTAGGATAATTCTGATTAAAGTATATCACTCTATCTGATACTAAGACATATTTCTTTCATTTTATGTCTATTGCTTTGTCTTTTAGTTCTGTCATTGTTTCTTTTTAATACGATCTAAATGTAATTGAATAAGTTTGTTATCTTTAGCTTTACTCTCTAAGTAAGCTATTCTCCTTGAGTATATTTCTCTAAGGATTCTATCGTGTTCGTGCTTTTCCATTTTTCTTTATCGTTTAGATTATGTAAAGGTTTCCATATCCATTGTTCTTCTTCTACTCCATTTTCTTCGCATAACTCCAATAGTCTTTCTCTTGCCTCCTTTTCTGTTGCACATAATGGAGCTGTCTCCACTCGTTCTCAATTGATATAAATACATCGGTATGCTTTTTCGTTGTCTCAGTCTATATCTTCATATCTGATACTATTGTCTCCAAAGCATCTGACATATTTTTCTCAACAAATAGTTTTAATGTCCATCGTTTAGTCTATTAGTAAGTTAAATTACATCTCCATAGGTTATAATTGATTAACCATAGGTTTTTGATTTTTAGCATCTTTCAGTATTTCTGATAATGCTTTCTGATTACTGCATCCATTTTCTTTTCTGCATTCTCTCTAGAACTAGCTAGAAAGTCATAAGTCTCTAAGTATTCTTGCATTTGTAATAAGCTAAGATGTTAAATTCTGTTTCTCATTCATCATCAGGTATTAGCTGTCTGAATATCCATCATGCTTTCTGTATAAATAGCATTGTCTCTATCAGCTTTCATGTCCTTACAATGAATGTATCTTCTGTCTGACATAGGATTTCTATATCATCTATTGGGTTAAAATCTCTCATACTTTCATCAATGGTAATAAACATCAACTTCCTTTACAGGTACATACTTATCTTTTGTCAGCTTGTAGTTCCTATATTCTTCTCATTCTGCATCCATCTGTTTACTTATCACTAAGAATACATTTGATAGATCCATAATTTTCTGACTTCATTCCCAAGTTCATTGTCTATTGGTATGGTGTAGAACTATAATCGCTACATTTATTCTCTGTGCTAACTCTTGTAGCTCTTCCATACATTTATTCTGATTTCATCTAGCATTCTCATTTGTGTTTCAATGTATCCTAGAGAATGTATCTATCACAAAGAATTTATATCACTCCATAGCTTTCAGCTCTATAACTTTCAGTAGCATATCTAAGTCAATTCATGCTGGATTATTGTAGAACTCAAATTTTCATATCTTCGTGTTTACATAATTCTCCAAGTCAGCTATCTCTTCATCTGTGAGGCTGTTTAGATCAGTAAGGCTTGTTTTATCCTTGTTGTGAAACCAAAGCCATCTTCATTGCCACATAGTCTCTATTGGGAACTCCAAGTTTATGTAGTATCATTTAACTCATCTTTCTGCATTTCTTTCTATCATATCTAAAGCAAATGTTGTCTTTCAGCTGTTTGATTCTGCAATGATAGTTACAAGCTCTCATGTCATGATACATTCAAAGTCATCAAATGCTTCAGATGGATATTGTAATCAGATTTTTTTGTTAAATTTGTACATCTTTTGGTTTATTAAAGTCTAAAGTCTGACTTATCTTTTTAGCCATTGCTTTAACTCTTTCTTCTCCATAGACTTCCACTAAATCTGAATATCTTTCTTTAGCTCATTCAGTAGTTAAGTGTCGTTTCATTATTCTTTCTAAGTCTTTCACTTTTACTTCATCAGATATAGGTGTAAAGTCTCTAATCCATCTTTCACAAGCTGGTACATATTTTCATTCTTCTACTCATGCTTGAATTTTAAGTTTAAGATGTTTTACTTCTTTAATGACAGTAATAGGATCATTGATTTGTGTGTAGAACTTTTTAGCATCTTGTTTCTTTCACTTACGAGCATGAGGGAATAGCTTCCAAAAGTTTTCAAATTCTTTATCTATTTCTTTTATATCTTCTTTTATATTTTCTTTTCATATATATATAGAGGGTGACAATTCTGTCGGGGTAGTATGACAATTTTGTCAGGGTAGGGTGACAATTCTGTCACGGTTGTTTTCCTCTAATTTGATTTCAATGTATCATTTCTCTTTCAGCTTGTTTAGATGTCTTTGTACTGTACGATCATCTACATTCAGATATTCTGCAAATACTTTATTCTTAGCCCAACAATATCATTTCTTATTTGATAGATTCATTATGTATCCATACAGTAACATTTGTGTGTGGTTTAGTTCCTTATCCTGAAGAATAGCATTTGGAATTTTTATAAATCATTCCATAATACTAATTCGCTAAAATAAAATGGGATTTGGGGATGGCATCTCATACAGGTATTAGCTTAAAGTCTTTGTAAGCTGTCCTGTAGAATGCCCCCTTTATCTTTACTATCTCTAGGATTTCATCTCAGATGAATCCATAATAGTTCTTCCCATTCCCTTTTGATACAAGTGTAATCATGTCTCTAGTGGGGTAATGAAATAAAAAGATTTATTCAGTAGCCATGAATAGTCTTCTTATTTCTCATGTTAGAGGTCTAATAAAAAAGCACCTATTCATATTGTACTGTAGGGGGTAATCAGTCCTACAGCACTATATGACTAAGTGCTGATGATTACCCTACCATTATATCTTGTGTAGTAGAGCCTTATTTGTGTGGTAAACTCTAGATATAATGTAGCAATATCAGGTGGCTAAGTCATTTCCTCTACTTTGTCGTGTTTGATATTCAAACACGATTTTTTTGATGGAAATTACTTGTCATTACTTGGTAGCAACTCTGTGCCAACTGTGAGGATCATCTCCTCCATTGCTGATATAAGTATATAGATTTTTTTTTAGAATGCAAATTTTTGCAGACTTTTTTTCTAACACTTTCACAGCAACTTTTTTTGCTGATGGAATGATACTTATATTTTTTTATTTTGCAATAGAAAAAAACATAAATCTGAATAAATCAGCTTTTACACCTAGTAAAAAATCTTTCAAAATATTTAATAATTTAGACTAAATTGTAGCCTTTTGCATTCTCAGTCATCTAATCATAGATAGATTTGTGTAGTGTTTATGTTCTTATGTCATAGTAAAGTAGCAACATTATAGATATTAGCTCATGGTACATGAATCAGATCAGTAGCAAATGTATGTCTGAATTTGTGAGCATGAATCCTAAATCATAAGCTCTTAGTCAGCTTTCTATATATCCCTCTAATAGAGGATTCCCTTATATGTCATTCAGTAGTAGCATCAAATAGATATTCAGATTCCTTTCTTTTCCTTTTAGATAGATACTCCCCTATCATGTCTAATAATTCATTCTTCAAATATACAGTTCTTCTCCTCTTTCATTTACCTATAATTTGTAAGCATTCTCAGATTTCACTTACTTTTATCTTAGCAATTTCAGAGCATCTTAATCAAGTATTCAATAGCATATATGTAAGTAGTTTATTTCTTAGTTGGATTATCTCTCTTTTTCATAATCAGCTGTTTACTTCATCTAGAATCAGCTTTTTTTCTTTCTTATTAAAGAATCCTACACTTTTTTCAGGTTGTCTGCTAAAGTGTATTCTCTTAGAGTGTAAAACATCAAGCTCTAGTATAATTCTGAGATATTTAAAAAAACTTTTTATTCAGATCAAAGTTGTATTACAGGTAGAAATCTGGCAGCCTCTCTTACTGAGCATAGCTGTAAAACCGTATATATCATTCAGCATTATTTCTTCAGGTTTATCAGTAGTTTTTCAGATAGTTTTTAGGTATCCCTCAAAATAATTCAGAGTTTTTTTATATCTTTTAAGAGTTTCAGTAGATAATCCTCTTGTATATAATTGGTAATCTAAATATCTTTTTATCATTTTCATATAAATTAAAAAAGTAAAATCATTATAATAGACTCTACTTTTTTTATCCCACACAACATAATATTATATACAAAAGTCAATAATCAAATACAAGGTAAAGTCTATATTTTATGATAACTAAAAATTATCATTCAGATTTCTTTTTTTGTATTTAGTAAAAAAGTGTTGAAAAGTAATTTTTCAGGAGTATAATTGTAGTAGTGGTAAACAGAGTGAGTAGAGCCTTGATTTATATCAAGGCATTTTGGCTTAATGCAAAAAAAAGCAAAAAAAACAAAAGCACCATCAAGATCAAAGCTAGTAAAGAAAGCTGATACAGTTTTTTCTACCTTTATCAGACTAAGGGATAGCGATAAAAAGTGATATGTAAAATGTCCTTTATGCTGATGGAAATGACATTGGAAATTAGCTCAGAATATGCACTTTATTACTAGATCATGTTGGTATTATAGATATGATGAGGATAATTGCCATGCTGGTTGTATGAGATGTAATGTAATCCTAAACTGAAACTACATAGAATATACTAGATATATGCAAAATAGATATGGTATATCTGCAGTAGATGAGATGAGAGCAAACTCTAAAAAGATTTTCAAGCTATCTACAACTGAATTAGAGAATATCATAGAAAAATACACAAACAAAATCCAAAAGTATGTGGATAAACTGACATAAAAGTCAGATTTTTTATTTACTAAACAAAAGAACATGACAAGACACATTTCTGACTCCGAGAGATTAACTATTGCTATGTTAAACAAAAAAGAAACAGAGAACAAACAGCTACAAGAGAAACTAAGTAATGCTTATCAACAACTAAAAGCAATGAAAAGCTATATCTGAGAGCTTAAAGAAAGTAATAAGATGCTAGCAAGCCAAGTAAAGTATTTAGTTTCTAAACAAAATAACCATGCCTAATTTCAAAAGATGAGACATCAAGTATTACCACAAAATCCATTGCCAAAAGCAAAAAGCACTAGGTAATACACCACTAAGCTACTCTGCATTTGTGAACAGATTAAAAAGAATGAATCTACACGATGCTATCTATACCCCAAGAGTAGAATACCAAGTAAGGTATACGGATAAAACCCCAATACAAGATTTTATAAGAAGAAGACAAATAAACAATGAAGAGAATATCCAGATTTTAGATTTTAAGTATATGGAGATGATAGAAAAAAGGAACTTCCAAAAGAAGAATAGGATACAGATTCCTAAACCTAAAAAGACTTTATTACAAAAGATAATCTCATGGATAAAGAGGAAATAATGAGACTCCATGAAGAACTAAACGAGCTATCAGCCTTAGAAGAACAGAATTTAGAAAGGATGGTAGAAATAGCAAAGATTTTAAATGCTTATTATATGTGATGAAGAACTGTGAAAGATGCTGAAAAGAGTTCCCAACAAAATGACCAAAAAAATACTGCTTAGCTTGTAGTAAGATAATAAACAGAGAACAGCAAGAGAAATGGAGAGCTACACATAAAAAATAATCAGACTTTTATATTTTGTTTACAATAAATCATGATATTACGATTATTACTAATCATTTTATGAAACATTATCTGAAATCTTATCTTTTTTTGGATAATAACAAAGCTAGAGAAAAAGTTTCAACCTGAAGAAGTAGATTTACCTAAGAATAATCTAGTAGAATTTGTATGAGAAGATGAAGAATGAAATGGTATTTATAGAATCAAATAAATGTTAATAGGACTAAACACTAGAAAATTATTTAAAACCTGAAAGCTATCTGAAAGACAAGCATTTTTTGGCACAGTCGTATGTTATAAGATTCAATGAGTAATCAATTTGGAGAGATACTATAAAGAGTGAGAAGAAACCCAAGTCTACGATCTCCTACGATATTTATTCTGGGAATATGAATATCATGGACAACAGATGTCTGGTAGGCAGATTTCTTATTTACTTTGAGTAGATCATAAAACAGTATATAGAATATTAGAAAGGATAAAACGAAAGATAAAAAATACCTGAATGTTATAAAAGGACAAAAATTCTCCAATTTCAAAAAACTGTGTATAATGCATCTGCTACGATTTAATGTAGTGTAGTTCTTCTTCATTGTTTAGTCTATTGGAATTGGGAGTTTATACTCCCTTTTCTTGTTTACTCCAAACTAATCAGACTTTTTTTCTCCAATTTTTAAAAACTGATTATAATGCACATCGTTTATATAGAGACTACATCATCATGAAGAAAGAACTAAACGAAAAACAAAAGATGTTCTGTCTAGAGTACCTTAAAGACTTCAATGCCTCAAGAGCTTACAAGAAAGTCTACTGATGAAGCGAGAAAACTGCAAGAATAAAAGCAAGTAATTTATTAACAAATCTTAACATTCAACAGTATCTATGAAGTAAAGCAGAAAAGAAAGTAGAAAAAGTCTGAGTATGAGTAGAGTATGTATTAGAGAAATTACAACAGGTAATCAATATCTGAATGTGAGAGCAAGAAGTAGAGCTAGAAGAATGAAAGCCAAAAAAGGTATTAGACTTATCTAATGTGAACTCAGCTTTAGAGAAGCTCTGAAAGTATCATAAAATGTATACTGACAAAATAGAGCAAGAATGAGATTTAAACATTAACATTGTATCCTACAAGAAATGACAGAACTAACTATCCCTTATCATTTTATTCCTAGAGATTATCAGCTACCTATATTTGAAGCTATAGATAACTGAGTAAGGAGAATAATTATGGTACGGCATCGTAGAGCATGAAAAGATAAGGCTTGCTTCAATATCATTGTAAAAAAAGCAATGGAAGAAGTCTGAATTTACTACTATGTGTTCCCTACTTATTCTCAATGAAAGAAAGCTGCATGGGACTGAATAGATAAAGATGGATGGAAGACAATAAATCATATTCCTAAAGAGATAATCAAAAGGAAGAATGATACAGAAATGAAAGTAGAACTAATCAACTGAAGTATTATTCAGATTATATGATCTGATAATGTAGACTCCATTGTCTGAACTAATCCTATCGGTATTGTGTTCTCTGAGTACAGTTTACAGTCTCCTGCTGTATGGGACTTCCTAAGACCTATATTAGCAGAAAACTGAGGGCGAGCAATATTCAACTTTACTCCTAGATGAGATAATCATGCTAAAGAGTTATTGGATATGGCTAAAGAGAATAAAGACTGGATGGTATCAATTCAGACAGTAGATGATACAAAAGCAATAAGTAAGGAAGTATTAGAATCTGAAAGGCAAGAGATTATTCAGAAAAATGGTAGCGATGCTATCTTCCAACAAGAGTATTACTGTAGCTTTGATGCATGAATCAATGGATCATATTATGCAGAAATACTTACTCAGCTAGAAGAAGCAGGAAGAAGAACAACACTTCCATACGATCCAGCTTTGGATGTCTTTACTGTTTGGGACTTAGGAATAAATGACTCTACTGCTATTTGGTTTCGGCAGAGAATCTGAAAGGAAATCAGAGTTATAGATTATTATGAGAATAACTGAGAATGATTATCTCACTATGTATCTATGCTTAAAGAGAAACCTTACAGGTATTGAACTATGCGACTTCCTCATGATGCTCAAGCTAGAAGCTTACAGACCTGAAAGACAGTAGAAGAGAAAATGTATGAATACTGATTTACAGACATACAAATAGTTCCTAAGCTATCAGTATTAGACTGAATCAACTCAGTAAGAGCTGTATTACCTTATTGCTGGTTTGATAGAGAGAAGACTGAACGATGATGGAAATGCTTAAAGAACTACCACAAAGAACTAGATGAAAAGAGGCAGGCTTTTAAATGACCTGAGCATGACCGAAGCTCACATGGTGCAGATGCATTTAGATACCTAGCTGTAGTGAATGAGCTTTACGATGGCACAAGCCAAAAGTGAAAAATAATAGATTCATGGTCTTAATTTACTTAACATATTAGAGATGGTAAACAGTACAACTCAAAAAATGATACAGAAAATCAAAGGATGGACTTATGAAGAAATCCAGCAAAAAGTGGCTCAAGAGTATGATGCATGAGCTGAAGTTGCTATGAAGAAAAGACCTATCCTAAAAGACTATATCAACTCATACAATGTAAACTGAGAAAAGATGGAAGACTGAAAAACAGTCAGAAGTAAATCCCTGTATACTAACAGGAATCTTTTTATTTCTAGTTTATACAAGAATAGACCACTTGTAGAGATACAAGGAAGAAAAAGATGAGATGATGAATATGCTAAAACATGGAATAATTTATTAAAATTTGACTATGAAGAACTAGATGAAGACCAGATTTGCTATAAGAAAATAGAGGATGAAGTAGATTACTGAATTTATCTAGCAGTAGATGAATGATGGGATAAAGTAACAGAATCTCCTAGAAAAAGATTATACTCTCCTCTTTGTTGGATACCTGATCCATTCTTTGATATAGTGAAATGATTTAGCTTTCATGGATTTGAGCTAACTCTAACAGATGAAGAAATATCAGACTTATATAAAAATACTGAGCTAATGCTCACAGATAAAGAGCTTAAAGCTCTAAAAGAAAAAGTGAAGAATGATTATGATGCTAAGCTTAGTGCATGGGCTGACTGATATGGTATAGATGATTTCTTCCCTACAGTTAAATCTCCACTTAAATGTTATTCAGTTTATAGACACTTTACTAAATTCAATGGTAGATGGTATCTTACTGAATGGGCTAACGATAGAACTTTACTAATCAGATGTGAAGAGATAGAAGCTGTAAGAGGAGAAGAAAAGAAAGATCCAACACTTATTCCATGTCCTGTAGTACATAGCTGGCTATTCCCTAAGAAATGAGATCCTTATGGATTATGTGTATGAGATTTGGCTAAAGATAATCAGGATTCAGAAGAAAGTATCATGAACTTGCTTATAGATAAAGTGCATGAGGAAACATTTAGCTGAATAACTGTATATAATTCTGATGTAGTAGATGGTAAAGAACTAGCACATAGGAAATTGGGTAAGAGAAAATATGTACCATCTAAATGAAATCTAGAGAATAGAAAGGTAATAGAGAATGTAAACACTCAGACATCATGAACTGGAGATGGATATAATCTAAAGAACATGATAGACCAGAAAAGTACAAAAGAGGTCTGATTTGATGAACAGAGTATTGGAGTATATTCAAGAACTATCACAGCTACTCAGAGTGAGTTATTACAAGCTAATCAGAATGTCAGACTTTCAACTATATTCAAGATATTCCTTTGGGGAGAGAAAAGATATTGGGATGTATTATGGTATAGAAGCTATCAAAAACATTTCAAGATGACTTCAGAAAAGAACATAACTCTGAATAACTGAATAGGAAGTGTAACATTTACAGTAATGGGTAAAGATTTGGATACTAAAAGAGACTTACACTTAACATTCAAAACTGTACTAGATAAAAAGGAACAGGATGAAGCTAATAAGAGTGCATTTATGGCAAGCTATCAACCACTAAGGCAAGCTGCTACACCATTTGGACAAATCCTACTAGATAAAGAATTTGGTACTGTAATGTGAATGGATCCTGAATTAGTGAACTCAATATATAAATATCCACCAGAATATGAGAAAGCTATACTAGACTTAGAATTACTTAATAATGATGAAGATGTATGAGATATAACAAACATGAACGAAGACCACAGTATATATATTCAGATTTATCAAAAGGCATTAGATACGAAAGCAAAAGCGAAAGCAATAATGAGGAGAAAACAGGCTTTGATATTGAGCTGACAACAAAATCAGCAAGCTATGATGTGAGCAATGACACAATGACAGGATGCGAGTACGAATCAGCTTGTAAGTAATTATATCTCACAGAATAACCAAGCAAATCAACAACCTTTAGCTTTATGACCTACTGCATGAAATGAAATCCCTACAACTGAATAAGCTAGATGAGTGAATAATAAAAGACTGACTAAGCAGTAAATTCCGAGAGATAATCAAGGAATATCTAGAAGAACAGAGAGAGTCTTTAACAACTGGCATTCTATCTCCTGTGAGTGAAGATAGGAGTAAGACCATCTACAACAAGAGAGACATGGATATAAAGGAACTAGAGCTAATAGATGAGTTCCTGAATATACCACAGTATCTCCTAACAAGGATCAGTAATCAAACTGATATATCGGTGGAGGATGACCACTAATCAACATCTTTTTATTTGGTAAACTAAACAACATGACCAAAATCGTTTATGATGATGGAAGAGAAGAAGACTTCAATGAAGCTGACTTTATCTCAAGAGCTGATCTTGATGAAAATTACATCTCTAAGGATGATGTAGCTGAAAACTATGTTACTAAAGAGCTGTATGACAAAAAGAAGAAGCAAGCTAAAGAGGCTTTTAAGCAGAAAGACTTAGCTGAAAAAGCTAGTGCTGAAGTAGACAAAGCTGAATTAGAAAAAACTATTGAGGAAAAAGTAAGTTTCAAAGCTAAACATGGATTTGAAGAAATCCCTGCAGAAATTCTACAGATCCGTGAGAGTAATCCTAACTTGACATGGGAACAGGCTTATAGAGTAGCTGATTATCATGAAGTCAGCAATGCTAATCCTAATCCATGAAGAGAAAGAGTAGGAGAAATTGAGAGAAAAGAAATCTCATACGATGAACTTGCAGAAATAGCTGAGAAGAATCCTGCAAAGTACGATGAAATCGCAAAAGGGATAGAAAGCTGAGCTATCAAGCAGATTTAAATCTTTAATTTAATTTAGCATGGCTAAAAAAACTGAACTAGAGGAGAACATAGAAGCAGTAGAAACTGAAGAAGTGGAAACTCCTAAAAAGTCTGGATGAAAAGTCTGGACTGAAGAAGAGCTTGCTGTATTACCTAGAGAGGAATTTCAAAAGGTAGAAGCTGACATCAGAAATGGTAAAGCTACAGTAAAGCCAAGATTTGAAGACTAAACAACATGGGGAGAAGAATTACTTATTTAATTCTTTTAAACCTATTTTAAAATGGCACAAGTAGATAAAGTTAGAACTATTTTGGAGGCAGAACTTCGCAGAAAATTATCTGATACTCCTAAAAAACCTTTCATGAGATTCGCTAACTACGAATTTGAGGGACAATTAAAGAAAGGATGAGATACTATTACAGTTCCTGTATCTCCAAAAATTACTTTAACAGATGCTTCTGGAAACGGACAGCCAGCTACTATCAGAGCAAACTCTTTGGCTGCTATTACTGCATCTGATAGAACTATTACAAGTTCTGATTTGGTAATTAACAAATTACATCAATACAGAGAAAAATTCTCTGATCTAGAAGAAATCCAAACTCTATACTCTATCAAAGGAAATCGTATTAGAGATTTGGTAAATGGAATTGACACAGCTGTAGAAACTTCAATTATTACTATGTTGGATGCTTTCTTCGCTGCTACTGCTGCTCAAACTACTACTATCGCTAGTATGTCAGTAAGTACAGTTGCTAAAGACATTATGGGACTTAGAACTATGCTTTCTAAGAAAGAAGTACCTATGGAAGATAGAATCTTGGTTGTATCTCCTGAAGTATCTGCTCTTATAGCACAAGCTGGAATCTTAGCTGGAACTGAAGTAGCTGCTGATGCTGCTGTAGAATGATGGTTAGGTAAATTCGCTGGATTCTCTATCTATGAATCTAACTTAATTACTCCAACAGGACAGTCAGCACCTGCTGCTTACATTTATGCTTTCAGAGCTAAGAGTTACAACTATGTAAGACAATTAGTAAAAGCTAAAGTAACTGAAGCTGATGATGGATTATACTACAACATCTTAGGAGAAGTTGCACATGGAGGAAAAGTATTTGACCAAAATGCTGAACAACTTGTAAGGGCTTCTGTAACTGCTCTTGCTTAGTAGATAAAAGATGGGAGGACTACTCCTCCCCTCTTTAATAAATAGTCAGACTTTTAACTTATTATTTATTATTGAGCTAATGACAATTCAAGACTTATTGGTAGAAGCATATGAAGATACTAATACTTCTATAGCTAACTATCCATACACTAAAGGACTAAAAAAGCTGAATGAAATCTATTCTGAGATGTACAGAATGATAGTAACTACTCAGGAAGACTATTTTTGGACTTATTGGACTACTAACCTACAAGAGTGAGCTAGAGAATATAAAGTAGAGAGAGAATGGACTACTCTTGTAGATGAAAATGGGAATCCTGTACTAGATGACCAATGAAATGAAATTAAAGTACCATGAATAGAGAAAGTAAAGAAAGTGATTATCTGGAATGATGAAGAAAATAGCTATGAATTACCTGAATTATCAGACTTAGAAGAATCTAATGGTATGAAATGATGGAAGCTAAAGGATAATCATATCTTTTTGAATTGGACTCCTGAGAAAGATATAGAGAACTGACTAGAGATACAATGAATACAGAACATAAATCCTGTAGAAGCTACAGATAATATAGAGGATGCTATATTTCCATGACATTCAGACTTAAAACAATTCCATAAAGTTTTGATGGACTGATTAAGAGCTGAGCTATGGGAGCATAAACAAGACTTTGAGAAATCTGATAGAGCAAAAGCTAGATATGAGGAATGACTAGAGAAAATGAAGAGATATATCTCTCAAAGAGTACAAAGTATTTATTATTCTGATGTACAAAACTAATGGCTATAGATAACTTGAATTATTATAGTGCTTGACTACCTGCTGGACAACAAACAGATAGATATTCAAGCCAACCTTGATGTCTAAGGAGTAAAAACTTAGACATCTTTTCTAGTAGCAAGAGTGTAAAAGCTACAGCATGGAGTGAGCCAACTACTGTCTGAACAGATATAATCAAACAAGATAGAGATTTAATATTGAAAACAGACTGAAAGATATATGATATAAGCACATGAACGGAGGTGTTAGTAGATGATCCTAGTGCAAATTTTCCTGTATACAAGGTATGTTATAACTCAAAAAATGGGACTTATGAAGATGCTATATTTTGAACAGTACAGGATATGGTGGCAAAATATGAATGAGATGAATGGAGATCGTATGTAGTATTTACAGATAGATCAAGTTTTGTTTATGGTAAACAGAAATTCGTATTCTCCAAAAGCTTTAAAGATATTACTAATATATCATTATATAGCGATTCTAGGCAGAATAATGAGGGGTATCAATTTAGGAGGAATGATGAGAATACAGCAAGTGCTTCCATATCCATAAATATGGAAGAAGCTGCATTTTGAGTAGCTCCCATAAGAATTTTTGCTACAGAAAATGCTTCTAATGATGCTACAATATCATTGGCTACGGTTACTTGTTATAAAAGAAAATATTATTATGATGCTCAGCTAGACTGAATGACTGCAGGTAGTTATGATGCTTCAGAAACTATTACATTCACATGAGATATAACAACATGATCCTGAATAACAATAGATGTACCTACACCATCTTATATAGAACTGAAATTTAACTTTACACAAAAGCCTTGAGCTAGTACATATAAGTGGCAGTACGGAAGACTATACATAGATATGAACTGATGACCAGATGAATGAGCAATGATGAAGTTGTCAGATGGGACAAAGTCAGACTGAGACTGCAATTACTACTATACATACTTGCCTATAAGAGATAGAAAGTTAGTAAGTGTATGAGATTATGGATATTCTGAGAGTTTTTGGATGAAAGGGACAAGTTTTCAGCCTTTATACAAATGGACAAGTAGTTGGTTAGATGTTGGATGAGATAAAAAGTTAGTATACGACTTTGTAACTGATATGGGATGGGAGACAGATGTGAGTATGGATATAGTAGATATGATGATATGGAACGAACAGGTTTATATGATAGGGAATATGGACTGAAACTGATATATAATACCATGTGATTTAACATGAGGTAGGGGAACTCCTTATATAGCTTATGGATGTGGATTTAAGTGAGTAGAGAATATAGACTATTTGATGTATCTAGTATGAGAAGATAGGGGAATAAGTCAGCTTTGGGTATATAATGGACAGGAATTAGTAAGTATAATATGAGGTACGGAAGAAAAAGATAAAGTAAATCTGATAGATAACATAGAACAGTATAGATTTGACTGAAAAATGGTAAACTATAGGAAAGACCTAGTATTATCTACTTCAGATAATAGGATATTTGCTTACGGTCAGACTTATGGAGGTAAATGAGGGGCATTTATTCATGAAGTACCATGAACTATTACAGCTCTAAAGACTAAATGAAAGGATCTAATAGTAGAATATACGGTAACAGTAAATGATGTAACTACAAAATATATTACAACTCTCCAAGATGATGTACCTGTAAAGAATTATAACTTAGAATGGGAAGCTACATATCCAATAGTAATAGGGAATCACTTATTAGAGAAAGAAGAATCAGACTTATATGCTAGTTATATCTTACCAAGCTCTAGCTGTAAATTAGAGTTTTGGGGAATGGCTAATCATTACCATTTCTGGACATTCAAGACTGACTGAAGCTTTACTCCTACAGTATGAAGCCAATGGATGATAGATGGAACAGACTTTAATTATCACTTTGAATTTGTAGAGAAGAACTGAAATTATCTAACATTCAAATTAGTATGAGATTTGCCAGCAATGACTGGGCAAGAGACTATGAGATTAACAGAATATCTGACAATGCAAGAGCCAACATACATTTGATATACAGAATTTAACCACTTTAGAAAAATCTGAGAGATAACTACTACAGAGTATAAAGAATGAGAGTTTAGATTCCATAATCTGAATAACAAACTAGAATTACCAAAGAGCCATAGTTTACAGATAATGGTAAGAGGTAAAGGGAATCAGACTTATACACCAGAATTATTTGCTTTAGATTTAGTTGCTAATCAAAGGGATAGATGATAGTATATAGCTGAAAGCAATACTGAAATGACTTCAATAACTGAGATGAAGCACTTTTCCAAGATGCTAACCGACCAAGAGATGAAGATAAATTTAAGATAAAACCATGATTACAGAGTGAGAAACAAGACTTTAGACAGAGTAATAAAAATATAGTTACTAAGGCATCAGAGCTTATAGCTGAAGCTGCAATATCAGCACCATCTGGGACAACTTACTATTTCCCCCCTAAATTTATACAAAAAGAGAAAGTATGAGATCCATGATGCATAATAAGTAAAGACTGAAAGATAGAAATAGTAGAAGATGGGACTTATATTATACAGGCTTCATGTGAGTTTAGATTTTCTTCTACTCCTAATAACTGATACCAATATATAGAAGATGTAGCATTACTAAAAGCAAAAGGGAACTGAGTGTTTACAATACAAGCTAAGGCACAATGAAGAGTATGTGGGAATACTAGCAACCATTATGATCAGCTAACTGCGATATATTCATGATGGATAACTAAGTGAACAATACTTACTGTCTGAGCTTGTCATACATATTCAAGCACTATAACATTAAATGAGATTATAAGTATACAGAGACTAGCATAAGTAAAAATTCTCCAAAATTAGATTTTTGATTATAATGCCACCAACTTTATATTGGTGGCTTTTTTGATGATAGTTTGGAAATCTAGGGAAGAAGTAAACACCTCTTGGAAAGATAAATCAAGAGACAAACGAAAGACTAAAAGCAGAGCCTATGTTTTAGGTAGCTTTTTTGATTTAATAAAAACTGCTATTACAGATCCGAAAGACAATAAAGCTCTAGGGATTAAATGCGATCCTGCTTATTTACATGATAGCAACTATAAATCTAGAGTAGAAGCAGACTAATTTATATTATATTTTTATAAAAAATGACACTACCTGTAAAACCAATTAGCGAGATAGAAGAAAAAGCTCAAGTCTGAGCTGATGATAAGATTTTGATATTAGATGCTGACAGTGAGGAAGCAAGATTAGCTAGTAAGGATGAACTTAAAGGAGATAAATGAGATGACTGAGAGCCATGAACTCCATGAGCTGCTGCTACAGTAACAGTATGAACTACATCTACTTTACCAGCATGAAGTTCTGCTACAGTTTCTAATACAGGGACTTCTAGTGCAGCTGTATTTAACTTTGGGATACCTAAATGAGATAAAGGAGATACAGGTAATCCATGAGCTGACTGAAACGATGGAAACTGAATATCAAGTATAACAAGCTCTAAAGTCTGAAAGATAACTACAGTTACTATTACTGAAACTAACGGAGATTCAGAGAGCTTTCAGATTTCTGATGGTGCAGATGGACAATGAGCTTGAGATGTGCTTTGACCTGCTTCTTCTACAGACTGACATTTAGCTGTATTTGACTGAGCTACATGAAAGATAATAAAAGACTGATGAGCTATGCCAACAATTCCAACAAAGGTATCAGATTTGAGTAATGATTCTGGATTTATTACATGAATAAATAGTGGAGATGTAACCACAGCCTTATGATATACACCAGCAGATAGTGCTAGTCTATGAACGGCAGCTACAAAGAACACATGAACATCTAGTTGAAATGTACCTGTATTAGATAGTAATTGAAAGCTAGCTACATCTACTTTACCATGAGTAGCTTTAACAGATACTTTTACCGTTAGTACGAGTGCAGATTTAACATCTCTTTCTAGTGCTGAGCAATGAGATTTAGCAATAGTAACTACAGAGAATAAAACATACGTATTAGCAAGTGAGCCTTATAGTACAGCAGCTAACTGGAAAGAGATATTGTCTCCTACAGGATGAGTAACAAGTGTAAATGGAAATACATGAGCAGTAACAGTATCAGAATTTACTCCATGATGAACAGCAACAACAGGATATGTAGTAACAAAAACAGCTAGTGGATATGAATGGCAAGCACCTACAGGATGAATACAGTTAGATAGTAGCTCTCCTATGACAGTAAGTAAACTACGAGTAGGTAGTCAAGCTCAATACGAAGCATTAGGTAGTTATAGCAATGACACAATATATATGACAGTATAAAGAAAAGAGAAATCAGACTTTTAAATTATGTTATTATAGACTATGTGAGTTTATATAGGGACAAGTGAGTTAAAGAATGCTTATATAGGAGAGGTATATGAATATAGCTATGATTTTAGAAATAAAAGCTCTACAATTCTGACTAATGATGGTTGGACAGTTACATGAAGTCCAACATTTAATTCAAATGGAATGAGCTGAAACTGACCATCTGTTAGCAGAAGTCTACCTACAAGAAATACTGCAAATAAAATAACTCTTACTCACACATTTGATGTAAGAAGTAGTGGTTCTTCTATGCTTAGAATGGGGACAATGAGTAATGGTAGTTTAACTAATGTTTCAGGAAGTTATACTCGGCAGGGTAATTATAGAAGAATACATATAGGTGGTACAGGAACAAATTATACAGGAGTGCCTGAGGGTACTTATACATTAGTTATGACATTAGATTTAGTCAATGACACTTGGGAGGTAACAACTACTTGACTTGGCACACTAACTTGAACTATAACAAGCTCTCAAAAGGCAACAATATTGGCTAACATGAACAATATATTGGCAGACACTTATTCTTCAAATGGAGGTTACTTACAATCCCTTTCGGTAAAAATAGAATAAAAATCAGATTTATTTCCTTTCTTTCTAGTTATGTGAAACAAGATACAGAGAATATATATAGGAAGTCAAAAAGTGCGACCAAACCATTATAAATATAGCTATGATTTTAGAGGTAAAACAATAGCACAAGTAAATTCTGACTTATGAACTACTTTTACAAGTGCTTATTCAATAGATGCTAATTGATTAAAAGCTACCTCATGGGATGCTGTATATTTCCAACTTCCTTGAAGCGATTATAGTACTGCTAATAAAATAACTATGATGGTTGATGGTTATATTGGCTCATCTTGAATAAATGATGTTTCATTTCGTGCTGCTTTATACCAAAATGGTAGTGGTAGTAATCATACTTGAAATTATATTACTCCGTGAAGTTGAAACTGACTATTTATATGAGGTACTAAACAAGCTTATACAAATACAATAAGTAATTATAATTTCTCCTTAAAATCTGTATTTAATTTACAGACTAAAGTTGCATCAATAGAATATACACTAGGTTCTTCGTTTAGTAATACTTATACTATAACAGATGCTCAAGTAACGAATATAAGATGATTAAATTATTATTGGATAGCTCTGAATTGACAGGGGCATATTAAGAAATTTACTATTATTATAGAGTACTAATCAGATTTACTCCTTTACCCCTTAGATTTTATATATCTAATTATATATGAAGATGAAGACATTTCGAGAGAGGTTCAGTGTGACTAAGTTAGTACTACTCCTATTAGTCGTGACATTAATGTTTATAGAGATATGGAATGTCATCAAATGAGATAGCATATCAGATTTATTCTCTAATGTAGTAATAGCTGTAATATCATTCTACTTCTGACAAAAGGGGATACAGTATGATGAAGTAGACAGCATAGTAGAAAAATCAGATTTAGAAAATAACGATAAAATATAAATGGCTATAGAAAAATGAACAATAGAAGAAACATGAAATGTACTCACTAAACTCACTTCAAGTGAGAGAGGTACATTCCTAGCTATCATGATAGTAGCTCTATTATCTATCGTATGAATAGTAATATTCTATGTTAAGAGCATGGACTGACTGATTGATAAGTACAATGAAACTATCAACAAACAGCAGACAGAGTTCTTAACTGCATTAAAAGAATTTAGTAAATAACTAAATTAAGGATGTGGGAATACAAAATAATCAAAATAGAAAGGGGGCGAATCCTATCAAGAAAAAAAGAGATGGGGAGGCTGATGATACTTCAGTATTTAAACTGAAAAGGTTTACGGTCTCCACATAAATCCTTTGCTAAGGTATTTTATGACAAAGATAGTGCAGCAGAGAATTTAGTTGTTATAAAAAGCAATGAGTGAAAAAAATCTGATTAGGTTAATCATTTTGATGCTGATTTTGATAATCAGCTTTTTAATTAAAGCTAAAGTTGGCTAAAATAGTGGTTTCTTAGCTAGTGTAATTGGAGTATATATGTTAAGGATATATACTCCTCCCACCAAATAAGTTTTATACCTTAACTATATAAACGATGCCTAAAAGATTGGAATTTACAGAATGACAAAGATTCTGAAAGCGAAGTATTTTATGAGAAATAAAACACATGGGGACTACTAGGGTAGTTAAATGTAAGTGTGATTGTTGAACTGAAAAGTTTGTTGATGTTAGCTCTTTAAATCTATGAAAAAGTAAGAGCTGTTGATGTAATATTCGTACTCATAATCAATCCTGAAAAAAAAGGACTAAACTATATGTAACATACACAAACATAAAACAAAGATGCGAAAATCCAAAACATAAATCTTATAAAGACTATTGAGCTAAATGAATCAAGTGTTTATGGAAGTCTTTTAAGGATTTTTATGAAGATATGTGAAAAAGTTATTATGAACACATAAACATATACTGAGAACACGAAACGACTATAGATAGGATAGATTGAAGTGGAGACTACTGTAAAGAAAACTGCAGATGGGCTACTCATTTAGAACAAAGTAATAATCTTTCATCTAATCGTAAAGTAGTGTATAAATGAAAAGAATATCCCACATTATCTAGTCTATGCAGAGAATACTGAATATGAATAACAACATTAAATATGAGAATAAATAAATACTGACTGACAATAGAAGAAGCGATAGAATTACCTTTACAAGATAGAAAATGCTGATTTAAAAAATTAAGAGAATAATTATGTCAAAAGAAAAGAAAGAGTATAAAACATCAGTCCACCATTTGCTTTGTAAAAGTCGTGGTGGCTCAAACACCGATAAGAATCTTATAGAACTTCGCCATAATTATCATCAAGCCATCCACACTCTATTCCAAAATCAGATAATAGCAGAACAATTACTTACTACTATAGATATTAGTGCGAAAGCTCTAAGAGAGGATGTTAGAAAATGGTTAATAGAAACACTAAATAGCAGGGATATACATGATCCTTATGAGTGGTATGATGATAAAGTAATCAGATTTTAGCTTTTACTTATTATGCCTATGTGAAAACTAGATAATGAGCTTATCAAAAAGATTAACTCCTATCCTGCAGAAGAATCTGATAGAGAAATAGCTAGGAAGTTATGAATCAGTAGAAAATCTGTAGCTAAATATAGGGAAGATATTTTAGAGACTTTATCTAAGGAGGATAGACTAAAACAAGAACTAGTTAAAACTTATTCTCCTGAAGAATTGAAAGGTTTACTCACTCATTTACAAACTAGTACAGCAAAGAGCATAGAGAAAGTGATATGAGATAAAGGTCATTTGAAGTTTGCCTTAGTTAGTGATACTCATTTGGGTAATAAACAATCTGCTAAAAGTGAGTTATCAGACTTCTATAAAAAAGCTTGAGATGAATGAGTAGAAGCTTTTATCCATTGTGGTGATTTAGTAGATGGTACAGGTAATGTATTTAAAGGTCAAGTATATGAGCTAGAGAATGTAGGATATGATGAACAGTTAAAGACAGCAGTAAATGATTATCCATACTACTGAGATATTAAAACATTTGTAGTGGGGGGCAATCATGATGAATCATTCCTAAAAGAGAATTGAGCTAACATAATCAAGAACATAGCTAATCTTAGAGATGATATAATAGATATGTGATTCTATGATGCTAGAATAAAGCTGAATGGAGTGGATATAAATGCACATCACGGCTGATGAAATATGAGTTATGCTAAGAGTTATAAACCACAAAAGCTGATAGAGAATATAGATACAAGAAACCAACCAGACATATTTGCTAGTGGACATTGGCATGATGCTCTATATATGGCATATAGAAATATACACTCTTTTCTTCCTTGAGCTTTCTTGAAGCAAAATCTACTAGCTAAAAGATTTAATCTAGGGACTACGATTTGAGGATGGATCGTAGAGGTAGATATAAAGGAAGATGGAAGTAGTGAAATACAAATGAAATTTATTCAATATTAAAAACAAAGATGGACAAATACGAATATTCAAAAGAATGAGATAAATGTACTTATAACTTGTATTTAGATAGTTGCAGAGAATGTTTATTCAATGTACTATGTAAACTAGAGAAAGATGGGGCAATACAACCGAAGTAGAGAGGACTTTTTAGAGCTTTTATATCTTAAATATAAACACATGGAGGAATTTAATTGATGTCTAGGGATAGGCGAACAGGTTACTGATTATCTTTTATGCGAATGAGATTTAGATACACTACCAGAACTCACTAAGCAAGATGATAAGAGATTTCAGTACAACCAATGAGCATGGAGTTGGAGTCAGGTAAGCTGTACTATATTTGCTGCTGCATGAATGCTATCAGATTTAAAGAACTATGAATTTTCAGAGGCACAACTAAAAGAGATGGATGAGCTTAGTTATACTAGAGGAAGAATAAGATGACAAGGATGGTATGTACAGAGTGCAGTAAAATGTGTAGCAGACCGATGGAATGAATCAGACTTATCTAAAAAGCATTGAAAGGTGGCTTACTTTCGTATAGGAAAATACGATAACGACATTATTCAATGAGCATTGGATAAGAACTACACATTAGACACAAACTATAACGGAAATTCAAAATATAACCAAGACTATAAGGCTGACTGAATATTAGATGGTACAGACTTCTGAGCATCTACTTATGGGCATTCAATAGGGGTTATAAATCAGAATTGAAAGAACTGTATAAAGGATAACTACTATGGTAGAAAGTATAACATCTATGAGCTAAAGAATAAGATAGGAGATATAAAATGTTATGGTAGCTTCTTATACATATATACAAATGTAGTAGATCTAGAGAGAGCAAAAAAGCTAAATGAGATAAAAGCAAAGATACTAAACTGAATGGATATAAACTCAGAATTATGGCATTTATCAGGTAGCGATACACATAAGAATAAGCTACACGAGATGAATAACTTTTTTAGGGACTGGTTAAGTTATATAGATGGAGAGTTAAAAGAATTACAATAAAAATTCTCCAAAATTAAAAATCTGATTATAATGCACTCAAAGTAAAGGGTGCATTTTTGTATTTATTTTCTCAAATAAAGATAGATGGCAAATTATGATGAATGGAAACAAAAATATTCCACACTAAACGATAATCAAAAGCAGATGTGGAATGATAAAATAAGTTGAATGGATGCTAACAGCGAAGCAAGACAATTTACGGAGAGATATAACCAAGAGATGAACAACAACCAACAGAGCAATAATAACAGCTCTAATTTTAATAATCAGAATGGTACTAACTGACAAAATCAGCAGAATTTTGATACTCCAACAGTACAAAAGACTGAAAGTCAGAATAATAACCAAACTAATCAGACTTATAATTATGATCCAGAAGAGAAACTAGATACTTCTATGTTTTGAGCTAGTAATGGTAAAGTAAAGGTACAGGAATGAACAGCACAGCAAACAGGATTACCAGATTACCAATTAGATTCTGATGCTAGAACTAGAGAGATAACAGATAATCTGAATGCTTATTGGCAGACTAATAGAGAGTATTTCCAAGATAGGAATACTTATAATAATATGTTCCATTATAACGAAAGAAGCGACCAGCAGAAAGCAGTATTAGACTCTTACTGGAAGAAAAAGGAAGACATGAATGTAGCTGAAAGGTATAATACAGCAGATGGAATAAAAAACTGAATGAATGATGCTGAGATTACTCCTGACCAGCTTAATTATATCAAGGAATATTCTCCTGAAGCATATAAAGAATGGCAACAGAAACAGATAGATGATATAAATCTAAGAATTGCTAACTTAGCTACTCCAGCAGATCCAACAGATAATGCTGAATTGTTTAACTCACTACTAAATAAATTAGGATTAGAGCCATGAGATCCATATCAGATTTATGATAATTGGTATGATATGGCAGAAAGACTAGGGGTGTTTTCTGATAGTGAGAAATTAAAATCATATCAAAACCAACTAGACCAAAACCACTCAAAGATGGAGTCTATAATGAGTAGATATGCAGCTAGTACATGATGAACTGTAAGTGATGCTCTAGCAGCAGCAAGAATGAATAAAGCTCTTGCACCATACCAACAAAGAGAGGTAGATTTACAGAACTCTTATACTACTTTATTAAATGGTAGAAACTCTAACTTAGCAATAGCTAATCAGTCAGCACAGGCTTTAGCAATGCAAGCACAGGAAGACCAAAGGATATGGAATCAGAGATTACAAGGATTAGGATTTGCTATGACTACAGCTAGTTATAGGAGTCCTGAACAGCAAGCACAATTACAATTACAGACTGCACAGATACAGAATGATATGAATTTACTTCAGACTTCTATGCAGAATGATTTGAATAGGTATAATGCTTATGCTACTGCAAAGATGCAGAATCAACTACAACAAGAGCTAACAGACCTTAGTGTAGAAGATGAAGCACAATTAAAAGCGAATCTGAATAATGCTCTATCAGATTATTATAAAAACTATGGAGACATCATCCAAAGAAGCCAAGCTCAAGCTGTAGAAGATATAATGGCTTATGCAAAAAAGAAATGAATCAGTGTAGCTCAAGCTATGACTGAGAATTTTATTAAACCACTTCAAAATAAAGCTGAATATAAGCAAAAGGTAGCTACAGATTATGGAATGATAGCTAAACAAAGTATAGGAACTATAAACTGAAGAAGTGTAATAATGACTACTAATCCTAACTGAAGTATAAGCTATCAGTATATAAATGATGATAGAACAGCAATAGAATCTACATATACAGTCTGAGATACAGCTTATGTAAAGCTATATAATGGGGAGACAATGACAGCAGAAGAGTATAATAAGAGATATTGAAGCACAAGCTGAACTGTTAAACCATACGATATGGTAGATAGTAAGGTATTTGACACATCTCCACAAAGTCATAGCTATTATACATTGAGAGATTTCCTAGATGATCCTAAATATCAAGTAGACCAAAAATGATGACAATGTGCAGCATTTGTAAATGATTATCTAGAGAAAATCTGAGTAGGTAGATACTTTGGTACAGAAGATGCACAGACTAGGGCTAGCTGGTGTAATAGTGATACAGCTAAAGTCTGAACTATAGCAGTATTTGATTACAACCACTATACAGACTGAAAGAATTATGGTCATGTATGAATAGTAGTAGATACAGATGAAAATGGATTTTGGGTATTAGATAGTAACTGAGATTTAAAGAAGCCATGAGTAATAGAAAAAAGATATATAAGGTACGGTAGCTCAAGCTGTAAGTGATTCTTTGATCCAAGCCTGCCACCTAGAACAACTATGGATACAAGCAGTAGCTCTCTTTCATCAGTAGATGAAGCTAAAAAGCAGAATTACTTAGAAGAAGCTAAAAGATGAAAATTAACTCCATCTAAAATTGAGGAGATATGAGATTTAGCAGCTGAGCAATGATGGGATGATGAATGGAGAGAGGCTTTTAAGTGATGACAAAATTGGGACTATTCAGATACTCAGCTTAAGAGAATGGATAGATTCTATAGTGATTTCAAAGATAATACAGATGTAAAGAATTTTGATAAAGCAAAAGACCAGTTTAGACAATTAGTAGTGGCTCTAAACGATGAAAGCTGAGTATGAGATATGTCAGCAATTTTCACTTTCATGAAAACACTAGATCCAACATCAGTAGTAAGGGAATGAGAGTTCGCAGCAGCACAAAATACTATATGAGATGCTAACTGGGATGCTATCTTACTAAAGCTAGAGAATCATATAAACTGAGAAAGATTATCTAAGAAACAAAGACAGCAATTCAAAGAAGTAGCTCAAGAATTTATCAGAATACAAGCTGACTCATATCAGCAACAATACGACTTCCTAAAGAAAAGATATGAATGAGCATGAATAGATGAAGCAGATTTGCCACCAAATACTGCTCAGATTTTATTAGATTCTCTTTGAGGGACAAGTACATGACCAATTAATGATACTCAGAAATATTTTGACTGATTACAAAGTACATTACCAACGAATACATGAAATATAACACCTAATGCGATGTATTCAAAAGTAGATTTTATTTTAAATGGAAACTAAAAGATGCCAACTAATTTTTGAACATGATTCTGACCATCCTTTTGATTTAGTGGATGGAATAATCAACAATTTGGGAGTAATCAGCTTACAACTCCGACTAAACAACAGAAATTCCCATGATTAACTGATGAACAAATTAAGAGATTAGAGAGTATATCATCTGATCCACAAAGACAGCAAGAGCTGTATAAACAAGCTATTCAGCAACTTAATAGCCAAAATGTAAAGGATAACAGAATAGCTACAGAAAATGAAATGACTTATAGAAATCTGAATCAAAAAGATGTAAGACAAAAGAATTATACTGATTCTCAAATTAGATTAGAGCAACTTGCAGATTTGACTAAAGATAAATTCTGACTTAGACAAGATGCACCTACTCAAGAAGTAGTGAACTGAGTAATAGCAATGGCTCAAGACAAATGAGTAAGTCTAGATGAAATGAATAATTATCTAGATACATGAGATCAGAATTTTTTGTACAATTTGGGGCTAAAGGAAAATCCTAGAGAAAAACTAAGAGAGAATGCTTGGGATAATATATGGGATAACATAAGAACTAAAGCTAATGTACCTATTGATAACATAAAGAAACGATGAAAAAGAACTTTTAACGAAGCATCAGAAAAAATCTATAAAGGGATATTAAAAAACTTTGTATGAGATAGTATCATCTGAGAAATGTGAATAAATCTAGATGACTATGTAGATACGGTAACAGATAAAACTGTAACTCCAGCATTACAACAAGATACTCTAAACTATCAAAATGAAATAAATGAAAGATATAGAGCATTAGAGCAGAAAAACTTGGATCAAGATATTAGAAATTATTATGATAATAAAGGATATACAAAACTATTAAAGGAATGAGATTTTAAAGGATTCCTTTATAAGTCTATGTGAGATGCAGCACAAAACTGGGAAATGCCAGTAGTGATAGCTGCTTCAGTATTCCAACCAGAAATCTGAATGGCTTTGATGGCTACAGATAGTTATGCTAGAGAAAATCAAGAAGCATTTGAAAATATGATGAATAACTGAGCTACTTATGAACAAGCTGAGCAATGAGCTGTAGCTGTATGACTTGTGAATGCAGCAGTAGAAGTTACTTTAGATAGGTTATTATGATGAGTAGAAACTTCAGCATCAAATGCTATTAGAAAAACTTTGATGAAAAATGTACAAGAGGAAGCTGCTAAAAAATGACTAGGTAGAATTTTATTAGAATGAGTTGGGACACAATTAAGATCTTCAGCTGAAGAATGATTAGAGGAAATAGTACAGCAAATAGTACAGAATGCAGCAGTAAAGACTGTAAATGAGAATCAAGAATTATTTGAATGAATAGGAAGTGCTTTTGAGTGAGGATTCTATAATCCTATGAACTTATTAGCATGAGGTGGTAATATAAATCAGAATATACAAGCTAATAAGAGTGAGATTAGACAGTCAATTATGGATACTGCAACTACAGCTACAACACAGGCTAGAGATTTATTAGATGCAATATCAGATAAAGCTCAAGATATGTGAGATACTGCTAAGAATAAAGTTTCATGATTAGTAGATCAGACTTATGGAATAGATGAAACATTAAGAAAAGATATACAAGATAACCCATATTCAGCACAAGTATGGGCTAAAACGAAAGACTATATAGAAGAGAATGGAAGACCAGAGAAATCAAATGATGTGGCAAAAGCTCTAATTACAGATGTGGCAGATAGAGTACAAGAAAGTCTAATGGATAAAATGGAAGAGTGAAAAGAAGCATGAAAATTATATAAACCTCTATTAGATGCTGGATATAGTGTAGATATATCAGAATTAAAAGACTGAATAGATGAAATGCTAGAAAAATACTGAATAAAGATAGAGGAAAAGACAAAGAAAGATGGCACAACTGAAACTGTATTAAACTTTGATGAAACTGCTATAGATGGATCAGAAGCTAATAACATTAGAAAAATCTATAACTGGGTAAAAAATACTGATAAACCAATGTCTTTAGATGAATATAAAAATAGATTCAGAAAGACAATGTCTGATATGGTAGACTTTAACCAAGTAGGTAGAGACCAAGCTGGAAGAAAAACAGCAGATACTCAATGAGATAAAGTATTAAAATGAATTAGATCATTTGCTAACGATTTAGCACATAATCAAATACCTGAATTAGCATCAGTAGATAAGAAGTTTAATGAGTGGGTACAGATTATGGATGAGGTATCTGATGGATTAGTCTATAAAGATAAAGCTAAGAGATGAGTAATTAGAGATAACATATCTCAGATAATAAAGAACTTAGATACTCCAAATAGAAGAGAATTAGCAAATAGACTAGAAAAAATCATGCCATGAATTACTGAAGAAGTAAGAGCAATAAACAAAATGCCACAGCTTATAGACCATTACTATAAACCATCTGGACTACAACAAACTCTAACATCTAGTGCATGAGCTGCAGTATGAGGTGCTATTGGAGGAATACCATGATGAATATTATGAGCTTGAGCATGATACTTAGCATCAAAGTGGATAGATAAATTTAAGAGTGCAAAATGGGATAAGATAATCTCTGAGACTTCAGAAGATGGTAAAGCTAAGCTAAATGATATTCAAGCAAGGATAGAGAATAACGAAAAAATATCTCAAGAGCAAAAAGCATTCCTAGAAGAAATGAGTAATAAACTAAAGGAATGAAAAGCTGATAAAGAAGCAGAAGTAGCAAAGATTATAGCTGAAGTATCAAGTGCTGAATGAGATGTAGAGACAGCATTGAATAATGCTATAGATAGATTAGAGACTCTATGAGCAAAGCAAGAAGTAAAAGAGATGAAACAATTACTAGGACAAGTACAAAATCAAAAAACTGAAGATGCTCAGATGGAACAAGCTAGACAAGAATTTGAAGTAGAGAAAGAGAATATAGTAAACGAATCAGCAGACCAGAGATTACCTGAATTTAAAGAGAGAATATATAAGCTGCAGCAGGAAGAAAAAAGAATCTGAAGTGTAGCATGAAAGAAAATCTGAAAGACATTTGAGGGTAAAGATTATAAAAATCAGCAAGAGACTGAATGGCTAAGGAAGAAAGATAAACTAATAGAAGAGATATGAGAATTTTATAATGTAGATCAGCAAGAAGCAAGTGAGATATACGATAGGATAGAAAAGACTGTAAGTATGGATGACTTGGGTTTTAGTA